>Ga0209210_1002689_pt1 | contig 12707 bp, 13 predicted proteins | sample RifGroA1_FD_183991 | JGI IMG/M metagenome (GOLD analysis project Ga0209210, IMG submission 183991) | Contaminated groundwater microbial communities from Rifle, Colorado, USA - Rifle Groundwater A1 (SPAdes) (version 2) | ecosystem: Environmental > Aquatic > Deep subsurface > Groundwater >...
TGCTGCGATTACAGATTCCATACTTCGTCCACGAACAAATCCTCTTTGTAAAACGTAATTATAAATTCTTGCTGCTTCATCTCCGACGACATTTGGTAAATTTAAGAAACTCGATACTCTTCTAAGTTCAGCCATCGCCAATCTTAAATTTCTTTCAATGCTTGTAGAAACTCTTTCTTGCCATTTTTTTAATCTTAAGAACTTTCTTGTTTGTTTTGTGTCTAATTTGTAAATATCCGAAATTTCTCCGACATTTGTAGTAAGTCCTTTGTCGAATTTTTGCATTGACATTGGCGCTCCACTACGCCCTTTTTTCTCTGATTTATCAAATTTTCCAGAAAGATCAATTCCCGTGTCAACCATTTTTTCTTCAATTAACAAACCACAATCATTACATATTAATTCCCCCTTTTCTTCGTCGTGGGTTAAATTAACACTATTACATTCAGGACATCTTTGAATATTTGCCATTTTAGTAAGCTTTTTAAAGTTAACTAAGAAAGGTTTTTAAATGTTTGGGAAAATACTTTTAGAATTTTATAAATTTATTCAATTAAAACCCCTTGAACATTTCCTTCTTGACTTGGACGATTAGTAATTTTTGCTTTTCCTTTTTCTGTTTCGATTATTGATCCTTTTGTTAAAATATTTTGTCTTGCAAGAAAATGATTTGAAGGAGTTTCAGTTACTGTAATAATTTTTACTTTTGTAGCTTTTTTTGTTTTTTTATCTATTAAATTAATTTCATTTGATTTTAATAGAACTACTTTTTCGTTTCCACCTCTAACTCTAAGAACCTTTCTTTTTGTTTCTCCTAATTTCACAACTCTTGGAGCCTTACCTAAAGTATATTTTCTTTTCTTTTTCTCTCTCTTATATAATCCGCCTGAGATTTTTCTACCCGGCGATTTTCTTCGAGATTTCTTTTTGGTTTCTGCCATATTCTATTTTATTAAGAAGTTGGTTTAAATAGTTTTTTGTTTAGTATTTTTTAAATTAATTTAATTTTTGAAAAAATTGTTTATCATAAAGTTTAAAAACTTGATTGTAGAAAATTGTTTATGGCAAATGGCATTGAACGTCCTTTGGATTTGTTAAATCAATCTAAAGGGAAAGAGATTTTAGTGCAGTTAAAGAGTGACCGACAATTAGTTGGAACACTTGTGGCATTTGATATACACATAAACGTTGTATTAGATAATGCAAAAGAAATGCAAAACAATGAATTGAAACGAAACATTGGTTTGACTTTTTTGAGAGGAGACACAATTGTTTTTATCTCACCTGCATCTGCCGTCTCTAATAAATAGTCCAGTTTTTTTATTTTTCATGGACACCTGTTTCTAGGTGTCGTTGAAGGTACTGGTAAGTTTCTTTAATTAATTCAGAAATGGCAAAGTTTTTAAACCGATTTTTTAATCATTTTTTATGAATAGAAAATATCTTTTAGGAGTAGCGCATACAGATGGAGAAGAAAATAAAACCCTTGGAGTTCTTAGAGAATACTCTAGCCCTGGAGATATAGTTGCTATTGAACTTGAACCACTAGTTGCAAAGGTTGTTCAATCTACGATTAGAGAAACATTGAATAATCCTGAAAAACTTAAAGAAATATTGACTGATTGCGGAGTTCCATTTAATTTCTATTAGGGAAATTTGATGAGATTAAGCGTTCTTAATAATCTTCAAATAAAATTTCTTCCCCTTGAAAATAGGCAACTTATTGATAAAGCTACCCCTCTCTTGAATGAATATTTAGAAAAAGGATTAGAAACTCTTGGAAAAAAGAAAATCGATATATTCATTCAAAATTATGTTCTTGATAGAGAAAAATATTTTGGATCTATGATTAAATCAAGAAAACCTGCAGGAATAATTGTTGGGTCAAATCATGTAGACTATTTTTTGTCTAACTTCCCAGAATATAATTTAATTTATAATTGTGAAAAAGATTTTTCGTTTGAAGATTCTTTAGGACAAAGAATAAACGTTTTAAGACAAAAAGAGTTTAATTCAGAAACTTTATAACTTCTTATTTCTTTTCTAATAGATGGCAAATGCAATTGAAATTACGATGCTTGGAAGTGGGAGTTCAGTTCCGACGGCAAAAAGAAATCATCCTGGGATTTTAATCGATTACAAATCAGAGCATATGCTTTTTGATTGTGGCGAGGGAATTCAGAGACAATTTCGTAAGGCAAAAATGAACCCATGTAAACTTACTCGACTTTTTATTAGTCATTGGCATGGAGACCATGTTTTAGGAATTCCAGGACTTTTACAAACTTTGTATTTGAATGATTATGGTAAGACTCTAGAAATTTATGGACCGTCTGGAACTAAAAAATTTATGGAACGAATTTTAGAATTGTTTGCTTACAAACGAAGAATTAATTTTAAAATTCATGAAATTTCTAAAGGAAAAATTATTGATGAAGATGATTTTTATGTTGAGGTCTTTGAGATGGATCATGGGACACCGAGTGTTGCCTATAGTTTTGTTGTTAAAGATGAATTAAGAATTGATAAAATCAAATTGAAAAAATTGAAAATTGTTGGAAAAGATTTATTGAAATTAAAAAATTTGAAAGAAGGAAAAGATATTTTTATCGAGGGTAAAAAAATAAAATCTAAAGATTTTACATATATGCAGAAAGGAAAAAAAGTTTCTTTAGTTTTTGATACTGAGGATAATGCTAATATTTATAAAATTGCTAAAAATTCTAATTTATTTTTTTGCGAGAGCACTTATCTTGATGAAAAAGAATTGGCCAAAGATCATAAACATCTTACAGTTAGTCAAGTTTCAAGTTCTGCTAAAAAAGCAAATGTTGAGAAATTGGTTTTATTTCATTTAAGTCAGAGATATGAATTTAGAGAAAAAGATTTTTTGGAAGAAGCTAAGAAGAAATTTAAAAATGTTGTTGTTGGAGAAGATTTGATGAGATTTGAAGTGCAATAATTTTTTCTATAATTCTGAATTGCATAATTTTTTAAACTAATATTCTTTCTTGATTCTAAGGACTCGTAGCTCAGCTTGGATAGAGCACTAGCCTTCTAAGCTAGGGGTCGCAGGTTCAAATCCTGTCGGGTCCATCACCTGATTGCTTTGTGAATAAAATTTAATTAAAGAAATGGAAAAAATAAATTTGAATAACAAAACGATATATTTAATAATTGGAACTTTGATTTTAATTGGAATGGTTCTATTTTTTAATAGAGCTTTCACAGAAAAAGTTATTCAAGAAAATATGGTAAAAGTAAAATTTGAAACAAATAGGGGAGATATAGTTATTCAACTTTATGATGAAATGCCGATAACTTCTGGAAATTTTAAATCATTAGTTGAAAAAGGAACTTATGATGGAGTTGTCTTTCATAGAGTTATTGAGGAATTTATGATTCAGGGAGGAGACCCTACTGGAACAGGTTATGGAGATTCAAATATTCCTAACATTAAAGACGAATTTACTAAAACAGATTTAGATAAAAATAATCGCGGGACAATTTCAATGGCAAATGCTGGACCGAATACTGGTAGCAGTCAATTTTTTATTAATTTAGTTGATAATAATTTTCTCGACGGGAAACATCCTGTTTTTGGAAAAGTTATTGAAGGAATGGATATTGTTGATGATATTTCAAAAGTTGAAACTGATGCAAATGATAAACCCTTAGAAAAAGTTGTAATTTTAAAAGCGAGTTTAATTAATTGAAAGAATTAATGCTTGAATTAATCCGATGATAAATCCAAGAACAGCTCCAGAAGTTTCTATGAATCTGAGTTCTTTTTTTAGATAATTAATTATTTGATTTCCGATGAATGGAATTTTTGTTAAATTTTCTATTTTTTTTGGTAGAAAATTTAAACTTGCTTCGGCTATTTTTTCAGAAAGTATTTTTTTCCTTTTTGGTATTACTCCTTGAATTCCCAATATTTTTTTATTTGGACGAAATAAAAAATTAATCGCTATTAAATTTGTAAGCCAACCAATGAGTGCGCCGGTTATTGATAATACTATAAAGGGATTTAATTCCATATATAATTTAATGTAAATACATTTAAAAGTTCTATGTTTATCTTATTATATTCGGATAAACAACTTGGTTGTTGTTCCGTGAAAAACTCTTTGAGTTATCTGTCGCGGGGATGGCACAGCGGCTACTGCGTTCGCCTGCAGAGCGAATTTTCCCGGGTTCGAGTCCCGGTCCCCGCTTTTGAAAATTAAATTGACAATAACTAAAATTTCCTATCGGAAATTTTAAAAACTAATTGTAGTTACTAAATTAATGATAGTTGAAAAAAAAATTTGGTCTGAATTTTTTCAAGCAATTATTGATGGAAATAAAAAATTTGAGTTAAGATTGGCAGATTTTGTTATTAATTTGGGAGATGATTTAAAATTGAGAGAATGGGATCCGAATAAAAAAATTTATACAGGAAGGGAATTGATAAAACAAGTTAAGTATGTTTCCAAAACGAAGGATGTTGCTTTTTGGAGTAAAGAAGAAATAGATAAATTTGGATTTCAAATAATTTCATTTAATTAAAATGTATATTGCTAAACAAAATATTAACGGTAAGGATTATTTTTATATTCGGAAATCAGTGAGGAAAGGGGAGAAAGTGATTTCACAGAATATTGCTTATGGAGGAAAGACAAGAGAAGATGCTGAAATAAAAATGGCTGAGATAGAAAATAAAAAGGTAGTTGAAAAAAATTCAAATGAAAAAATTTCAGAAGATAATTCTTTAGAGAAAACAAATTTGACAATTGAAGAGCTCGCGACTTTTTGCAAGGCGAAAGGATTTGTTTTTAGGAGTAGCGATATTTATGGAGGGTTAGCTGGTTTCTGGGATTTTGGACCTTTAGGTGTTGAACTTTTTAATAATATTAAAAAAGATTGGTGGAATTTTTTTGTAAGAAAAAGAGAAAATATGGTCGGGATGGAAGGAAGCATAATTAGTCATCCTTTAACTTGGAAAGCGTCCGGACATTTAGAAAATTTTAGTGATGTTTCTGTTGTTTGTAAAAAATGTGGTAAAGCAAATAAAATAGATAAATCTGAAATTGGAAAAGTAAAATGCGACGATTGTTCAGGAGAATATGAAGTTAAAGGGGAATTTAATTTGATGTTTAAGACATCTATTGGAGCGCTAAATCCTGTTGATGCTTATCTTCGAGGAGAAACAGCGCAAGGAATGTTTTTAGATTTTAAAAATATAGTTCAAACTTCGAGAATGCAATTACCTTTTGGAATTGCACAAATTGGAAGATGTTTTAGAAATGAAATAGCTCCGCGAGATTTTTTATTCAGAAGTCGAGAATTTCACATTGGAGAGTTTGAATTTTTTATTCATCCTGATGAAGAGAAATGTAATTTATTGAATGAGAATCATAAAAAATTAAAATTAAGATTTCTCGACGAAGAAACTCAAAAAGAGAATAAAGTTGATTTGAAAAATGTAACTATTGGAGATATTTTAAATCAAAGACGTTTAGGAGAATGGCACGCTTATTGGTTGGCCGAGCAAATAAAATGGTTTAATTCTATAGAGTTATATGAAATAAAAATAAGAGAGCATACTAAAGAGGAACTTTCGCACTATTCTTCTGCAACTTTTGATATTGATTATGAATATCCTTTTGGGTCTAAAGAAGTTGCAGGAAATGCTAATCGTGGACAGTATGATTTGACACAACATCAAAATGCGTCGAAGGAAAAAATGGAAATTTTTGATGAAGCTACAAAAACTAAAATTATTCCCAGAGTTATAGAACCTACTTTTGGAATGGAAAGAGTTTTCCTTGCTGTTTTGACAAAGGCATATAATTATTCAAAGAATAGAGAAAATGTTGTTTTAAAAATTCCAGCGAAAATTGCTCCGATAAAAGTGGCTATTTTTCCTATAATTAAAAATTCAGAATATGAAGAAATTTGTAAAAAGATATTTGATGAATTAAATGAAGAATGGAATGTTGTCTATGATAAAAGTGGAAGTATTGGAAAAAGGTATGCAAGGAATGATGAAATTGGAACTCCTATGTGTATTACTATCGACGATAAAACTAAAGAAGATCAAAGCGTAACTATTAGGGATAGAGATACAACTCAACAAGTGAGAGTTAAAATTAAAAATTTGAAAGAAGTTGTTTCTAAAGTTGTTTCTGGAAAAAACTTATTAGATTTTGGAAAGATTGTTAAAACGAGAGTAAAAAAATAAATAAAATAAAAATAAATAAAATTAAACAAATTATCTTTTCTTTTTCTTAGCAACAGGCTTTATTTGATGTTCACTACACATTCCACAATTCTTACATGAGAGTGCATGAAGTAGTAGTAAAACCGCTACTATTGTTACAATCCATTGTGAATAAGCTGTTGCCCACCATGCAAACACAAGGATTAAAACTCCGAGGATAATTTCCGTCCACTTACAATTACAATTAAACATTTGACACCTCCTTTTATTTTTATTTTAAGTTAACTGTATTTTTAAAACTATTGATAAAATTTAAAAAAAATTAAATATTATTTGAATGAATTACTTTTTCTTTGCTGCCTTTTTTTTCTTTGCTTTTGCCATTTTATAGACCTCCTTTTCTATGAATAATACTTGCTAAGATAATATGTTTAAGAAATAATTTTTTCCTCTTTATTTATTTTAAGTCAAACTTGTATTTAAACTTATCTGATTTTTGATACTGTTAGCTTATCGGGATACGGGTTTTAGCCACATATCTGATAAGATCTAACAGTTTATTTCTTCCTAATTCAAGTTTTATCTCAGCAATTTCTGCCGGCGTTTTTCCTTCAAGTTGCTGATGCGGATTTACAAAATTGTGAATTATTCTCTGCAAATTCATAAACGCTTCCGCGTATGAAAAACTTTTGAATTCTCCGCGTCTTGCGTTCATCCTATCTTTCAATTTTCCGTTGTATCTTTCAATCGGATTGTTGTTGTGTTCCAATCCGAATTTTTTGCATGCAATTGGAACTCCGAATTTTAATCTGCAAACTCTGTAAAATAGTTTGTTGAATGCGTTTCTATAATTTTCAAATCCGTCTGAAACAAAAATTATTCTATTATCAATACCTGTCAACTTTTTCAAATAATATTTTCCTAATATCTGATTGTAACAATTCTTTTTTATCTGTGATAAAAACTTTTTGCAATTCTCTAAATCTCTTTTATCGACGAATAAATGTGCGGTTAAAAATTTTGTTTTATTATCAATGCAATTCAAATCATAACAATCTTTTCCGTTGACTTTAACATATTTCTCATCAAGATGTTGCCTTCCTTTCAATTCTGGCTCTATAGAATTTATCGGATTTTAAAAAATTTGAATATTTTTTAATCCATTCTCTAATGGTTTCTCTGCTCACTTTCACATTGTCGTGCTGCCAAAGATGATCTTTTACATCAAATAAAGATAAGCCTTTATTATGCAAATGAATTGCTCGAACAATATCTTTTTTGTTGTATCTCATTCTTCCAAATCCATCATGTTCAATAAATTTTCTTTTACATTCGTTGCAAAGATAGAGTTGTTTTGTTCCAGATTTGTTATATCTTTTTCCTCTTTTTGAAACATTGTCATTTCTACATTCTGGACACTTCATATTGTTTTACCTCCTTCTCAGCGAGGTAAAACTTTAGAATTTATATATTTATCCCTTTAAGTTGACAATATCCTAAAATAGTTTACCGACATTTTTTTACAGCCCACTTATTTTAGCTTCAGAAGTTCTAAAACACTAGGTGGGACAGTTTAATCGCACTATTTATAAATATGGCGTACAGAAGTGTCCGCTATATTTTTTTAGTGGTTTGAAAAGTGTCTGAGATATTATAAAACCATTTAACTCTGCTTTTTAGTGTCGTCGTATGGTCCTGCCAAGAATCGAACTTGGGTTACATCCACGTCAAGGATGAGTCTTAACCACTGGACCACAGGACCTTTATTTTTTAGAATCTCTGACTTTTTATTTGTTTTACTTAGTAACTAACTTATTAAGTTATTAACTTAATAAGAAACATTTATATAGCAGAAAATATATTTTTGTGTGAGAGTTGATTTATATGAAGAAATACTTACTTCTTATTGAAGATGAGAAACTTTGGGAGAAGTTTAAATCTTTTACAAAAAAAGACATAAACACAGAGATTATGGAATTAATAAAAGAAAAAGTAACAAAAGAGGTAAAGAATGGAAAATAAAAATCGAAAAGCTCAAACAACCATTTTTATTATTCTTGCAATTGTTATAATTGTTGCAATTATTGGTTTTTTTATTGTAAGAAATGTCATCAACTCAAATTCTTCAACAAGTTCTGTAGAGGTTTTTGATTTTTTTGATTCTTGTATCGAGGATAAAACGAGAACTGCTTTAAGTATTGCTGGAAGTCAAGGAGGTTATATTGAAAATCCAGATTTTGAACCCGGAAGTATTTATGCACCATTTTCTAGCCAATTGGATTTTTTAGGAATTGGAGTTCCATACTGGTATTATGTTTCTTCTAATGGTCTTGTAAAAGAACAAGTGCCATCAAGAGCAATTATGGAAAATCAAATTGAGGTTTTTTTGAATGATGAATTACACAATTGTGATTTTAATTCTTTTAGAACCATGGGATATGAAATTAATATGGGAGATATTGTTAGCGATGTTAAAATTTTGAATAATGAAGTTAGAGTAAATGTGCGAATGGATCTTAGTTATAAGAAAGCGGATAAAATTTCTCGTAAAGTTAATCACGATGTGAAAGTTGTTAGTGATTTCGGGAATCTTTATAATTTAGCGAGAGAAATTTATGATAAAGAAAAAAATGAGGCATTTTTAGAATTATATACTCAAGATGTGATTTACAATTATGCTCCTGTTACTGGAAGTGAAATTAGTTGTAGTCCTTTGATTTGGAATGCTCAAGAAGTTAGCGACGATTTGAAAAAAGGACTCGAAGCAAATATTCAGGCATTGAAAATAGATAATGGGAAATTTGAATTACAAAAAGAAACTAGCGATTATTTTGTTGTAGATATTAAAGGAAATGAAAATGTTAGATTTTTATACGACGCTGATTGGCCTTCGCGTGTGGAAATCTGGCCAGCTGAAAATTCTTTACTTGTTGCAGAACCAGTTGGATTTGAAGAAGGATTGGGTGTTTTAGGATTTTGTTTTGTTCCTTACCATTTTGTTTATGATGTTTATCATCCTGTTTTAATTCAGATTTATAATAATGAAGAAATATTCCAATTTCCTGTCGCGGTTGTTATTGATAAAAGTGTTCCAAGAGATTCAATTTCTGGAGAAGAACCGGTTGAATCAAATTCTCTTGATAACTTTTGTGATAATGCAAATACTGCCGTTAGTGTAAATACCTTTGATTATTCTTTGAATCCTATTGAAGCAGATATAAGTTTCGAATGTTTTAATGAAGTTTGTAATATTGGAAAAACAAAGTTTAGTTCTGGCGAGGCTGTTCTTAATACAGATGTTCCTCAATGTGTTAATGGAATTTTAACTGCTAAATCAGAAGGGTATGTTTCTGGAAAACAAATTGTATCAACTAATGAAAGAACAAATTCAAATATTATTCTGAATAAATTGTATAGTTTGCCTGTGAGTTTGTCTTTGGGAGGAATTCCTCTTGAATCAAGGAATAATGAGGGTATTGCAATTGTTAATTTTATTTCTGAAGATTATTCAACGACACTGATTTATCCTGAACAAAGAACAATTAATTTGGCTGAAGGATTGTATAATGTTTCAGTTCAAGTATTTTCTGGAAGTAGTTTAGTGGTTCCTGCGACTACAAAAAATGAATGTGTGCAAGTTCCTAAAAAAGGATTGTTAGGATTTTTTGGAAGCACCTCTGAAGAATGTTTTAGTATTGAAATTCCTCAACAAACTTTAACTAATGCGTTAAGTGGTGGAGGGAATAATGTTGAATTAATTTTAGAAAGTGATTTGCGATTTGCGAATGGAGTTAAAATAGATGTTTCTTTACTTCCTACACCAAATAGTTTAGAACAGCTTCAACAGAATTATGTTTTAATAGACGGTCAGAGTGTCTCTGTAAATTTAACATGAAAAGAAAATTAAGTTTAGGTTTTGTATTTATAATTTTGTTAGTTGGAGGAGTATTTGCTCAAGTTGCAACACAAGGAAATGGATTTTCTCAAGGGCAAAATAGTTTTTCTTCATCTAATGTTCAACGCAGTTCTCCTGGGTTTTCAACATATCAGAGAAGCGTAACCGACACAGATTTTTTTGGTTTAGACCCTCGAACATCTTTCCAAATTTGTCAAGAAAGACAAGATTTTATTATTCAAATTGCGCCCGGCGGTTGCACTCCTGGAGTTGTTCGGAGTGATTTATTGGCAGAGCAAAATGTTCCAGTATTTTGTCAGCTACAAGCTATTCAAGTTAATCCTACAATTGATACAAGTTCTATCCAGAATATTGTTTTAATTCCGGAAGGCGTTAAACCTGCGGGAATTTTAGGAATTAGTTATCAAAGGCCTAAAAGTGCGTTGAAGCCAGTATTTAATCAAAGACAGGGATTTGCGACGGTAGAAAATATTGGTTATGCAATTATTCTTGTGCAAGGTGGAATGGCTGAAAGAGATATGCCTGAATTTCTTAATGGAACAATTAGCGCACGAATTAAATATGACGCGACTAACGCTTTTGGTTTTGGTTTGCAAAATAAATTTCTTCCGGTATTAACTGATGAACAATGGAGACAAGATTATCTTGAATATAGTTTTTTTGATGGGAATGGATACGCCAGATTGGAAAAAATTGACGGAGATAAAATAACTATTGGAATCTATTCAGATGTTAATACACGAGTAGATAGTTTTGTCGTCGCTAAAGGAGAGACATCTTCAGAAAGATATTTATCAGGATTCCAGTGCAATGCAGGTTATTCTGTGAGTTATTTGGAATCAAAAAAACCTCAACCTAAGGCAACAATTTTATTTGACTACGATGAATATGAAGTTTATCAAGGGGAAGAATTTGCTGATGGTTTATGTAAAGTCGGAAAAATTGAAGCAGTTGGAGGAGATGTTGGAAATGTTGATGTCGTTTGTAAAAATGAAAAAATAAATTTGAATTTGAAAACTCGTGATGTGCAATTAGATATTAAAAATCAAGAAACTAAATTTTATAGTGTAGGAGATGTTTTATTTAATTTTGAGGAAGATGGTAAACCAACAAAACAAATTTATCTTTCAGGAGTTGGGAGGTATTTAATTGATGATAAAATAGGAACAGCTTTTATTGTTATATCTGAAAATGAAAATTTGGATTCTGGAATAATTGATAAAATTAGTAAAGGAACTGTTGGACAAACTAATCGTGATTATCAAATTTTAGATATGGGAGAAACTAAAACTATTTATGAAAAAGAGATTAAATTTAATTCTTTTCAAAATATTGAAGATTTGAATACAGGCAATGTTGATTTTGAGAAATATTTTCAAAATGCGATTAATTCTTATAAAGAAGTTGAAGATACTTACGATGCTAATGAGGCTTATACAATTCAAGACAATAATGAAAAAATAATTTTTGCAGGAGAAAAAGCATTACGAGATGCAATTAAATTATCAGAAGAAGTTCATAAAGATAAAACTTATAATGAATTAGTTGAACAATTGAATACTAATGGAAATTATAATTCTATTGAGAGTAGAAATTTAATTTTTAATCGCGATAATGCAGAACATATTTTCGAATTTGATGGAGTGCAACATGTTGTTAGTTTGAAAAATGTTAATCCTGTAAATAAAGAGGAAAATTATGTTAAAATTAAATTAGATAATGAAATTAAATTCATTTATGATGATGGAGAATATCTTATTTCACCAGAAAAAGGAAAGTCAAGTATTCAAGTTGAGAGTTTTGATGAAACAGGTGTTAAGTTGAAAGGAAATTGTGTTAATGATGTAGGAACTTCAATTCAGCAAAGTGAAACTATTCCAGTTAGCCAACATAAACCTGTATGTCTTATGAATGTAGAAGTTCTTGAAATTAAAATTGAAAAAATGGCAAAGATTCGTTTGAATCCAATTAATCGGCATGTTGGAGGTGTTACTAATTTTTCTTATGGTGTTGGTATTGAAAAGAGAGCAATCCAATTATCTCCTGAAAAAGCTGCAGAGAGAATTGAAAAGTTAAATAAGAGTATAGAAAAATGGGAAAGTATTTCGGAATCTTTGAATAGCGTTGTGAAAGGATTTAAGACAGCGTGTTTCGCGACGAGCGCAGCATTACAAGTTAAAAATTTATTTAGCAATCTTGGAGGAAAAGCTATTGCAAGAACAATGGTAATGCAAGAAAAATGGAACGATAAATGTGTTGATTATGCTAAACAAGGATACAATTCTTTAGACCATTGTTTTTCAGCAAATTCTGGTGCAATAGAACAAGATGTTAATGCAATGACCTTACTAATTGAAAAACAACAAAATGAGATTAAACTAAATGATAAAGAATTTGAAGGAAAATCAAATGGATTTTTAGGAGGAAAAGTATTTGATTATGAATCTGCATTTGAAAAATATAAAACTAAAGTAGAAACAAATTATGGGTCTCAAGAAATTTTAGATGAGAAAGGAAATAAGGTAAAGGTTAGTGATGCTTTGGAAGGAGTTAGTGATTACGAAACTCTCAGAAGAATTGATTTGA
>Ga0209210_1002692_pt1 | contig 12702 bp, 16 predicted proteins | sample RifGroA1_FD_183991 | JGI IMG/M metagenome (GOLD analysis project Ga0209210, IMG submission 183991) | Contaminated groundwater microbial communities from Rifle, Colorado, USA - Rifle Groundwater A1 (SPAdes) (version 2) | ecosystem: Environmental > Aquatic > Deep subsurface > Groundwater >...
AGTCGGTAGAAGCGCCGTTGGGGACGACTGCGCCGACCACTATTGCGGTGGTGTCGCTGGGCTCTACGCTCTGCACGGTGGTGGCGGAGGGTGCGCCCGGCTGTGCCTGCGCGGGCGGCGTGGCGGTGGTGTTGTCAGTGCCGGTCGGGGTTGAGGTTGCAGTGGGGGACGGGGTGCTTTGCACATACCAGATGCCGCCCAAGACGAGCAGGACAATGACGACTGCGCCGACAATAAATGATGTAGAAGTGTTCATAAATAATTTCCTATCTATTAAAAAAGACACTGGTCTTTATGAAGCAAGCATAGGAAGAATTGCATGAAGATATCAGGAAGCAGCCGGGCTCCTGTTTTTATATATCCACCGAAAAGATTTTGGAGGGGGAGCGGTGGCCCGAAATCAGGCGGACTTTGTCTACGGCGACTTTATAGTGTCTTGCGACCAGCACCATTACGCGGCGGTTGGCCAGGTTTTGCTCGGCGGGCTCTTTGACGGCAATTTGCAGGCGGTCTTTTGACACCGCTGCCAGACCCTCTTTCTTTTGCCCTGCGCGGACTCTGGCGTGGACGTACATGTACATGACAATATCATGCGCGGGTTTGGTATGATGAATACATGCTCAACTACAACATAAAAGGCACCGGAGTTCCCATTACCGATGAGTTGCGCGGCTATGTAGAAAAAAAGCTCGCCCACGCCGAAAAGTTTTTGCAGGGCGACACTACGGCGCACGTTGACGTTGAACTTACCCACCAAGACCTGCGGCACGGCGACAACTATTGCGCCGAGTTTACCGCAAGCGCGGCCGGTGCAGTGTATCGCGCCACCCGCTGGGGCGAGAGCATGCACGCGGCAGTAGACCTCGCCGCGGGCGAGATAATGACCGAGCTTGGGCGCGACAAAGACAAGCGCGTCCGCATGATGCGGCGCAGCGCGACCAAGGTCAAAGAGTATCTGCGCGGCTGGCGCACTAAAATATAAAAATAGTTATTTTTGGCCGCGCAGGTAGTCTTGGTACGGCATTTCTTTTTTGCCTTCAGGGATTACTTTCGAGATTTCCAATTTTCCTTCTTTAAATTCAGCTTCAGTCACAATCACACGTTTATTTTTTGCATTTATAAAATACGCGCGGGGATTTTTATCAAACGCTTGGATTTTTAAAAACTGCTCGCGCTGATTGCCGTTCAAATCAAGCAAGGCGTCCGCGTCACTAAATTTTTTAGTATAGGTCGCTTGACTCTCGTCTTGTTCCACAGGCTCTAGCGTTCCTGATAACCAATCCGGTAGCATCTCGGCGAGCAGGTTGACCCCCTCGGTAAAGAGCATTTGGCTAAGCAGGAGCCCCTTGGGCGGCCACTCTTCCTCGGCTATTTCGATTTTGGCCTGCGCGAGCACGGGCCCCGCGTCCATCTTCTCCTCCATCAACATCAACGTGACACCGGTTGCGCGCTCATCGGCAAGAATGGCCGATACATAGGGCGACGGCCCGCGGAACTTGGGCAAAAGCGAGGGGTGGATGTTGATGCACCCGTGTTTGGGGAGTGCAAGAATGTCTTTTTTGAGCAGCTTGCCGTACGAGCACACTAAAAAGAAGTCCCATGGGGTGTTGTAGAGCTCTGCGGGCAGCTCCTTGCCGTCGATTACCAGCGCAGGTTCGAGGTCGAGGCGCTTAAGCTGCTCGAGCGCAAACTGCGAGTCGACCGAGCTCCCAAAAAAAACAAAGAGGGGAGTGTTAGACGCCATGTTTGTCTTTTAATTTTACGCGCGCGCTCCGGAGGTCCACGTCCTCCTCGAGCTTGACCACTTTGTCGGTGTAGAGGATGCCGTCCAAATGGTCGCACTCGTGCTGGAAGATGTGCCCGATCAGCCCCGCACCATGATAGGTCACCACTTTGCCCTGCTCGTTCTGCGCTTTGATGGTAGCCTTTTCGTGCCGCAGCACGGTGCCGTACTTGCCGCGTACCGACAGGCACCCCTCGGACATCTCTTTTTTCTTTTTAGATAGACGGGTGAGCTCCGGATTGATAAACACATGGTCGGGGAGCAGGGACTTTTTTGGCGCGCTGTTGTCTATAGGCTTTTGGTCCTCCGCTGCGACCGGCTCAAACGCTTTGCCGGCGATGACAAACATCCGCAGCGGCTCGCCAACCTGCGGGGCGGCGAGCGCCACGCCAAAGTCCTCTCCCGCGAGGACTTTTTTCATACGGGCAATAAGCTTCGCGATTTTGGGCGAGGTGATGTCTTTGTGGGCGACCGGCTCGGCTTTTTGGCGGAGCACCGGGTCGCCGTCTTGCACGACGGGGTCTTTAGGCACTTTGTTATACTACCCTTATGGAGCATATCGGCAAGCACATGGCGGGGCTTTCGGAGCGCTCCAAAGCGGAGCGCGCCACCGAGCGCGGCGAAATGATGAAGTACTTTATGGAGCGGCTGAACCCTAGCCGTGTGCGCGACGGCTACGCGCCGCTGACGCTTGCGCGCATGGGGCGCCTGCTGGTGGCCATCCCCACCAAAGACCTTTACTATTTAAAGAGCGTGTGCGACCAGTCGAAAGACTTTTCCAAAAAATTCTGGTGGGAGATAAAGCCGAAGCCTGCCCCGATCGAAGCGTCGGGGGAGGATAAAAAGTAGATTTGTCCTAAGTTGCGGGGCGGAGTATCATGGCTCCACATGGCTTTCTTTTCTCCGAAGCTCGGCATTGACCTCGGGACCGCCAACACGCTGGTGTTTGTGCCGGGCCGCGGTGTCATCATCAACGAGCCGTCCGTAGTCGCTATTTCAGAAATTGATAAGCGAATTCTTGCGGTGGGCGCCGAGGCCAAAGAGATGATAGGCCGCACGCCCGGCGAGATTGTTGCGTACCGCCCGCTCAAAGACGGCGTCATCGCCGATTACCGCATCACGCAGGCGATGCTGCGGTATTTTATACAAAAAGCTTTGGGCCGCTGGCAGTTGTTTAAACCCGAGGTGATGATAAGCGTGCCGACCGGCGTGACCTCGACCGAGCGGCGCGCGGTGGTCGAGGCCGCCATCCGCGCGGGCGCCAAAAATGCGTACGTGGTCAAAGAGTCGGTGCTCGCGGCCATAGGCGCGGGCATTCCGATACAAGAGGCCAAAGGGCACATGGTGGTGGACATCGGCGGCGGCACGACCGACGTGGCGGTGATATCGCTCGGCGGCATCGTCGCCTCTACCTCTATCAAGTGCGCGGGCGACAAACTTGACCACGCCATCGCCGACTATATAAAGAAGACCCACAACCTGGCGATAGGGGAGAAGACCGCCGAGGATGTCAAAATCGGCATAGGCTCGGCGGTGCCGGTCGAGGAGGAGTTGGTGATGGCGGTGCGCGGGCGCGACTTTATCACCGGCCTGCCGCGCTCGGCCGAGCTGCGCACCAACGACATAGTAAAAGCGATGGGCAAAGAGCTGCGCGAGATAATCAAAGCCATCCGCGACGTATTGCAGGAGACGCCGCCCGAGCTGGCCGCCGACATCATCGACAGCGGGATAACGATGACCGGCGGCACCAGCCAGCTGCGCAACTTTGCCGAGTTGGTGTTGCGCCGTACCGGGGTCAAGGCGCAGGTTGCCGACGACGCGCTCTACTGCGTGGCCAAAGGAACCGGCATTGCGCTCGAGCATTTGGACACCTATAAAAAAGCCATCATCGCGAAGCGATGAAATAAAGATAGTTAGCTAAAAAATATGTTAACTCACCACGCATACTACATAGAAGGTTCGGCGGGGGATTTTGAAGAGTACAAAAATCGTATTCTGCATTTTGTTGCACAAAAGTATGAGCGGTTTGGGATAGACGAGGCACGCGCTCTTACACAGCTTGCAAGTTTAAAAAACATTGAGGGCGAGGCGGTGTTTCTGCTCGCGCTCGGCAGCATCACTAACGAGGCGCAACAGGCCTTGCTCAAGCTGTTTGAAGAGCCGCAATCGGGGACCGTATTTATACTACTGGCTCCGCACGGGGCGTTTATCGCGACGCTCAAATCTCGCATGTTGCCATATCCGAAACCTATTGTAGAATTTAGTAGGTCAGACCTACTGGCAAAAGATTTTTTGAAGATGAGAGGTAAAGAGCGCAGCGACTTAATTGCCAAGATGCTCAAGGACGAAGAGGGGACCAAAGAGCGCGTGCGCGACTTTGTAAACGCACTCGAAGCACAACTATTTGAAGGACATCAGATGTCCGTCAAGACTCGTGAGGCTTTGCAAGACATTGCGACAATGCGCGACTACCTGAGCGACCGCGCCCCGTCGATGAAGATGCTGCTCGAGCACCTAGCATTATCGCTCCCCTCATTCTAACATTTTGCAAAATACTAGAATGACTCTTAAAAAGTTAAAAGAAAGAAAGGCCAGAATTTTAAAACTCGACAAGGCGCTCAAAAAACTTTTCCCCAACGCGGAGATAGAACTCAATTTTGGGAGCCCGTGGGAGCTGTTAGTTGCGGTCCAGCTGTCGGCGCAATGCACCGACAAAATGGTCAATAAAATTACAGAAAAGCTGTTTAAAAAATATAAAACGCTCGATGATTATCTCAAGGGTAGTCCTCGAGAATTTGAGCAGGATATCAGGCCGTCGGGCTTTTATCGCAACAAGACCAAAAATATCCTCGCCGCGGCGAAGATGGTAAAAAAGGAGTTCGGCGGCGAGGTGCCGAAGACGATGGGGGAGATGCTGCGCTTGCCGGGTGTGGCGCGCAAGACCGCGACCGTTGTTTTAAATGAGGCGCACGGTGTTACTGCCGGGATTACGGTGGACACGCATGTTATACGGTTTGTGCAGCGGTTTGACCTCTCCGACCATAAAAATCCGGTGAAGATAGAAAAAGATTTGATGGAGCTCCTGCCCAAAGCGGAGTGGGGGCGCTTTACCCACCGGGTCATCCACTACGGCCGCTACTTGGCCCCCGCCCGCAAGTACGACACATCCAAAGACCCCCTAATAAAAATCTACCCATCGGCGGCAAAACACTTCCGCACTTAAGGTTTGCTATACTGTTGCCATGACATACGATTTTAAACCTTTTGAGAAGCGGATTAAGGAGATTGAGGAGCGGGCGGGCAAGGAGCTTGCGGGGATACGCACCGGGCGCGCGGCGCCGGCTATTTTGGATGGCGTACAGGTAGAGAGCTATGGCACGCGGGTGCCGATTGTGCAGATTGCAACGGTCAACATAGAAGACGCGCGCACTATACGCGTCACGCCGTGGGATATGGCAAACGCCAAGGAGATAGAAAAGGCGATTACGGTCGCCAACCTTGGCCTGTCGGTAGGCGCGGATGAAAAGGGTATCCGTGTCTCTTTCCCCGAACTTACCTCGGAGCGCCGCGCGCAGTTGTTGAAGCTCGCTAAAGAAAAGGTCGAGGAGCTGCGCACCGAGCTGCGCGCCGCGCGCGACCACGTGTGGAATGATATCCAAAAACAGGAGAAGGACAAATTGATGGCCGAGGACGACAAATTCCGCGCCAAAGACGAGATGCAAAAGCGCGTCGATGGCGCCAACAAAACCTTTGATGCCGCACTCGAGCGCAAAGAAAAGGAGATAGCCGGATAGCCCATGTTTTTGCTTATATTTATTCTTATACTGGTGGCGCTCATTTGGGTGCACGAGCTCGGTCACTTTGTGGCGGCCAAACTCTTTGGCATACGGGTGGACGAGTTTGCGGTAGGCTTCCCTCCGCGCCTGTTGCGCGTGCGCCTCGGCGAGACCGATTACACCTTTAATTTGCTTTTGGTGGGCGGGTTTGTGCGCATCCACGGCGAGGACCCGGGCACTGCCGCGCACGACAAACGGAGCATGGCCAACAAGCCGCGGCTGGTGCAGGCGGCGGTAATAGTCGCGGGGGTGGTGATGAATGTGCTTTTTGGGTGGCTGGCACTTTCTGCCGGATATATGGCGGGGGCGCAGATGGTGCCGGGCACCGCGGCCTTCGGCGAGGTGCGGGATGCGCGGGCGACCATTACACAGGTGCTGCCAAACTCTCCCGCGCAAAAGGTGGGGCTTATGGCGGGCGACAAAATAGAGTCGCTGCAGACCGGCGCGCAACCGGTCGAACAAATACAAAGCGCAGAGCAGGCGACGGGGTATATTGCCGAGCATCAAAATGAAAGTTTGGTCGTGACAGTCCTGCGCAATGACGAGGAAAGGGTTTTTGTTGCCAAGCCCGAAGAGGGGTTTGCACCGGGCAAAAAAGCGCTCGGCATCAGCATGGCTGACGTTGGTGTTTTGCAGCTCCCGCCGCACCTTGCGCTTTTGCAGGGCGCGGTTTCGGCAAAAGATATGACCGTGTCGACCGCGCAGGGGCTCGGAATGTTTTTGAACAGTATTGTGCGCGGCGTCGCCGATTGGGGCTCGGTGGCGGGGCCGGTGGGCATCGCAGGTGCGGGCGGGGCGGCAGTGCAAGAGGGCTTTGCGGCCGCGGCGTTTATCACCGCGCTCATCTCCATCAATTTGGCAATAATAAACCTTGTGCCTATCCCCGGGCTCGACGGCGGCCGGTTGCTCATAATCATTATCGAGGCGGTAATCCGCCGGCCTGTCTCGCCGCGGGTGGTCAACAGCCTCTCGCTCGCGGGCTTTGCGCTGATAATTTTGTTGATGGTGGTGGTCACCTACCACGACATTGCGCGGTTGGTGGGGTAAGGCTTAGAATAAGCCTCTATGCGCCAGACACAGCTATTTACAAAAACGCGCCGCGAGGCGCCGTCGGACGAGGTTTCTAAAAACGCGCAGCTGCTTATCCGCGCGGGGTTTGTGCACAAAGAGATGGCAGGGGTGTACGACCTCCTCCCGCTCGGGTTGCGTACTTTTGAAAGAATAGTCAACATAATCCGCGAGGAGATGAACGCCATCGGCGGAGTGGAGCTATACCTCTCAGCGCTTCAAAATTCGGAAGTGTGGAAGAAGACCGACCGTTGGAGCGAGGAAAAAGTTGATAGTTGGTTTAAAACCAAGCTGCGCAGCGGCGCCGAGCTCGGACTCGGCTTCACGCACGAGGAGCCCCTTACGGCGCTCATGCGCGAGCACATTTCCTCATACAAAGACCTGCCGGTGTACGCGTACCAATTTCAAACAAAGTTCCGCAACGAAGAGCGTGCAAAGTCCGGGCTCATGCGTACGCGGGAGTTTGTGATGAAAGACCTCTACTCGTTTGCTAGGGACGAAAAATCGCATGTAGAATTTTATGAAAAGTGCGCCCATGCGTATGAAAAAATCTTCGAGCGCGTGGGGCTTGGGGCGGTGACCTACAAAACATTTTCTTCCGGCGGCTCGTTTAGCAAATACAGCCATGAGTTCCAGGTGGTGTGTGAGACGGGCGAGGACACTATCTACGTAGACAACGATAAAAAGCTTGCAATAAATAAAGAGGTCTATGAAGACAAAGAGGTGTACGCGGCAACCGGGCTCCATAAGGACTCGCTTAAGGAGGCAAAAGCTGTCGAGGTCGGCAATATCTTTACGCTCGGTACGCGATTTTCTGAAGCGCTTGGGTTGAAGTATAAAAATGAAAAAGGGGAGGAGGTGCCGGTGTTTATGGGTTCTTACGGCATAGGCCCTGCGCGGCTTATGGCGGTTATTGCAGAGCTTATGTCGGACAACAAAGGGATAGTGTGGCCGGAGTCTATAGCGCCCTTCCGTGTGCACTTGGTGCAGTTGGGCGACCCTTCGACAAGCTCAGGGCAGGTGAGCGAGGTGCAAAAAGAGGCGGAGGAGATGTACCGCGCGCTTTCGTCGGCGGGCGTGGAAGTGCTGTGGGACGACCGCGACGCGCGCGCGGGGGAGAAGTTTGCCGACTCGGACCTCATCGGCATTCCGCTGCGCATTGTGGTGTCGCAGAAGTCCTTGTCCGAGGGCAAGTTTGAATGTGTCGAGCGCAGCAGTGGTACTACTACCCACCGCTCGCTCCCAGAACTCGTAGGCCAACTAACTTCCAATAGGGCTCCAGCCAATGATTAGGCGATTCAAAAATAAATTCTTTCCGCTCTTCTCCAACGACATAGGGGTCGACCTCGGCACTGCCAACACGCTGGTGTACTTGCGCGGCAAGGGGATTGTTGTTGCCGAGCCGTCGGTGGTGGCGGTCAATCAAAAAACGGGCCAGGTGGTTGCGGTGGGCACCGCGGCCAAAGCGATGCTCGGCCGCACGCCGGCGCACTTGGTGGCGGTCAAGCCCTTGGTCGACGGCGTCGTGTCGGACTTTGAGGCGACGGAAGAGATGCTCGCCTATTTGATGACACGCGCGCAGGGCGTCTCCAAAAAAATGCTCGGGCCCCGCGTGGTCATCGGCGTGCCGAGCGGCATTACCAACGTCGAGATGCGCGCGGTCAAAGACGCCGCACAGAACGCCGGCGCGCGCGAAGTGCACATTATAGAAGAGCCGATAGCGGCCGCACTCGGCGTGCGCCTGCCCATCCGCGAGGCCGTGGGCTCGATGATTGTAGACGTCGGCGGCGGCAACACGGACATCGCGGTACTGTCGCTCGGCGGCATCGTCCGCTCAAAAAACTTGCGCATCGCGGGGGAAAAGTTGAACCAGGACATCATCTCCTACGTCCGCTCCGAATTTAAAATACTGATAGGAGACAAAACTGCCGAGGGGGTCAAGATGGCGATAGGGTCTGTCTCCGAGGGCGCTGGGCACTTTGAGGCGGCGGTGCGCGGCCGCGACCTTATCACGGGGCTCCCGCGCGAGGTAGTGCTGACCGACTCCGACGTGCGCGAGGCTATATCGCAGTCCATCGACACGCTGGTCGAGTCGGTGCGCGAGGTCTTGGAGACCACGCCGCCCGAGATACTCTCGGACATTATGCGCGGCGGCATTGTGCTGACCGGCGGCGGAGCACTGCTTAAGGGCCTCGATACATTGCTTGAGCAGTGGCTCAAGGTGCCGGTGGTGGTGGCCGACGACCCACTGACCGCGGTGGCACGCGGCACCGGCGTGGTGCTAGAAAATTTGGAGCTCCACCGCGACCTGCTTATAGAGCATGATGATGATTTCGAATAGGACATCGGCGCCGATTGTGCGCGCGCGGCGCGCGCGCTTTGTGGCGTTCTGCGTGTTGGTGGTATTGCTCGCGGCCGCCGCCCTGTGGCGCGCGCCGCTCACGCAGTTGTTGTGGTCGGTTGCAGCTCCGCTTATGCACTTTCGTTATGGCGGCACGGGGCTTGAGGCCGAGCTTGCCTCTACCACTGCCCTGTTGGCAGACCGCAACGCTTTGTATCAGGAAAATTTGGATTTGAAAGCGCGCTTGGGGCGGCCGGGCATAGCGCCGGTGCGCATACTGGGCGCGGTGCTGCTGCGCCCGCCCGCGACCCCTTATGACACGCTGGTCATCGACGCGGGCAAAGAAGAGGGGGCCGTGGTGGGCGACTATGTGTCGGCGGGCGGGAGCGCGCTGGTTGGGACTATTTCCGAGGTGTACGCGCACGCGGCGCGGGTGCGGCTCTTTTCTGCCCCGGGAGAAAAATATAATGCATTACTCCGCGGAAGTGTTCCCTTGAGCATAGAGGGGCAGGGCGGCGGCTCTATGGTGGCGCAGGCGCCGTCGGGAACGGTAGTGTCGGCGGGGGACACGGCACTTGTCCCCGGTATCGCCGGAGGTTTGGCGGCGCGCGTTACCCAAGTGGACAAAACAGAGAGTTCTTTTGTTACGATATACTTCCAATTGCCGGCCGACCTATTTATGCTCCGCTTTGTCGAGGTCTGGAAGAACACCCCATGACACAAAGTAGCCGTTGGATATACGCTATAACTTTTTTGCTCGCCGCGGCGGGAGTTCTGCTCCCGTTTTGGCTGCTTAGTGTTGCCGGTATACTCATCGCTGCCCTTTCGGGGCGGTGGATATTTGCCGTCATCATTGCACTGCTCATCGACCTTGCGTGGGGCGCGCCGACAGGCATTCTGCACTTTTTGTACTTCCCCTTCACCTTGCTTGCGCTTGCGGCCGCGGCGGCCCGCATGTGGGGAGGGCGCTACTTTTTGGACAAACACCCGCAAGAAAAACTATAAGCAAAAATTTAACTGGAAATGAAAAAGGATTTTTGGAAGTGGCATAGCAAGTAGTCATCCTCAAGAAGTTCAACCTTGATGCGTGCCTAATTGTGCCACTCACGGGACGACCAAAAGAAGGCAAGTATTATTTTCCTGTTGGAAGGATAGAAAACCGTGACGCTGTAGCAGTGCTTTCGCAGGTGCGCTTTATTGACCGTAAACGGCTCAAGAATAAAATCTGCACCCTTGACGAGGATATATTCCGCTCGCTCTCAAAAGCGATTATGTCTGCAAACTTTACTGACTACCCTTAAAACGTTCTCCCCCCGCCATCGCTGGCGGGGGGCAGGCCGAAGCCGTTTGTAAATACAGTATACCCTACGGTAGATAAAGAGCAAGTGAAGTTGTGGATATAAAAAGCCCCGGGGTTTTGCCCCGGGGCGACCAAGTCGTGCTTCTGAAAGGGTTATTTATTCTTTTTGCCGTACTTCATTCCCTCGTAAAAGGACTTTTCCATGAGGCGATAAAGCAACGGTCTGCCAAGCTTCACCGCGTCAGCAAACTTGTTGAGAGCTTGGAGAAACTCAAGCTCGGCTGTAGTGTGCGGACTGTCCTCCCGAAAACTCTGAGAGAAATGGTAGACAAACTCTTTCGCCAAATAGTCACCAACCATAGCTTTGTGTTCTTCCAACGTAGTTGCCGTTGTTTCGTACAGGCGCGGAAGAGGGCGCCAGTTCGGGTTTCTCCGAGGTTCAAGTCTTAGAACGAAGTTAAGTTGCATCTCTCATCTCCTTTGGAACTATGCTCGGAACTTGGTATTGCCTAGTAGAATAGCAGGTATTTCTTTTTTGTCAAATAGGTGGTTGAGCGACTATACTTCAGTCCATGTGGTTCAAAAAGCGCGGACGCAAACGGCATCAGGAGATAGACCCGGATGAGATCCTCATCGACTCCAAAAATGTCTCGGAATTTGACACCGACCAGTTTGAGGGCCGGATAGAGCGGCCGCTGTCGCGCCGCTCGCTTGCGCTCGCGGGCGCGGCACTGGCGTTTTTGGCGCTCATGCTTTTGGCGCGGGCGGGAGACCTCCAGGTAATAAACGGCACCGCGTACGCCAAACAGGCGCGGGAGAATCAGCTCGAAAACAAAGTGCTCTTTGCCGACCGCGGGCTTATTGAAGACAGGACCGGGCGCCTGCTGGCGTGGAACGACCGCTCACAAGCCGCCACCTCGACCCCGACCGACTTTGCCGCGCGCGTCTACGCGGCGTATCGCGGAGTGGGGCACGCCCTCGGCTATGCCAAAGCGCCCGCCAAAGATTCTGCAGGCTTCTACTTCCGCGATACGTTCGAGGGGATAGACGGTGCGGAAAAGGCGTTTGACGCTGTCTTGAGGGGGGAGAACGGCGTCACGCTGACCGAGACCGACGCGCGCGGCAGGGTAGTGTCGCAGGCGGCCGTACAGCAGCCCCGCCAGGGCCAAAAGGTAGTACTGTCCCTCGACGCGCAGGTGAGCCAAGGGTTGTATGATATTTTGGCAACGCACGCGCGGGATGCGCGTGCGCAGGGCGCCGCCGGCGTGGTGATGGACGTTCGCACCGGCGAGCTTTTGGCCTTGACCAGCTATCCGGAATACTCTCCGGCGGCGATGGCCGACGGAGATGCTACAGCAATAAATGCCTACAACGCCGACAGGCACCTGCCGTTCCTCAACCGCGCCACCGACGGGCTCTACGCGCCGGGCTCGATTATAAAACCTTTGATAGCCGCCGCAGCGCTCGCCGAGGGCGTCATCGACGAGTACAAACAAATACTTTCGACAGGGCAGATTTCTTTGCCAAACCCGTACGACCCGGAGCGCCCAAGCATTTTTAAAGACTGGAGGGTCAACGGATGGACCGACGTGCGGCGCGCCATCGCGGTGTCCTCGGACATTTATTTTTATGAAGTGGGCGGCGGGTTTGAGGGCCAACCGGGGCTCGGCATTGCGCGCATCGACGAGTACCTTAAACTTTTTGGGTTTGGCAGCGACGCGGGGCTTGCGGGCTACTCCGAGGTGGGCGGCACCATCCCGACGCCGGAGTGGAAGGCGGCAAACTTCCCCGACGACCCGGCGTGGCGCATCGGCAACACCTATCACACCGCCATAGGCCAGTACGGCACGCTGGTGACGCCGCTGCAAGCGGCGCGGATGGTGGCGGCGATAGCTAACGGCGGGATACTGCTCACCCCGTCGCTTGTGGCATCGAGCTCTCCAAAGGCGCAACAACTTGCGATAGATGCCCACGCGCTGCAGGTCGCGCGCGAGGGCATGCGCCTCGGCGTCACCGACGGCATCGCCACGGCGGTCAACTTGCCCTTTGTACACGTGGCGGCCAAGACCGGCACCGCGTGGGTCGGGGCGCGCAACGAAAACCAAAACGCGTGGATGGTCGGCTTTTGGCCGTACGAAAATCCGCACTACGCCTACGCCGTGGTGCTCGAAAAGATGCCCGCGGGGACGCAGATAGGCGGCTCAGTGGTGATGAGCGATTTTTTTAACTACCTCTGGGCAAACACTCCGCAGTATTTGGAGTAAAATCTGTACGCCCCCATTGACTTATAATTTCGTTCCTATACACTGACTGCTCAAATGGCCGAAGAACTCATTTCGCAGGAAAAATTCGAGGAACTCACCCGCGAACTTGA
>Ga0209210_1002693_pt1 | contig 12701 bp, 8 predicted proteins | sample RifGroA1_FD_183991 | JGI IMG/M metagenome (GOLD analysis project Ga0209210, IMG submission 183991) | Contaminated groundwater microbial communities from Rifle, Colorado, USA - Rifle Groundwater A1 (SPAdes) (version 2) | ecosystem: Environmental > Aquatic > Deep subsurface > Groundwater >...
GGGAGACTATATAAAGCATTGAGAAATATCAATTGGAGATATTCACGTAAAATAGTGGCTTCATTGGTTTTGAAAGTCTTAGTGAGAATGGTAAGTTGGTCTAGAGCTATCATAATTTTGGTAAGTTAAGCTGGGGAAACAGTTTTGCAAAGGCATAGAAACGAGACTTGTCGAGTCTTGATAAATCGTATTCATCTAAGTGTACAACCCGCAAACCCTTGGATGTTAAGTAGAGTTGGTCTAACAGGGCTTTTTCTGGTAGAGCTATGAGTTGGCCGTCATTTTTTTCGTATCCCCAAAAAAGTTTAGGTTGGAGATGGGCGTAGCTAAAAGCCTGGCTATCAACTTGTTTGATAGTTGATTTCTTGGGAGTGACGCTGGTGATTTCATAAGGAAATTGAGACAGTATACCATGGTAATTTAAAGCGGTTTCTAGGGAAATATACGAAGGGGTGAATAGGAAATTGGCAATTGCAAATCTTGTCGGAGCAGGGTTGGTCAGGATGTAGCTATTCTTTTCCAGTCTAGTCAAAATACCCTTTTCTACTAACCGGTTAATTACCGATCTGGCTGAGCGGGGGATAGTTATTTCTAGTAATTTAGATAGGTCTTGGAAGCTAAATACTTTGAGACCCGAAGTATGGAGTTTATCAACCACCGATCCAAGGTTATACAATGCCATATTGGGTATATATTATACCTAATGAAGGACTGTGTCAAGCTGCCACCGTGTCTTCGGTGAGAGCCCGAAGATGACTGGTAAAAATTTTGTTAATATTTTGACTAAAAGAATTCACAAATTGAGAGTCGGAAAAAAGAGGGGTAAGATCGTCTCGTAAAATTTGAGGATTAACTTGAGCGATTTTCTCCTTGAGTTGTTTGATGAAGTAAGATAGATCAAAACGAGAATTATCTCGGACATCAAAATCCAGGTTTTCGGAGAGACGGGGGAGATCAAAGAAAAAACGCAAACAAGTTCCTCCTTTGTGGGGTGAGCTTGTTTATTTGCAAATACAACCTAATTATTATTATAGTACAAAAACTTACACTCGAGTAATTTTTGGTGTTCTATTCCAGAAATACTAATCATACACTAGTAATTGTGGAACAAAATGGGAGGCTTGTCAGTCGCCACGGTGTCTTGAGTAAGAATTTTAGCAAGATTTGAAAGGGCGTTTTGTATAGGGCTGACAGTAATGTTTCCAAAATAAAGTTCTATGTTCCCGGTATATAAAAGATGTAATTTTGCTTCTGGATAATCTCTAGAAAATGCGAGAAGTCCTTTTAAGTGCTTAGAATAAATGTTTTTTGTTAATTTTATTTCGAAAGCATGGAAACCCCGTGGTCCATAAGCAATAAAGTCAACTTCCAAACCACTTGCTGTTCTAAAATAGGAAAATGTATATTCGAGACGAGAATATTCATTAATTGCCATTAAATGGTTTAAAAAGAGTGTTTCTAGAGAAATTCCGTCAATTTCGCTGTTTTTGTCTAAATATCCTTTGGGTCGGGCAGTATTATAAATTCCTGAATCAAAAAGATAGAATTTAGGTTTTGAAACCAGACGTCTTTTGGCCCTGCGAGTAAATGCGGGTAGGAATGAACCCATGAGAAGATCAATCAGAATAGTAAAATAATTATCTACAACCTTACTATGGATTCCAACTTCACGGGCAATCGATGAAGTGTTGACGGGGGAACCCTGAGAGTAGCTGGCTATTTGTAAAAAACGATAAAAAGCTGATAAGTTTCGTGTCATTCCCTCTTGATTTATTTCCTGTTCAAGATATGTGCTCAAATAACTTTGTAAGTACTCATGGGGATCATTCTTAGAATAAATAGCTGGTAAAGTACCAAAACGAAGGACTTTTTTCAAATCAAAATCTTTTCCAAGTTCGTTAATAGTAAGTGGGTAAATGTTATATGTATAGGCTCGGCCTGCGAGTAGGTTGACGCCTTGGCGTCGTAATTTGCGTGCACTACTACCTGTCAATATAAACTTATAATGTTTGGGGCTCTCAATAAGGCGGTGAACTTCATTTAATAGTTCTGGAATACGTTGGATTTCATCAATAATAATAAAGTCATTAAAGTCTTGGGGGATGTATGACTCCAAAGTTTCCGGATTTGCTAATAGTTGAGTATAAATATCAGTCCGCAAAAGGTCTATGTAAATAGATTCAGGATAATGAGAACGAATCCATGTAGTCTTACCCGTACCTCTGGGGCCAAAGAGAAAATAGCTGTGATCAGGTACTGGATTGAGTAATCTGGTATACATAACTCTATTCTACTATGTAATTTGGACTTGTCAAGTCTAAAGTCTATGTCGCCACAGTGTCTTGGGTAAGAACCACGGTTCCAGAAGATCCGGTCGAATAGATAGTTCCAGAGGTAGTGTAGGGGATATATTTGGTGGCTCCAGTGTTTGAACGGACCCTAATAGTTACAGGTAAATCAACTCCATAAGCACTATAGTTGTAAGTCGTTGAAATATCTCCACTGGCATTGGTTTGACCATTGAAGATGGGTACATCTACTAGGTCAGTGCTAGCAGTATAGGCAATAGCTAACCGATGCATAGAATAAGTATTGCCCGATGTCCAGACACCAGAACTAAGAGGGGTAGTAGTAATGTGAGTAGCGTCGACTATTTCATCGATTACTGCCCAAGCGCCAGTGGTGGTGTTTCTAATAGTATCACCCTCTTCAAAGTTAGTTGTTAGAAAGTTTGATGAAGAAGAAATGAGTTTGATGTCTGGGTCTGTTCCATCGGTGCTAGTAGCACTACCCGTGACTTCAGTTTTTAAGGCAAAAGTTTTGGTTGACGCCGTCCAGCTGGTGTAGCGATAGTTTTGCTTAGTATTGGTACTGGCGTTCCAGACATGGACCCACCCAGTTTGGGGTAAGTCGGAATCCAGGGTTTCGCTTACGACGAAATCGACATCACCAGCACTGTTCCCAGCCGCTGAGGTGTAATTCCAGGTTTTGCCGGTGGCGGATTTTTGGAAATAGATCTGCACCCCTTCAACTGGGTCAGTAGCTTCGTCGACTACAGTGAGAGCTACGGTTACAGATTGGATAACATTAGTCGTTGAACCGTTGGAATTGCGGACCGTAGGAATGTCGGTGCCCGTAACATTAAGAGTGACAGTGCTGGAACCGGTGCTATTGTAGACATCGGCTTTGGCAGAGTAGATATAGTGAGTTTGGCCTGCTGCGCCGTCACTTAGATTTGCTCTTCCAGTTGAGCCGCCTGCGATTGCGTTCACTTTGGTGTCATAAAATGACAATGTATCTGCGGTCACGGCATTGACATAATACAAGCTTCCGTCAGTAAGTCCTATTGTGTCTGAACCACCTTGATCCTGGTAGTAAATCGCATCTCCATCAGAATAGCCGTGAGTTGACTTGGTTACTGTTTCAGCCGATGGGTCTACGTCGGTTTGAGTATGGAAACCAAAAGCTGCCGGACCACCGCCGGTAAATATATTACCATCAAAAGCGTAAGTCCCGGCAGTATTGATTTGGATGGAATGACCAATGTCTCCATCATTGGTGGTAGTAAAAGTACAGTTTTTAATTACAGCTGGATTATTACTGAGCAATGCTGCTGTGGCATGTAAAGTTCCATTGATTGTGCAACCAGTCAAGGTGGCGCTGTTTTGCACAATTTGATCGCAATCAACAAAGGTCATGTTTTGAAACCCGGCCGTGGTACTGGTACCGATATTTCGAAGTGTGGGGATAGCTCCGATGAGTGTCAGACCATCGAAGTCCCAGGTTGCCGAGGTAGAAACAGTGGACAGAAATTCAAACTTCCATTTGTTTACCGACTGAATAAGAGCACTGCGTACTTTTATAATATCGCCGGCGCGGCCGTCGAAAATAAACCCCACCACTCCGTCATCGACATGAAAGTCCAGGTAGCCGGCGGACTGTGATGCCTGTCGGGGAAACTGAACCGAGAAGTTTTGCATATCCAGCATCACGGCCTGACTGCCGCCTATCTGCATGGGACAATAGGCAAGCGCTCCGCCGTCGGCTTGTTGTATGGCAAAGGGTAAGACATAGCCATTCACGACCGACAAAAAGTCCAAAAATGACAGCGGAAAAGAGGTACTGCCGCCCGCCACGACTACCTTGTTGATCTTGATCATTTGGTTAAAGCACGTCAGAGGTATGGCGATTACAGGGGCTTCTAAAAACAGGAACTTGGTGATGGCTGTCTTTGTGGGTGGGGTGGCGCTGGTAGCATATCCCGTGTCTGTCGCCTGATCTACCTGAATGGCAAAAAAGTTTCTTTTATCCGGGCTGGTGGTCTTGGAACGCTGGCCCCCCACCATCCACGACTTGTAGTTGTTGCTGGCGTCTGCCACAACTACCTGAATCCCGCCGCTTGAAACAAAGCCAACGTCAATATAGTCTCTTGGCGCAGTGAAGAAAAAGGTGCAGAGCAGGATGCCGCCGGTCAGATCGGTTGCGCCTACTAAGTTAAGCTGTGATCCGCCGAGAACGGTCGCTGAAATTGCCGGTGAGATTTGAGATGTGGCGTGAAACGGATTTACGCCGGAGTCTGCCAGGGCCGAAATGGCATCCCCGGCTGTTGATTTTGATCCAATAGTGGCTAGAGACAGGGTTGATGTCCACGATCCGCCAAACGGGAGCACTGTTCCAACCAGCGGGTCAATAATGGTTGCCATGGTGGTATCGGTGTCGTGGTAAGGCGGGATGAGTGTGCCGCCGCTGCCGTCGGCTACAGCCACCACAAACTCCGTCCGGATTGTATCAACCACAACGCCGTAAAACCCGAATGTGCCGCTGGCACCGGCTGTTGTCTTAAACATCCACCCGGCACCAAGACCGCAAGTGCCGGTATCATCGGAAAGAACACGCTGCAAACCCGGATAAGGAGTAGGTCCCACACCCGTAGCCTCGGCCACGGCGTAGAACACAATGCAATTGGCGGCAGTTGTGGTAACTCCGGCAATGGATGGCTTGCCGGTTGTGCCGTTGACTCCGTTGCCGGTTGAAACATTAATCGGCTGGTGCGCTATAAGCTCATCGCCAGTGCCGGTCTCATTTACCAGCCCGGTAGTATCTGTCACGGTAATTGTGGTTGCGGTGACGGTGGAAATGGTTTTGGTAGTATTGTTCCCCCCAGCTGTAAAGCCGGTCGTAGTAATTATTTGACCGGGGGCAAAATTATCTGTTAAAAAACTTCCGGCTGACCCGGAAAATGCCAATCCCACCACGCTGATGGTTTGCGTGGTTGATTTAGTGTAAGCCCCGCGGATAGAAATTCCCACTCCCATCATCGAGTCCACATCGGCTTGCGTAAAATTCGGGTTGGTCTCGGCGGCACTGGCAGCTACCTTATACGCCCACCAGCCGCCGGATCCGGTAGAGCTGTTTTGACCGCCGATGGTCCAGCCGGACGTTCCAGTCGTGAGCGTGCCCGAAAGGGTAGCGTCCTTGGCGCCAAACACCAGCAGCAGATCATCCGTGGCGTGTGTCGGCAACTCCACTGTGATGTTGGCGGCCTCGGTGGTGAGCTGGGTTACTTTTGTATCTCTTATTACAGCCATGGTTTAAATGTATGGCTTTAGGAGATTTAAATCAAGTCTTTTAACCACCGCTCCCATTCAATAGCCCTTTTCTTCCAGGTGTAATTGGTTTTGACAAAAGCTACTTGTTTATTTGTGTTGGTTGGATTTTTGAGGGCGGTGACTGTCGCATCGACAAAATTTTGGTTATAGTTTGAATCCATCGGGATTAATTTGGCAAAGCCGGCCGTGGTTTCCGGTAATGCCCCCAGGTCACTGGTAATCACCTGGCATCCGGCGGCCATGGCTTCCATGGCGCAGATACAGGAAGTTTCGGGAAAAGTGTTGGGGTAGGAAAATATCAAAACTCGTTTTAGGTCTTTGGCAAGTTTAGTTTGGGATACGGAACTGACGTATTCTACTCCCTCCGTTCTTTGACAAAGCCGGTAAAGCTGTCCGTAATCTTTTTCATCCGATTCTTTTGGGGTTTGATAAACTTTCATACTGGAGAAAACTTTGAGAATTGTACCGGGGACCTCCTGGCGGATTTGGGGAAACAATTTAATGAGTAATCCCAGTCCCCGGAAAGGAGTACTTGTATACACCAGGACAGGGATCCTGGATTTTTCAGAAAGTATATTTTCTTCCTTTTCAAACAAGTTTTCAAAAGCCGGTGAAATTGCATTTCTTAAAATAAAGCATTTTTCTCTGTCGATCCCAAACTCTCGGATATATCCTTCCATCTGAGCGCTGCTAATCATAACGATAGCGTCGTAAGCGGCTAATATCCGGCTGTCGCGCAGACTTTGGACAGCAGGTTGATCCGGTGCATGTTGGCTCCAAAAAACCAGTTTGGTTTTGTCTCCCAAAACAGTCTTTAACCCGATTCCGTAATACGGCGTATTCTGAATTATTAGAAAATCTAAATCTTGCCACTGTTCATTCTTTAAATCATTATCAGGCTTATGTATGACCTTGCGTGAGGTAAAACTTCCGAGCATTCTGCCAAAAAGTATCACCTCGTGTCCTCGTTTGGCCAGGGCTTCGGTCAGATAACAAAGGGCAGATTCGGACCCGCCCAATGGCTCATTGTATGGCGTGTTGACACTGTAAACAAGCGGCGTAAAATTCACAAAACCAATTTTCATACTAGTGTTCCTCGTTTGATAAAGGGAGAGTTTTGTTTTACAAATAATAAATCAATCTCAAACATCTCTCCGGTCGGCAGGTGGTGGATCTCTGTTATGTCATATAGTTGAAACCCCAAATCTTGCATAGCTATTAATACTTGAGCGGTGTCAGGTGCTCCTAGGTTATATTCTAGGTTCTGTGTTTCTAGGAGTATAAATTGCGCATTTGCCACTGTATTCTTTCCACCTTTGATAACGTTTAACTCCGAACCTTGGACGTCTATTTTTATTAAGTTGATATTTTTTAGATTTCTTTTTTTAACCACTGAATCTAACGTCGTCATGGGTAAGTTGCGGATTTCACAATTGTCAAAATAGTGAGTTTGTTCCCGGAATATCGAGTTACCTGTGGTGACAGGCAGTGTAGTGGCGTAGTAGCCGACCTGCCTTCTTTTTTTATCGCCCAAAAGAGCTATTTCAAAACCCTCTGTCCAGGTTATTTTCGCCAGGGTTGGGCGCTGATCCGCATTTGCCTCTACCATAAATATTTTGGAATCAGGCCAGATCCCGTGAACCAGAGTTGACCAGTCTCCGTGGTATGCTCCAATGTCCAGAATTGTTTTGGGGTAAAATTCCAATTCCTTTAATGTTAATAAACGGCTTGTAAGAATATCTAACATATACTTTAAGCTTTTAATGTTTCCCACATAGACAGATAGGCTTTTTCCAAATCTTTCACAAACCCTCCTGTATCATACAGGTTTTTTTGCAAGTGTTTATGTGTAATTTTGCGTCTGATTTCTGTTAAGACTTTTGGATTGTGGGCCAGATAAACTGCTTTATCCTCATATTCCTTAAGACTATGGGTGATTAACTCCGGTAACAAGGCTTCTGTGAGGACACTGGCGCAGACCCGGGAGGCAAAGTGATTGCCCATTTTGGTTAAAACAGGCACACCTGCCCAGAGGCAATCAGAGGTGGTGGTGTGTCCGCCATAGATTCTGGTATCCAGTCCCAAATCAGCCAGAGCCATTCTTTTTAAGTGTTCTTCTTTTGACAACTTGTCGGAGAAAGTGAGCCTTTTGGGATCGACTTTGGCATATGCCGCCGCTGCCTTTAAATTTTCTGCTGCTTCCGACGTGTGTTTCCACAACCAAAGGATACTGCCCGGCACTCTTTTTAAGATGGTCATCCAGATTCCAAAAATCACCGGCTCTATTTTGTATGTTTGATTAAATGAAGTAAAAACTATCCCTTTTTCAGGTAGTCCGAAATCTTGTCTGGTGTATCTCTTATTACTGATGACGATTTTATTGTTGTTTACTTGATAACAGCGGGGTAAAAAAACTAATTTTTCGCTATAAAAAGGTACATGGGATTGAGGAACTAGCGTTTTATCGACGATCGCATAGTCAAAAAAACCGGCTCCGCTAGTACCGGGAAAACCAAGCCAGGAGACTTGAACAGGGGCCGGGCGCAGAGCGCAAATTGCCATCCGGTTTTCTCCGGTATGTCCTGTCAGGTCAACCAGAATATCAACCTGATCATGGTAAATCCTCTGTGCCGCTTCTAAATCCCCCATTGGGGCAAGATCTACAAAATTATCAACGCCCGCCTCTATCATTTGACGATACACGCTATCATCTTTTACTCCGTAGGCATATGCCTGGATTTTAAACTTACTCCTATCATGGTAATCGAACATGGCCGCCACCAGTTGTCCGATCGGGTGTTTGCGGAAATCTCTGGAGATATAACCCACCCGAACTTTGTTGTTTTTTTTCCTTTCGGCTATATCAAAAGTAAATAATTGCCCGGGGATGGTTTTTTCTAGTTTTTGGCACCAGTTGCGGGCAGTTGCAAGATTTTTAGCAGGGTCCCCCTGTCTCATAATTGAGGAGAAGGGAGTATCGCAATCTTTCTCATCCAAAATTTTTTCTAACTTATCAATATCCCCCCAGTCACATATTTGCCGCCGCAGTAAAAAAAGGTGGTTAATGGCTTCTTTAAAATCAGGATCCAGTTTAATGGCCTGCTCGATATTAACGATGGCTTTTCTGATATGTTTCTGCTCTTCAAAAACTATTCCCAGATTGTAGAATAGGTGGGGTAGGTTGGGGTTTATAGCGATTGCTTTTTTAAGGGATTCTTCGGCCAGAGGCAACTTATTCAGGAATTTATATACCGCTCCTAAATTTCCCCAAGCCCGGGCATGGTTTGGGTTTAATTTTAAGGCCTGTTTGTAATACTTGGCTGCCTCGGCATATTTGTTTTTGGCCAGGAGCAAATTGCCAAAGTTCATGTGTTCTTCAGCGTTGGTGAATTTTTTAATCTTTCCCATATAGACAGCTCAATTATACATCTGTATTAAGCCACTTTTTCTGCATCTTATAAACAATTTGATTAAAAGGTAAAAAACCTCTACGCTTAAGAAGATGAGGATCAGACATTTTATATTATTTGTACTCATGTTAATTTTAGTACAGGCAGAATCGGTTATGGCAGCTGCTTCCTGCAGCGTTTCAGTGAGTCCTAGCTCCTTATCGCTTTCTACCAGCAGCACTTTAGCCTTTAGCGTTAATAATACCGGTTCAAGTTCAATTTTGTGGATACGAATAAACTCGCCTTCTAACAATTTCGAAATTACTAGTGCTGAAGAACCCGGAAGTTGGGCTTTGCAGGAGAGCGACACAACGCATGTTTCCTATTATACTGAAAAAATTTTGCCCGGCGGGAGTCAAAGTTTTAACGTTATTATTTCTACAGGGCAAAACAATGTTTCTCAGAATTGGAGCGTGGAGGCTTCAGAAGAATTTAATGGAGGGAGTCCGTTTTCTTGTGGAAATCCAACTGTAGCCATTGGCCAGGTTTTTGCCATCTCTAGCATTTCGGTTGGCAGTATTACTACGTCTGGAGCAACCATAACATGGACAACCAATGAAGCCGCCTCGTCAGTCATCGAATACGGAACTACGACTGCTTACGGTTCAACCGCAACAGATACAAATTTGGCCACTAGCCATAGTGTGAACCTAACTGGTTTGTCTTCGGGAACAACTTATAATTTTAGGATAAAAAATATTAATGCTACAGGCGCAACGGTTGAATCCGGCAACAACGCTGTAACAACGGCAACAACGTCATCATCAGGTTCGTCAACTACGAGTACAACCACTATCACCGTGACCAAGACTGTAGAAGTCAAAGATACTGCTTCGCCAACATTGTCTTTATCGACTAATTTTAAAAAGGTGTATGCCCAGGCGCCGGAGATAGTTGGAAAAGCTAGTGATGCCAGCGGGGTGGCCAGAGTGGAGTACACGCTGGATGGCAAGAATTGGCTGCCGGTGGATAGTATTGATAAACAGTTTGGGAAGAGTGTGAGTTTTAGTTTTTTGCCGGGAGGACTACTGGACGGTAATTATCCAATAAAAATTCGGGTGACGGATGCGGCAGGGAATGTGGGTTTTTCGCCCACTTATACATTGGTAATTGATAGATTGCCGCCGCGGGTGGGGCTGGCGATGTGGTCGGTGGGGCCACTAGTAATTGAACCCACCATTTTGGAAGGGATGAAATTAAAGTTGAGTTTGTCGGCGGTGGGGGGGCCCACTGAAATTGTATTATGTATTAAGTATCAGGTATTATGCAGAGAAAGTAAATTAAGCAAGGATGAGGAGACGGGACTGTGGAGCGGGGAGATCAAGTTTGACAAGGCGGGAGAGTATAAAATAACGGCGGCGTCTGTGGACGGAGCTGATAACAAAACGACGAATAATCTGGGTACGGTGCGGGTATTGCCGGCGGGAGTGCTACCAGCCGAGGGTACGGTGACAGTGTATTATTTTGAGCCGACGGGTGGGCAGTTTAGAATTTGGGATGGACGGCCGTTTGATCAGGTAAATCCGCAATCAACTGACGCTTCCGACAAGTACCATCTAATGCTGCCTGCTGGGAAATATTATCTGGAAGCGACTGCGCCAGAATTTAGAAAGGCCAGAACGGAAATATTTACACTGGACAAGACGACACCGGTGAATATAAATTTTGACTTAAAAAAGAGGACTTGGTGGCCCTGGGAAGTGGAGAGTGTGGCGTGGGAGCCTGCTGAACAAGCACCAGAAACAGGCGAGTTGCCTACAAGTTTGCCTTTTTTTGCACTGCCTTCAGACACGGGCGAACTGGTGTATAGCAGCTCCTTGCGGGGAGTGCCCACAGTGGTGACGTTTTTGTCATCTTGGGTGCCCATGGCATCCGAACAAGTAACTGAACTACAAAAACTGGCCAATAACAAGAATTACAAAGTGGTGGTGGTGTTTGCTCAGCAACCCCAATCGCTGGTGGAAATATTTAAGAAACGGGGCGGGTACTCCCTGACGATGCTGGCCGATGCCGACGGAGAACTGCTGGAGCCGTTGGATATAAGCAGTGTGCCCACGCATGTTTTCCTTGATCGCAAGGGAAAGATAACAGGAGTGAGGCGAGGTGTGCTGAATGAGGAAGAACTGTTAAATGAATTAAGTAAATAAATGTATTAAGTATTACGTATTATGTATTATGCAGGGGACAATTAAATCATTTACAGATTTGAATACTTGGAAAGAAGGTCATAAATTGGTCCTTTTGGTATATGGGGCCACAAAAACATGGCCAAGTGATGAAAAATTTGGTTTGACTAATCAAATACAAAGGGCAGCAGTTTCGATAACCAGTAATGTAGCCGAGGGTTTTTCTAGAAGTTCACATAAAGAGAAAACCCAATTTTATCGAACCGCCCTGGGATCATTAACCGAAGTACAAAATCAATTGTTGATATCGCGTGATCTGAAATATGTAGACAATAAAACTTTTAATGAAATTGCTTTGCAAACAGTAGTTGTAAGTAAATTAATCAATGGGTTAATTAAAAGTGTTAAGTCCCTTGATACTTAACCCTTAATACTTAATACTTAATACGTAATACATTTATGTGGTCTGCCTTTTTTTGGGAAAACGCGCATTTTGCAGCTAATTTCTTGGCCGCGTTAGTCTTCTTTGCCATGTTTTGGCTGTATTTTGACGCTTGGTTGGAGAGAAAAGTGTGGGATGAAGTACCAAAACTCTTGGGAATACTTTTGCTGTCTATCTCCTTTGTGATTCACGCCACCCAAATGGAGACGGGAGTAATTACCACCTCTTTCTTAAGTTCCGGATGGCAGGAAACTGCGTTTTTGGTGACGCGGATTGCCGGGTACGTACTATTAATAATTGGGGTGATACTGGATCCGCTGCAGCCGGCGCCCCTGACTAAAGGTCTGGCGGGGGCCGGTTTCGTATCAAGTATTAAGTATCATGTATTATGGGTAGCCGCACTCCCTATTTTGTGTGCGGGGGTGGCGTGGCTGTATTTGCGGCGGGCCACGGTGGGGCTGGAGCGGCATTTGAAAGTGGTCACCATTTCGTTTTTTGTGTTGAGTTTGTCAGAGTTGTCGTCTCTCTCTAGTCTATTTGTGAAATCGACGAATGTGGGAGTGTATCAGCTGGTGGCCCCGTTTGGCTGGCTGTGGATTGCGCAGCATGGGGTAATGCTTTTGGGAGTTGGTATTTTGGGAAGATGGGTGTGGCAGTATTTGACTAAGCGCTTGCAACCGCAGCTGTTTATGATTTTTACCTCCACGATATTGGGAATTTTTCTTCTGACTACGACGGTGTTTACGGGGTTGCTGTTGAAAAACGTCCAAGATGAGACGCTGGCCAGGCTAGAGACTGACGTTAAGGTCTTAAATTACGGCTTGGAGAGTAAAAAACAGGGAGTGCTGTCGGACGCGGCGGTGCTAGTGCAGCAGGCGGGATTTGGCCAGATGGTGAGTGACGGGGACAAGGTAGGATTGGCATTGGCAGCGCAGAAGTTTTTGCTGGGTAAATCATTAAGTTTCCTGGTGGTAACTGATAGCGACGGGCGGGTGCTGGCCCGGGGGGAGGACCGGGAAAGGATTGGGGACTCGCTGTCTGATGACGCATTGGTGAGACGGGCGTTAAACGGACA
>Ga0209210_1002699_pt1 | contig 12681 bp, 14 predicted proteins | sample RifGroA1_FD_183991 | JGI IMG/M metagenome (GOLD analysis project Ga0209210, IMG submission 183991) | Contaminated groundwater microbial communities from Rifle, Colorado, USA - Rifle Groundwater A1 (SPAdes) (version 2) | ecosystem: Environmental > Aquatic > Deep subsurface > Groundwater >...
ATTCGACCGCGTACACTTTTTTGGCACCCGCTTTTGCCGCAAGAAGCGCGATGATACCCGTTCCAGTACCAGCGTCGACGACAATATCACCGACTTTAACTGATTTTTTAATTGCACGAGCAAATGTTTGTACTCTTTTTTCATCAAAAAGACACTCGTCTATCAAAAGTAGATTGCTAAGCGCAGAATCCATATCGCATTTATATATTGAGTCAAAAAGAGTTCATTTTCTGTCACAACACCCGAGTTGTTCATTCTATAATGCGATGTGAGAAAAGGAAGCCCGCCGTCTGCACAGTTTATGCAAGCGGCGGGTCTAAGGCTCAAGAAGCACGTTTCGTCGGGTCACTTCGTTGCATGCTTCAGACCACCATAGTATGCGACGAGAGGAGTGAGAATGAAGTAGTTGGCAACGAGGTAGTACACCCCGAACACCAACGACGTCCAACGACGTCCAACTCTCTCCACCGAATGCTGTCAGAATGCTCAGCGAAATGACATTAAAGACCGCGCTCGCGACTGTGAGCTTCCACGGGAAGAGCGGTTCATCCCACGGACGTCGCCTCACGGCGACCAGTGTGGGCCATGCGCCGGCAAAGTCGATAGTCAATGCAGACCAGAAAGCCACCCATGGCGCGTCAAATTTATACCAGAGTGACACACCAAGAATTGCTAGCGCGAAGCATGCAACTTCGCGCACACCCAGATACGCTCTTCCCTTGCCGACGAACGTGGCAAGAAGGGCGATCAGGGTTGTGGTCATCGCAATGACTACAAAAAAGCCGATTCTGGGTGGGACCTCGCTGAAGGCCCAATTTTTGTTCCGCTCCCACCCAACCCACTCGACACGGACCAAAATCCATGCTCCGAGGGTCCAAATGATCCACGTCACCGGATTCGGCTTGATAATCTTCTTCCAGATTGAGTGCATGTAAGCGCACTCGCTCCAGAATAAAAGCACTCCCGCTGTCGCCGCTGTACCTACAGCGGCGTACCAAAAGAACGGCTGTAGGTCCATGACGACCTCCCTTGTTGGGTTTCACTGACATAATTAAAACACACTCACGCATAAAACGCAAGTACTATCAACGCTCTCTTATTGGAGAGCGAGAGATTTCCCCGAAGCTCTGCTTCGGGGATGAATGGCGCGTAGGGCTTGAAGCGGCGGCGGCCGCTTCTGCTTCCCCGCCTGCGCCGAGGCTTCGGCGGGCAGGCAAAAAACAACCCTGGTGTCCTGCGCCAATACTCCGCAGCTCTGCTTGGGAGAATGGCGGGACTTGTTTTATTTTTTATGCAAGATTGTGCTTCGGATATTTCTTCCCTCTCTTGACGAAGTTGAGCTCAACGTCCTCTAAACTTTTTCTTGAAGAAATTAGCTATGAAATTCGGGTCGAGTCCAGTTTTACAGGTGTAGACGTCCGCACTTATAAAACGTCGCCGGGGAAACGTGTGGATGCTGATGTGACTTTCCGCGATCATGGTGAACGCGCTCCATCCGCCGGGATCTTTCATGTGATTGTCGGGTGCATGTTCTATCTGCGGCTTTCCCAACTGATACATTTTCATCAATTCGCACATTTCGCCGAGGCACGAGAAAATGAGCTTCTTATCATCCAATAACTCGGGGCTTCCCCCGTATCCGTCTATCATTACGTGTTCTCCAAAATTCATATCTGATCAGTATACATCAAAAAATAGTAAATTGCCTCATCGCCCATCGCCAAGCTACCGTGGAATTTTGAACTACGCTGGAATGAGTGTATGACCCTGAATACCCATCCTTTTCTGCTTTTGAAGCAGTACTCATGATTTATCTTGATTGGGAAAGATTATCCTCGCACAAAAGCGAGTGTCGCGTAGCTTCCGATGAGCCACCAGAAGGTGTGCTGTCCGCCGAACACGGCCTCCGATCAATTGGCAAATAAGGTGTCAGGAGTAAAGCCCCGGACGGTATCTTCGTGAAATTAGTGTCCAGAAAGCGCTATTTTCCAGTGTGTGTTTTGATACAATGGTAGCCATGGGTATTTATGTGCTTAAGGAAGCAATTTCGCGCGCCCGATTGCAAGAGATCGCCAAAGAACGTTTCGGCGATCTGGTAAAAGGAGTTGTCGACACGGAACAGCGCATCCTCGCAGTTGGGGCGGAGTTGCATGTGGACGCGGCAGTGGAACTGCAGGAGAAAGAAAACTCCAAGAGCGAGCAATTATGGGGCATCAATCTCTACCCTGCGGAAACAGGTGAGGCGTTCATTGAATTCGACTCGATGATCAACTTAAAACCAGCGCTCGGAAACAGGACGCGTGAGGTGGATGATGCAGTAACTCGGGAACGTATTAAAGTAATAGTACGCGACTTAGTGAAGGATTCCGGTTTATGACCTATCAACACGCAGAACTTGCCGCAGGCCGTTGGCACAAAATGAGCCTTGCGGAGCAACTGGGCAACATTGGAAGTGAGGTGTCGCGCGCGCGCAGGGCAGAGGGAAAGCAGGAAGAGCGTTTTAAAGCCGCGACAGATCGCGCACTTGAGCTTTTCGACCTTACGCTCTCCGACGTGCGCTGGCGCGGGCGCCTGCTCGAGATCGGCCGCGCCCGCGAACTTTTTTGCGATGCGCTGTACGGAGGCAAGGAATACGGCGCCACGCTTGCGAGCCTTGAGCCATACTTCGACCGCTTCGCGCTGTTCGCGCAAGCCCGCAAGGGGCATTAGCTTCTTATAAATGCCAAAGTGGCGTAGGAGCCGAGGAGCCACCAGAAGGCATACGGGCCGCTAAATACGGCCGTCACGTCGCCTCCGAATTGCCACAGGGATGCAAGCGCCGGCACATGGAACCACACAACGAGAAGGATGGCGGCCCCGGCGCATCCCGCAAGAAGGGCCTGCAGTGGCTGACCATATTCTCCGCGATACGGCGAATCCATTCGCCGCACGAGAAGATAGAGCGCCGCGGAGAATATCAAAAATACCATCGCCTGTAAGAGCGGTGTCGCGAGTTGCTCCGCAAAACTCCCGAGAAACACTGCCTGCGGAAAAAAAGACACGACCAGCAAAGATGCCGGGAGTGCGAGGTTTCGGAGTACATCAAAAGCGGAGAAAACCATAAAAGCGCCGATGAGCATCCAGTCAACGGGAATACTTTCCATAAAACCAATCACCACGTCAACGTTCATGTTGAATAAATTTCCGGCTGATTGTAGGAAAGAGCCCATGATTACGACTACTATATTTGGCTGTGCAAAAGTAAAGCGGTGAGTTGAATTATAAACCCTCTCCGCGCAATTTTTCGATGAGCTCGCGAGCGCTACGGGAGAGTTTCTTCGGGAACTCCACGTCTATACGAACGAGGAGATCCCCCCGCGCGCCGCGACCATGGGGCACGCCTTTGCCGCGTATGCGTAGCACTTCACCGTTATTTACGCCCGCAGAAACGGTAATGGTCTCCTCCCCATCTAGCGTACGAATGCGATATTCACCGCCAAGCAGTGCGTCAGTGAGCTTAATGGGAAGTACGGTCAAAAGATTGTTTCCATCGCGAGTAAATTGTTTATCGGATTGCACATGGAGCTTGACATAGAGATCTCCCGCGACACCATCTGCTACCGCCTCACCCATCTGGGGCAAACGGATCATCTCGCCATCGGAAACTCCCGCCGGAACGACGATGTGTATCTCTGCCTGTTTTTTCGCCACTCCCTCGCCGCGGCATGTATCGCATGACTTTTCCGGGATTTCTCCGCGGCCACGACAGTACGAGCACACCCGCGCGGACGTGAACGTTCCGAAAAACGTATTGCGTGATTCGCGAACCTCACCTTTCCCGTTACAAGTACCGCAAGAAATCATCTTAGAACCCTTTGCGGCCCCCGCTCCATCGCAGTCCGGACAGACGGTTGTCTTTGCTATAAGAACGTGCCGTTCCACACCGAAGATCGCCTCGCGGAACGACAGTTCAATATCAATAGAGATGTCGCGCCCCCTCGACTTCGCTCGGGGTGAACCGCCGAAGAATTCTCCAAAGATGTCGCCAATATCAAACTCCACACCGCCCGAACCTTGGGCGAATCCGTCAAATCCTTGGGAGAAGTTGGAAAAATCAAAACCGGCGAATCCTCCCTGTGGTCCTCCACCGCCGGCAAACGTTTTGCCATACGTATCATACTCCGCGCGTTTCTTTTTGTCGGAGAGGACAGCGTATGCTTCACTCACCTCCTTGAATCTACGCTCATCACCTCCCTTTTTGTCGGGGTGGTATTTGTGCGCAAGTTTACGAAAGGCCTTTTTGATATCGTCTTCGCTTGCAGTTTTAGTAACGCCCAACAAATCGTAATAATTTTTCATCCCCTCATTATTACGGAACACAGGAGAAATGCAAACCGTTTCGTTTCGTTGATGTCTTCGCTCACTTTTGTCACCGTGTGATACCATCGTCTCGATGGACTCATTGCCATTTCAAATAGCGCTTCTCCTCGCGCAAGTCTGTCTCGTGATACTTGCGGGTTTTTTCTTGATCCGCCCTATCAGAATGCTTATATTTGGCCGTCCTGATGCTCCTCCGGTGCCAACTCCGCGCAGGGCTATATTCCATATAGCCGAGGCGCTTGCCGTGAGACCGGGAGACATTGTCTATGATCTTGGTAGCGGGGATGGACGGGTCTTGCTTCAATGCGCAAAACTCGAACCATCTGCTCGTTTTGTTGGTATTGAGCGAAGCTTTTTATTACACTACTTGGCACGCTTTCGAGCTTTTATGAGTGGATCCCCCACCAATGTTTCTTTCTTGCGACAAGACATTCTTCTCGCCGACCTCTCTCCGGCAACCAAGCTCTATACGTATCTTTGTCCTACCCTAATGAACCAACTCCTTCCTAAGATCGAGCACGAGACACGCAAAGTGCGCGTAGTGTCATATGTGTTTGCATTTAAAGCGAAGCGACCGTCTCGTACCATTCACATATCCTCACCTCGCGCGCGGAGAGACACCCGACTCCATGTCTATGACTTTTGACGAACCGTGAGGGCGGATATTTTCTATTGAAAAGAGAGGATCGGATCTCTCCCGAGATCCGATCCAAAATTCGCGACGTGGGAGACCGCTACTTTGTCTTCTTGTGCCCTCTCGTGTGTCCGGTGAAGAGGGTTGGTCTCTTGCAGTAGCTCCGACACCATGCCATCGCTTCGACGCCGTCTCGCAGCTACCAGATTTCTGCTGTATTCCGTGTTTTCTTTTCAAGCAATTGTACGAGATGAGTACCTCGGTGACACTTTGGCGGCTTTGAACGACTCTATCAACTCCCGAGCTTCGACCTATCGACCTACGAGGTCGATATAGGTCGCTACGAGGCCGATAGGTCCACGCGCGCGAGCATGCCAACTGCTGATGTTGTCAAGGTCTCGCCTTGACAACAAAGATCTATCGACCTCGTAGGTCGATATAGGTCGATACTGCCTCCGGTTACCTGTGTCCTTGCGTTGATGCTATAAGCATCAAGTTAGGGATATGCGATTTGAGGTGTCACTGATGTATCTCATCTTACTCAGCAGTACCGATTTTCTCCTGCAAAACGCACTCCCAGACTTAAATAACACGGGTAATGGAAACACTGTGTCAATGTTAGTTGTCGGTCAAGAACCCTCCGGCTTGTATATTCCACAGCGTTCGGTAGCGGCCGTCTTGCGTTATAAGTTCCTCATGACGACCGTCCGCAGTTATACGACCATCTTCCAAGACAATAATCCTGTCCATTTTCATAACGGTGGAAAGGCGGTGTGCTATAACGATGACCGTCTTTCCCTTCATGAGAGTCTCGAGTGCATCCTGAATAAGCGCTTCTGATTCTGAATCTAGACTCGAAGTTGCTTCGTCCAAAACCAGTATGGGCGCATTCTTCAGGATTGCACGAGCGATTGCTATGCGCTGGCGCTCCCCGCCGGAGAGTTTGACGCCACGCTCGCCGACGAACGTGCCATACCCCTTCGGCAAGGTCGTGATGAATTCGTGGCAGTGCGCTTTTTTTGCCGCCTCAATAACCTCGTTCTCCGTCGCGTCTCGACGCCCATAGCGGATATTCTCTAAGAGACTTCTGTGGAAAAGAACAGGGTCTTGCGGAACGAATGCTATTGCTTCTCGCAAACTTTCGAGTGTGACATTTGCTATATCGTACCCGTCTATCTCAATATTTCCATCATTCACATCGTAGAAACGCAGAAGGAGTTTCGTTACCGTCGTTTTTCCTGCGCCCGACGGCCCTACGAACGCTACCCGCTCCCCTCCCGTGATATGTAGATTAAATTTTTGGAGTGCCACATTGCCTTCTTGGTAATTGAACGTAACATCTCTAAACCGTATTTCTCCCTTCCCCACCACAAGAGGTAAGGCACCGGGCGCATCCCGAACCTCGTGCGGGATGCGCAGAACCTCCGCCATTTCCGTCGCCTCCGCAACGGCGTTAAAAACATGCCGCATCTCGCGTCCCGCTTGTACAAGACGTTCAAATAGGGTTAATAGGTACGCTTGGATAAGGATGAAATCTCCGACAGTAAGCAAACCGCGTTTCCAAAGTGCCAGCGCAATGAAGAGGAGCGCGGCATTGACGAAAACGATAAGAAACCCCTGCACAGCCCAGATATTGTCGTCATATTTCCACGCACGATACTGCGCTGTTTTAAGCCGTTCTACAGCTCCCGCAAATCGTTGACGTTCATACGGTACGCCGGAGAAAAGAGTAACGGTCGCCTGATTTGAAAGTGAGTCGGAAAGAACTCCTGTCATTTTACTGTCCTCTCCCGCGGCCTTTAGACGATACGGATGGATGGTGCGAATGAGTATCAACTGAAGCGTTGTGAAAACTATGAGCCATATCAGAAGTCCTGCGCCCAGAATCGGATTACGCGAAAAGAGAACATATACGATACCGACCGCGAGCAACAGTACGGGATACAATTGGAAAACAACGGCATCCACGATACTTTCATAGGATTTTGCGTAGCGGGTTACCCGTCGTACAAGTGAGCCAACAAAATTGGAGACGAAGAAATGGTACGAGTGGTTGATGATGTAAGCGAAGGACGATGCGTTGAGATCGGCCATTACGCGCGTTTCGAGAAGTGCGATGAAATAGAATTGCACGCGTCGTAATCCCCAGGCCATAAAGGCAAAAAAGGAGAAGAATCCCAAAACTATAGTAAGGCGCGGCGTTGATTCTGCCGGGTTTGTACTAGCGATAATGTCCACGAATTCCTTTAGATAAAGCGGTGCTATAACGACTGCCGCCTGTATCACGATTCCGGTGCACAGAAGAGCCCCTACAAGAAACGGGTATCGTTTCGTGTGCTTCCAATAGTCACTAATGACATCGCGCACCTTTCCTGTACTTTTTTGCGCCATTCAATTCATTATAGTCCAAGAACAATAAAACAAGTCCCGTCCATCTCCGGATCCTGTCTGTGCGATGCACCTGTCTGCCGTACCTCCCGAGGTTATACCTCCCGAGGTTAAACCTCGGGAGGTGTGCCAGCACAGGTAGACGCAGACAAGTGTGTAGAGGGCATTCCCGACACGCGGTGCGTCTACCCTGCGTGTCGGGAATGCATTGGCTTACTTATTATCCCCACCTTCTTGAGTATTTTCACCCCCCTCTTCCTTCTGCGGCTCCTGCGGCGGTTGCTGCCCTCCGGAGGAGGGTCCGCCTTGGGCGGATTGACTCATCGCCTGTCCAATGGCGCTCATAGCGCCCGAGAGGGCCTCTGCCGCCGATTTGATGGCGCCGACATCGGTACCATTGCGTGCCGTCTTTAAGGCGTCTATCTTTTCTTGCACGTTCTTTTTTATATCTTCACTCACCTTGTCACCGTGTTCTTTGAGTGCTTTTTCAGCCGCGTAGACGAGTTGATCGGCTGTGTTATGCGCTTCCACGATTTCCTTCTTTTTCTTGTCCTCTTCGGCATGTAACTCGGCATCCGCGCGCATCTTCTCCACCTCTGCGTCAGAGAGACCGGAACGAGCTTCTATTCTGATGGATTGTTCTTTGCCGCTCGTTTTGTCCCGCGCTTTTACAGAGAGAATACCGTCTGCGTCCAAGTCAAAACTAACCTCTACTTGCGGCATGCCTCGCGGGGCCGGTGGAATGCCATCCAAATTAAAACGACCGAGCGTTTTGTTGTCTGCCGCCATGGGCCGTTCGCCCTGCACAACGTGGATCTCGACCGACGGCTGGTTGTCGGAAGCCGTAGAGAACACTTGCGAACGCGAGGTTGGGATGGTCGTGTTGCGGTCAATAATTTTGGTCGCGACTCCTCCCAAGGTCTCGATTCCAAGACTCAAAGGAATCACATCAAGAAGAAGCACGTCCTTGACGTCGCCCTGCAAGATACCACCTTGAATCGCCGCACCGATCGCCACTACTTCGTCGGGATTGACTCCCATATGCGGTTTCTTTCCGAAATACTTTTCTACGGCCTGTTGGATGGCCGGCATACGCGTTTGTCCTCCGACCAGTATCAATTCATTAATGTCACCAACCTTAAATGGCGAGGCCTCTATCGCGCGTTTTGTGATGGTCATTGCGCGCTCGACGAATTCACCCGCGAGTTCTTCGAGTTTTGCGCGTGTCAATTTTATAGCCAGGTGCCGCGGACCGGAAGAATCAGACGTTATAAAGGGTATGTTGACTTCTGTCTCAATCGCAGTCGAAAGTTCGATTTTTGCCTTTTCCGCCGCCTCGTCCAGACGCTGGCGTGCCAAAGGATCATTTCGGACGTCAATTCCCGATTCTTTCTTAAATTCGTCTGCAAGCCATGTCATTACGCGCTGGTCCACGTCTTTACCCCCGAGGTGCGCGTCGCCATCGGTCGAGCGTACCTCAATTACATCATCACCCACTTCCAGAACAGAGATATCAAATGTACCACCGCCGAAATCGAACACGGCGATTTTCTCCTCCTTTTTTTTGTTGAAACCATACGCCAGAGCCGCCGCGGTTGGTTCGTTAATTATGCGCTTCACGTCAAGACCCGCTATTTTCCCGGCGTCCTTCGTCGCCTGCCGTTGGGAATCGTTGAAATATGCAGGCACAGTTATGACGGCTTCCGTAATAGTCTCGCCAAGTTTCGCTTCAGCGTCCCGCTTAAGCTTTTGTAGGATCATTGCAGAGATTTCTTCCGGCCGATACCACTTGCCCTGTGGTGAGCTTGCCTGCTGTGAGCCCGTCGAACCAGTCGAACCATCGCCCATTCGCACTTCAATACCGCCATCTGCTTTGCGCATCTCGAACGGCACTGACTCACGATCCTTTTTCACCGCCGGCTCATCAAATGAATGTCCTATAAAACGCTTTATTTGATAGATGGTGTTTTTAGGATTTGTAACCGCTTGCCGTCTTGCCAGAAGCCCGACCAGACGCTCCCCTGTCTTAGAAATGGCTACCACAGAGGGTGTCGTGCGCGCACCCTCAGTGTTCTCAATTATCTGCGGCTCACCCCCCGTAACCACTGCTATCGCGGAGTTCGTTGTCCCTAAGTCAATTCCAAGGATTTTTGACATATGTTTATTTTTGTGATTAGGAATAATCTAGTTGTCGCGAGAAGATTTTAATACGATTTGCGCGGGGCGCAAGACTCTTTCATTCGTGCGGTATCCATATCGAAGTATACGAACGACAGTACCGGGTTCCCCCGCTATATCGTCGCGTTCTTCCACGACCTCATGCAGAGCCGGTTCAAACGCCTCGCCGACTTTTCCGAATCGTTCGATGCCGTGTCTTTTGAGTGCATCTATAAGTTGATTTCGCACGTACTCCATGCCGCTCCGCCAACCATCGGATACTTCGGCCCATGCCTCGTTTCCTGCCGCCATATCAAAACTATCCAGTGCAGGAATAATGTCGTGTACGAGAGATTCTCTAAGAAGTTCCGCGCTCCGCGCCGCGCGAGCCTCGTTATCTTTTCGAGCGTTGATGGAATCGGCTTTGCACCTCTGCCAACCGTCCAGATACTCTTGGCGCTCTTTCTTTATTTTGGCGAGTTCTGCTTTTAATTTCTTCAATTTCTCTTGTACAGTACTTATGCCACCGAGATCCCCTTCGGGTTCAATATCGAATTCAATTTCGTGCTCACCCGTACGATTTTCTTTGTCGTCGTGCGAAACCATGCGCGGGGATTATAACAGAAATGATTCCTAAAAACTATAGTTTGTATGACCGCTCGTTACCTTGAGAAACCCGACTTGGCCAGTGCTTATGCGCGGACGATCTCTTAATGGTTGAAACTAGCGTTTAGACCACTGCGGTGCGCGGCGGGCGGCCTTGAGACCGAATTTTTTACGCTCCTTCGCCCGCGGATCGCGCTTCAAATAACCGAGGACCTTGAGGTCTTTTCTCTGCTCTGGAACAATCTCGGCAATAGCGCGTGAAAGCCCCATCCGTATCGCCTCGGCCTGCGCCTTGTGTCCGCCTCCTCGCACCTTCGCCGACACAGTATACGTTGAACCGAGAACCTGCATCGGTGCATACGCGGTTTTTATCATTGCATGGAGAGGGAAATAATCTTCCGCGGTCATCCCATTGACAGTCATCGAGGCATTTTTTGCCGCCTCTATACGCACGCGCGCCGTTGCGGTCTTCCGTCGCCCCACCGCTTCTGTGTATGTTTGTGCCTTTGCGCTCATATCAATCTTATGACGTATTTCTCTTTTACTAATCTTGTATTACCAGATTTTTCATTCTCTCCGTAAGCATCGTGTTTCTCGGAAGCATTCTTTTTATCGCGAGGCGCAGAGGTTCTCCTGCTCCCTTTCTCGATTTTAGCGAAGTATACGATTCTTTTTTCAAGCCGCCCGGATATCCGGAATACGTCGTGTACTTTTTCTGCATCCTCTTACGCTCTCGCATGTGAAGTTTTGAAACATTGCTTATACTAACTCTCACATCGGAGCGTTTGTTCGGAGTGTAGTCCACATTCGTTTTGCCCATAAGCGCTTTCGCCGCTTCAGACGCGACTCGTCCGAGCGTTCTTCCGGCGGCGTCAATGTTGTATTCTTGCGTCATACGTTATTGTATCAATTCAATGCGTGACATATCACCGACACGCTTCCCTACTCTACCCAAGCGCACAATGCGCGTATAACCGCCAGAGTGTTTTTTGTAACGGAGCGCGAGAGTCTCATGAAGTTTTTTCACTGCATCCGGTGCGCCACCCAACCGGCTTTCTACAAGACGCCGAGAGGTTACCGTGCTCCGTTTCGATGCAGTTATTAGACGCTCGACAAAAGGACGAAGCGCCTTTGCTTTTGCGGTCGTTGTCATGATGCCTTCTTCAAGAACAAGCGAGCGTGCAAGAGAGCGCAGAAGCGCCGTGCGCTGCCGCTTCACCCTGCCGAATTTTCTGTTCTTGTCGTGATGTCTCATACCTTCAAAATATCCAAAACACAGGAACCAAAGCACAAATAAATGCCAAAAACATAAACTTTTCAAAGATCGGAACAGATGTGAGGTTTGTGTTTTGTGCTTTTTTCATGTTTGTGTTTTATTTGTGTTTTGTGAAGTTTGTGTTTTGAACTGTTTGAACGTGTGCATGTTTTTTATACGTTGTGTTTCGTGCATATTCTGTGCTTTGTGCTTTTCGGCTATTGTCGGAGTGTCAATCCTAGATTAGAAAGCGCCCGTTTTATATCCTGCAAACCTTTTTGCCCGAGACCTTCGATGGCGAGAAGGTCGTCCTCGCGCTTTCGCACAAGGCCGCCGACAGTCCGAATAGAGGCCTCATCAAGCGCATCTTCAACACGTTGAGGTATTTTTAACTCCGTAATACGCGTCTTGAGAATTTCAGCATTGGGCATAATGCCTTTCTCTTCGCGAGTACCGCCCTTTGCATTTTCCGCATTGACCAATGCCGTCTCTGCGGGCTCCTCTTCTTCTTTAAAACCGACAATGGCGCGAAGTTGATGGATCATCGTTTCAATGGAGTGTTCCAAGGCCTCTCGAGGCGAGATTGTGCCGTCTGTCTCAATAAACATACGCAAGCGATTGAAATCCGTGCGATCACCGACGCGCATATTTTCAACTTCATAATTGACGCGACGTATCGGAGAAAAAATTGCGTCAAGTGCAATAGTGCCGATATCCACGCGTTCTTTTTGATGCGCCTCTTTCGGTACATAACCCAATCCACGCTCCGCACGCAATTCAAGCTCAAGAGAGACTTTGCCGGTAATATTTGCAATGTGCTGTTCTGGATTCAGTATCTCCGCTTGACCGGGTACTTTGAAATCTGCGGCTGTCACCGAGTGCGGTCCCTTGACCGAGAGCGTTATGGTCTGTGGTTCATCGGTAAGAATTTTGAGTCGTATCCGACGGATATTGAGAAGCATGGTTACGGCATCTTCTTTCACGCCCTCGATGGTAGAAAATTCATGCGATATATTGGGTATCTTGACGTGTGTTATTGCGGCGCCGGGCAAAGACGACAAAATTATACGACGCAGAGAATTCCCCAACGTATAACCGTAGCCCGGATAGAGTCCGTTAATCTCATAAGTACCGCTCTGCTCGGTTTCGGAGACGGCGCGCGGCTTTGAAGGAAGTGCAATGTGATAATCGGACATGTTAGAGATTCTTAACGAATGATAATGAGTTTAGAAGCTCTTACATCCAGCCCCAATTTTCGCGCTGATTTATAAGAATGTAAGAT
>Ga0209210_1002702_pt1 | contig 12665 bp, 14 predicted proteins | sample RifGroA1_FD_183991 | JGI IMG/M metagenome (GOLD analysis project Ga0209210, IMG submission 183991) | Contaminated groundwater microbial communities from Rifle, Colorado, USA - Rifle Groundwater A1 (SPAdes) (version 2) | ecosystem: Environmental > Aquatic > Deep subsurface > Groundwater >...
TGAATTAAATCTGTCTGTGCCTGTTTGAATTTCTAAATAATCAGGAAAAGCATCGTTATCGCTGTCATCGGGTTCGCAGGAGTGTTGCGAACTATCACAAGTATAATATTGGGGGCAAGATTTATCTTGATATTGTAAATCATTAATACAACAATCAAAAGGACATTCGGGTTTTACACATTTGTTTAAATTTGCATCACAAACTAAGCCATTAGAACAACCAGCATCCAAACAACAAGTTTCGCTATTTTCTCCTTCATCTTGATAACCATCCCCGCAAACAATAGTATAACATCCTAAATTATCTGACTTTGTTCTATCGGGAGAACATATTTGGTCATTTTTACAGATGCATTTTGAAGGAGTGTTTAAGCAAGTTTCTCCTTTGCTATATTTACAAGAATCATCTTCTTCAAATATATTACTTAATAAAGACTCCTTTTTCTCTTCATTTTTTTGAGTAGTTGAAGAGTCATTTGATTGGTAACTAAAAATTAAAACAACTAAAAGAACAACAATCACCGCAGGAATAATAAAATTAAGATATTTTTTGAAATCCTTGTTTTTGGATTTTCGTGCCATTTTTAATTTATTGTGAATGTATCTGTTGTAATGCAAGAACACTCGCAATCACATCCACCATTATCGTTTGGGTAACTTCTATCACAATTAAAATCTTCGGGGTTTCGAGAAGAACTCCAATAATTGCTATTTTCCTTTAACCATTGTTCATACTCAACACAATTCATTCCGTCGTGCATTTTCATCCAAGAAGACTCACATTTTGTAGTGCATTCTTTCTGTTTCATTTCCCATTCTAAACTTTCTTGTTGTCTTTGAAGTTCTTTTTGCCTTTCAGAATTTTGAACCTGCATTACAATAATTGTGATTATTAAAATGGCAATAACAACACCCCCTAGAATATACCATAAATTATTATTTTTCTTTTTAGCCATATTAAAATAATAGGGAGATAGAAGTTTAAAAGTTTATTGTTCGAGCTTCTCAAAACATTCAAATAAGTATTTTTTTACTTCTCTAATCAAAAATAAAATTGCCCAAGATGCAAATAATAATAAGAAAAATTTTGTTATTCCAGAATATTTTTCTAATTCAATTTTGTGTGTCCAATTTTTATTTCCAATCTCTAATGAGATTCCATTTTTTACTGCTTCTTCGATTGTTCCAGCATAGCTATCTTCTTTAACCCAAACCATAACTCCTTTACTCAAATCTATGGTTTCACAATATTCTCCTTTGGAAGTAATATTTAAGGAAAAAATATTATCTCCATTTTCCAAATAAGAATCATAGGGATAAGGAGAAGAACCTCCCTCGTCAATAAAACAAAAATTGTAATAATCCGATTCAAAAGGAATATTTAAAATATCTCTTACAGAAGATTTCAAGTTTGGATTTCCTTCTGTCAAAACCCACTTTTCTCCATCATTTTTAAAATTATAATTATATGAAGAAAAAATCCAAAGATAAATTAAGATTGGCAAAATTACAATTAAAAAGATTCTCCAACAAAACTTTTTAACTTGTATGTTCTTTTTCATATAAATGAGAGAAGAAAAGAACTTTTAAACATTATTAATATTTTCGGCGTGAGCCGACAAATTATCCGAAGGATTAAGAACCCCTCAATTAAATGGAAAGTTTGGGTGTAACGAAGTGAAACCAGAAGCTAAAGGATATAAAGGAATAATTTTCTACACCTCATTTGCAGATAAAAAAACTTTCGAAAAATGGTATTCTCCTAGTTTACAGAAAAAACAGAAAGTGATTGCAAAAGGAGTTACTCCAGAAGAAGCAGTTAAGATCGCAGATGGAACACCCTACGAGTGTAAAATAAATGCTGCTTTCCAAGATGCTATTGATTTAAATACTAGAAAAATAAATCCAAAAATTCTTGAAATGAGAGTTGCAACAGTAATAATGGCAGAAGAATTGAAAGATTAACTTAAAAAAACACTTCCCAAATTTTTATAAACTTCTTTTTTATTAAGATTTTATGGAAGAATTAACTATTTCTTATAATGGTCTGTCATATTTAATTTTGGGAAGTGATGAAGATTCTGGAGCCCTATTAGAAACAAACAGCGAATGTATAAATTATTTGTTAAGCTATTGTAACCCAATTAATCTTAAGTTTGATGAAACTATTGGAAACAATAAATTTTCAGAAGAAGATAAAAAGATGTTCGAAAAGGTCATTTCAAACCACAACAATTTAAAAAATTTAGAATCAGTCTTAAATAAATCGCCATAGAAATATTTAAATAGAAAATTTGCGACTGTTTATCATGAAAAAAATATATCTCCTTTTTATTTTAGCTTTTTTTATAATTCAACCTGTTTTTGCAATTAATATAAATGTCCAAAAACTTTCTGATCAAGAGGTTATGATTGTTGGTTTGAACGATCCAGCAACTTTCAGATTAAATGTTACAAATAACGGACCTTCAGATACTTTCGCATTTTACACTTTTTTTAGCCCACTTCTATCTCCAAATGAATCTATAAAAATAAACTCTAAAGAATCAAAAATAGTTGAATTAAAAATTGCCCCAAGAAGTGATTTAAAATTGAGAGGATATGTAACCTTTAGTTATTTTATTCAAGGAAAAGATAAATCCGAGATTGAACAAAAATTAAATGTAAAAATAATTGAATTAGGGGAAGCATTCAAACTTGGAGCAGATTCAATAAATCCGGAATCAAGTTCCATTAATATTTTCTTGAACAATGAAGTAAACTTTGAATTCAAAAATTTGAAAGTTCATTTCTCTTCACCTTTCTTTGAATTAGACAAAACAGTAAATGTGTCTGCTTACGAAAAGAAAAATTTCAACAATATTAAATTAGCTAAAGAAGATTTCTCAAAACTCACCGCTGGATTTTACACTCTTGGTGCAGATGTTGAGGTGAGGAATATTTCTGCACATATTGAAGAAAGTATAAATTTTAAGGAAAAGAATATTTTAAAGGAAGAAAGAAAAGATTATGGGTTAATTGTTTCTACAACTATAATTGATAAACTAAATGAAGGGAATACCATTCAAGAATCAACCATAATGGTTAAAAAGAATATTATCTCGAGGGTTTTTACAACATTTTCTCCAGAACCAACTCTTGTTGAAAGGAATGGTTTCATTGTAAATTATGTTTGGAATAAGCAGATAAGTCCAGGAGAATCTTTTGAAGTTCAAGTAAAAACAAATTGGTTAATTCCATTTTTAGTTATCTTCTTAATCTTAGTTACGGTAATTCTTTCAAAGAAATATTCTGAAACAGATTTGGTTATAAGAAAGAGAGTCGGATTCATAAATGCAAAGGGCGGAGAATTTGCACTTAAAGTAATGATTAATGTTGAATCAAGAAGATTTGTGGAGAATGTTAAAATCTTCGATAGATTACCTCCATTAGTTAAAATTTATGAGAAATTTGGGGGAGATCTTCCAAAAAGATTCAATAAGACAAAGAGAGTTTTCGAATGGGAATTGGGTAATTTAGATGGAGGAGAAAGAAGAATGTTCTCATATGTTATTTATTCTAAGGTTGGAGTTTTGGGTAGATTTGCCCTTCCAGCAGCTTATTCTATGTTTGAAAGGGAAGGAAAGCAAAAAGAAGTTACTTCAAACAAGGCATTTTTCTTGGCTGATCAAAAGAGTGATTAAGATTTCAAATTAGAAACATTTAAATTATCTTCGTTCAAAAAAAGAAACAGCTATGGATGTTGAAGTATTGCTTAAAGCATTAGTTTACAATTTAACGATTATTGGGAAATATAGTTAATTCCAACTCCAAGTTATATCCCAATAATTATTTTTAGGATTATGTGTTCTTATCGTTGCTCTTTTTGGTTTAAAATTATCTCCAGATATTTCTATTATTATTAAGTATTCATCCCTAATTTCAGTAGTTCTATTTCCAGAAGACATAAATTTAAGTTCCACTAATTTGGTGCTTTCTAATTTAAATATGTCACAAAATTCCCAACCCCCTTCTGGATGAATATCTTTATATTCTCTATGTATTGGGAAATGTTCATCATTAGTATATCTTGTATCTTTAGGAGCACTTGCCCATTTTAATTTATCTGGTTCAATCAAATTTCTATTGCTATTAAGATTTTTTACAGAAATTAATTTAACACAACAATTTCTTGCAGTAGTCCGTCCTTTATTTTCAACATTGATACGAAAATATTTTATAAATTCTGGATATTTTATTATGATGTGTGGTTCGTGATTGGATATACTAAATCTTATCTTTGGTTTTTTCCACCACTCCCAAAAGATTCCTCCAAATAAAGCTACAATTACTGCTATTAAAGTAATCCAAGATTGAGCATCCATAGATTATATTAAAATTAATTATTTTTAATAATTATTGTAATTGACTATTCGGACACTTTTCGTTTACTTTGAACTTTTCGGACTGAGTTTATTTCATCCAAACTTTTAAAAACAAATTATTCTTGAACTTTTCATAACCACCCATAGCTCAGTGGTTAGAGCGCCTGGCTGTAGATAATCTAAGGTGGAGAGTCAATTTCGACATTCTATGAAACCCCAAAAGCCGGTAAATCGCGTGGCAAGTTAATAAGCAGTGCCCGGGAGATCCCCAGTTCGACTCTGGGTGGGTGGATAAAAGAGTATCCGACGACAAAAATCGGATACTCTACTTTTTTAAAAATTATTTTTTCTGAAAATTACCTTTTTAAATGTTTTTATAGACGATGAATTTAGGCATATTCCCAAAATAATAGAAGAATTTATATACTATTTTCTTTTTAAAAAAATATAAAAACGAGGTACAAGTAAGACTTGTAAACTACAAAAAAATGGGTGTTGACAAAGGTTTTTCGGAAGACGACGACTTTGAATCGAACATTGATGATCTTAACTTAGACGATTAATTTTCGGATAAAGTTGTAAGGATTAGCTGATTATTTGCTAGGGACAGCTCGCTTTCAGGAGTTGAAATAGCAATATTTAAATTTTTTATATCTCTTTTTGAAACCCAAATATTACTAAGAAAAATACTCAATCCATATCCAATTTTTATTTCTTTAATATTCATCTCTTTAATCAATTCATCATCTCCATAAATTTTAAGTTTTCCATCTGCTGAATCTTTTAATCCTATATTTTTTATTGAAAGATTTACATTCAAGTATCTTCCGGACATTGAGGCAGAAACATTCTCAAGTTTAAGATCTGAAAGTTCAGGAAAACTATAGAGAGTGTCTATTTTGTCTTTAATTTCATTTCCAATAGTTTGAGAGCATTTACTAATTGGGTACATTATATTATTTCTGTTTTCCGAATGATCAAATCCAAGAACATGAAGAAGTTCGTGAATCTCAACGTTCGGCCTTTCACAAGAGGATTCTCTTAATAGAAGAATTTTTCCACTGAAAATCACATCAAAATTTTCTCCAGAACTAATCTTTACAGGCCCCCCTTCTCCAGCAATAAACATCCCATTCTCTGTAGTTTTGGACTCTTCTTCGCAACTAATTGTTATCTCTTCATTCTCTTCAACGGGATAAAATTTTAGAACAGTTACATTTTGCATAAAATCAAAAGCACTGATCATCTCACTTTTCTTTTGAAGTGAACAACTTGGTTCAATCTTATATGAGATCTCTGAACTCGGGAATCTCATATTTGAATAAAACTGCATATTATTTGAGAGATTACCCACATTAAACTCTGGATTTTTATTTGCTCCAAATTGGACTTCATTAAAAGGTAAAAACCAATATCCAAAAAATAGGGCTATTAAAAAGATTCCCACAATTCCCAAACCTACTTTTTTCCAAGACATCCTTATTAAAGGGGATTTTCTTATATAAAACTTCTTTAAGTTCAAATCCAACAATTTATATAAAGATTTTAACCTTTGAGAAATAATGGAAAAAGAAGAAATAATAAATTTTATGAAAATCGATTTCAACATAAAACCAATCGATGAACTAAACAAAAGGATCTCTTTCCCGAATTCTCAGATTAAAAAAATAATCTTCAGGGAAAGATCAGGGTTTTTTTATAAGTTCACCTTTAGCACAACTTTTGATTATCTTGAAAATAAAGAAGTTATTTCGAATGAAATTTACATTTTTAATCTTAAATCAATCGAAGGAGACCTATCTGAGTATGTTCTTTTAGAAAGCAATCTCAAAAAGGAAGAAGCTCCAAATTTTAAGAATGCCTATTTTGTTGCAAAAGAAGAATTAAAAAAAAGGATCCAAGAAAAAACAAATAATCTTTCAAAAGTTCTTATTTTAAATCTTGAAAAAGAAAAAGAAAAAATAGAAAAACGGTTTGGAATTGAAACAAAAGGATTTCAAAAAGAACTTGAAGAAATAACCAACAAATTAATGGAATTTGCAAGAAAAGGAGAAGTTGAAAAAATTTCAGAGCAAAAAAAATTAATTCAATCTATCAAAGAGAAGTCAAATTTTCTTGCATTTGAACAAGATAAATTAAGAGAAATTCAGTTAGAACACCAAAAACATTTGTTAAATGTTGAAAATAAACTTGAAAAAACTACTGTAATTCAATATCCAATTTATGTGTTCACTTTAGATGTGAAAGCAGAACCATTAAAAAAATCTTTTGTTGTTGAATTTGATCCATTAGCCAAGGAAATTTCTGGTCTAACTTGTGAGAGCTGCTCAAATAAAGTTAGAGAAATATTTATCTGTAGCTCTGGACATGCATCATGTAAAAGATGCTCTCTAAATTGTGAATCTTGTAATAAAGATTTTTGTAAAAAATGTTTGAAAAATGTTTGTGAAGTCTGTTCAAAAAAGATATGCAAAGATTGTTCAGTTAGATGTTTTAGATGTTCAAAATTAGTATGTAAAACGCACACTAAAAAAAATTTGATTTCTGGAAGGTTCTATTGTAATTCTTGTCTAAAAAGATGTGAAAGATGTGCTGAGATGAAAGATCCATTTACATTCAGAGTGAGTAAGAAAACAAATGCGGAAATTTGTGAAGATTGTTTTAGAAAAGAGATGCAAGGAAAGGTAATCGGAGAAGTATTCAATTAAAATTCTTCAAAAGAGAAAGATTCTTTCACTTCTTTATTAATAAAATAAGTATGATTTTTTCCAGAATAGGTTAAATAAAGATGATTTTTTGCACGGCTTATAGCAACGTAAAAAAGTCTTAGTTCTTCTTCTTCCCGATCATAGTTATACACATTTATTTTTTCAATCACCGGATGATCACTTGCTTTGCATGGAAAATTTGAAAGAGTGCATCCAATTACGAAAACAAGTTCAGCTTCAAGTCCTTTTATTGAATGAATTGTTGCAAGCGTGACTTCCCCCTTCTTAATAGAAGAATCATTAGATCCTTCTTCTTTAACAGAATGATTTATTTCTGCTGCTTTCAAAACTTTTGAAAGTTCTTCTATCTGCCTATTTGTCCTAGATAAAACAAAGATTTCCTCTCTTGGAATTTCAGAAGAAAGAATTTTAGACTTTACAAAATTGAATTCTTGAATTTCATTATCAAATTTGCAAATTTTAAGATCTTTTTTATTTTCAAATGTTGATTCCAATGGAGAAACCTCCATTTTTTTTGCTAAATCATTCATAACTTTAACAACGTGATTATTACTTCGGTAATTTTTAGTTAGATTAATTATTTCAGAATCTGGATATTTTTCTTTGAACTTTAAAATATGATCAATTTCTGAACCCCTCCATCCAAATATTGATTGTCTTGGATCGCCAGTGCAAAAAAGATTTTTAGAATTTAACAAATCTAAAAATTCTATTTGCTCAGAATTTACATCTTGAAACTCGTCAACCAAAACGTGATCAAAAATAGGAATAAATTTTTTGTAAACTTTAAAAAAGTCGATAGTGTTTCTTACTTGATCTCCGTATGTTCTGAGCCCATTAGTGGCCATATGAAAATCAAGATATTTTACTATTCCAAAAATCATTTTCAAACTTTTTAGGGTTTCATCAGAATAGTTTTTCTCAAACTTTTCAAAACTTAGTCTCGTAGACTTAAAATATTCAAATACTTGAAAGCAATCAAATACAAACATGCTCTGTAATTGATAGATAGTTTTATTCTTGTTTCCGTATATAAAATAATTTTGAATAGCTTCTTCCATGCTAATTCCAAGATTATCTAATGCTCTCAAAACTGCAAACATTTTATCTTGAAAAGTTGCAATTTTCATCTTTCTTCCATATATTTTCCCACCATATTTTAACAAAATTTTTTCTGAGAATGAATTAAATGTTTCAACAACTGCATTTACTCCAAATTCTTGAAGTCTATTATTCATCTCATCTTTGGCTTTTCTTGTAAAGGTTATTGCAAGAATTTTATCGCTCTTCACTCTTTTCATCTTATTGAGAAATTCTATTCTTTTTGTTAAAACAGAAGTTTTTCCGGATCCTGCTCCGGCAATGCATAGAATTTTTTCCTTTGGACTAACAATTGTCTTTTTTTGCTCTAGATTAAATCCCTTCAAAAAATCTTCAAGTTCTACAAAAGATGTCATCTCTTCTTCACTAATTTTTGTTTCTAATTCCCAATATTTTTGAGAGAGCGATTTAGAAAAAAATGTAGGATTAATAATTTCAGCTCTTCCATTTTTTCCAATTGAAAGAACCTTTGAGAAATTATTAAATACAGAATTTGAGACTTCAATAAGTTTGTTAGTAACTAATTTATCTATAATTTCAAAAATTCTTTCTTTAGTTATAGCCGACATAGAGCCAAAACTTTCAAAATCAAATAATTTATTCTTTTCAATTGAAGAATTTTCTAATTCGCCATAAAGAAAATCAACTAGTAAATTTTTACCAACTGGGAAAGGGATCTCATTAAGTCCTTTAAGAACAAACAAATAGTCATTGGATTCATCTCTTTTATATTCGGGAATTTCCGCCATAAAACTTTAAGAAAAAGTAGGTTTAAATTATTAATTGCAATATGATTCTTCTTTGCAATCAAAAAGTTATCTACTAATAGGTGACAACAGAACGGAAGATTTATAAATTCTAAATCTATGTAATTTTATGAAATTAGAAGACTATTTACCCTCAAATATAATTGAAAGAGAAATTTATGAGAAGGTTTTAAGCGGAAAGGAACTTTCTAAAGAGGAAGCAAGTTTAATTGGAAAAGACGGAGACTTAAATGGGAATTACCCATATAAATATGCTTTTTCAAAAAGTGATGCGATCGGAACTAATGGAACTCATTCAGTAGTATTTGCTATTTCGAGGAAGGAATCAAATTTAGTAGGAAAATTTCCCTGGAATCCCAAAGATTGGTGGAAAGTTCAAAGAGGTCAAATTATGCAAGAAAAAGCGTACAAGATAGGAGTTAAAGTTGCTAAACCTGAAGGTTTATACAGGGTTTTTAATTTGGATACTAAAAAATTTTATTCTGGATTTGTTATGGAACATCTGGGAATGTTACCTTTAAATGAAATAAGAAAATTAAAGGAAAGCATTTGTAAAGATGGAGGAGGAGATTTTAATTCAGAATTAAAGGAAAAAATAAGAAAGGCTGGCATTACGACTAAAGCACTTCATGATAAAGCACTTGAGGAATACGAAAATGCAAAATTATGGGCTGAATTAAATGGTTTTTCCAAAATTGATTATAGAGAAACAAATGCATTTTGGGTTCCAGAACTAGATGATATAAGAATGATTGATTGTGATGAGTGGGATCATTTACCAAGGAATTAATTTTAATCTTTCTTATCAAAAATTTCTTTGCTTAAGACATAAAAAAAGATTGGAGGAATTATAAGAAGGATAATTCCAAAGCCAATTGTAACAATTCTTGGAAGAACAATTAAATAATTAATTTGAGAACTTAAAAATTCAACTGCTTGTGTAATATTCAAAGTTAAAACTTCTCCAGGACCATTATAAGAAAGTTGGACTGCAAATAAAGTTAATATAAATCCTAAAAATCCAATTAAGATATTTCTTCCTTCTTTTTTATAAGATTTTTTCTTAGCTGGAACTACAATCTTTTTTACACGTGATTTTTTTTTCATTTTAAATTATTTTAGAGAGAATCTCCCCTACAAAGTAAGCTGCAACTGCCGCAATACCTCCAATTAGGAATGTAATCATTCCGGATTTGAACCAATTTTTATTTGTAATTTTAGATTTGAACACCCCTAATAGGAAAATTGATACTCCAGAAAGAATAGATGCCCAAAAGAAGGGATTCTTAATTGTAATATTAAAAACAGTTCCAATGATAAAGATAATCAAGGGAAGCATTCCAAAAATTAAGAAAGCAAGAAATGTTGAAAGGGCATTCTTTCCAGGATTAACGTTTTCATAAGCAAGACCAAGTTCATCATGAAGCATAGTGTCAGCTTGGTAATTTTTATTTTTTGAAATTAAAAATGAAATCTTCTTCGCGTCGTTTCTATTAAATCCTTTTTTGATTAATAGCAATCCCATTCGAGTTATTTCCTCCCTAGGATTCTTTTTAGTTTCATTTTCTTCTACGCCTTTTTCAGCTTTGTAATATTCTCCTTGGGACTTTGTTGAAAGATAATCCCCAACAGCCATTGAAATTCCATCAGCAATCAAGTTTGCAAATCCTAAAATTAATATAATTGCTGAAGAAAGGCTTGCTCCAACAACTCCCGCAACTACTGCAAAAGTTGTAACAACTCCATCAAGTCCTCCATAAACCCAACTTTTAAGATATTTTCCTCCAAAAGAAGAATGTAATTCTTCATGATTCTTCTTCTTTATCATTAAGATATTAGGAAACAAGTATTTTTAATGTTTCCCAAAAGATAACTTAATAAATATGTTTTTCCTTTAAGAAATAACAAGGAGGTGTATCATGAAAAACGTTTTAGACATGGTTGCTATGGTTCTTGTACTCATAGGTGGTCTAAATTGGGGACTAGTTGGAGCTTTTAATTTCAACTTGGTCGAGACAATTTTCGGATCTGGAGTAGTTTCGATGGTGGTCTACATTTTAGTAGGAATTTCAGCAATCTACGGCGCATTTGTATTTTTCCAAGAATAAATTAGCTTTTAATTTATCTTTTTCTTTATTTTTTACTTTAATCTATTTACAAATTTGTAAAAAAGAATATAAAGGGGGAACCTTCTGATCTATTATGAAGAAAATTCTCTTAACAAGTCTTGCAGTCCTTTTATTTGCAAATCCCAACTTAGAGTTAGATAAATTTGCTAAGATTGAAGATTTCAGCCCAACATCAGAAAAAAAAGGATCTTTGTGGGTTCCTCAATTTTCTTCGGAGTACCTTTCAAAATTTAATCTTTCCGAGAATTTCAATCTTGAAAAAAACAAAGAAATCACTTTAATAATTCCTCCAAAAACTTTAATTGGTTTAGATAGCAAATGCTTGAATTTAAATTCAACAATTTTGGAAAGTGTAACTTATCCTTTTGAGGCTCCAACCGAATTTAAAAAATTTGCATATATTTTTAATAGTTCAAACAAAGAAAGTAGAACGACAATAAAATACGATTCAAATTCTGTTCTGAATATAAAAACAGATTTCTCTGAAGTTCGAAACGGCCCTTTTTTGATATCAATTGAAAATGAAAATCTCAAAGTAAGAAGTTTCTATAACACTTCAGATGTGATTCCCATGAAAGTATCTTCATCTAAAGATGAAGTTGAATTCAAAGATGAACAAAACTATCCTCCTTACTTTGTTTCTAAAAGATTAAAGGAAAAAGATTCTATCTCTGTTGAGGATGCTAAGTGGATTCTAGATGCATATGAAAATCTTTATGGAGATTATTTCAAGGTGAATTATAAGGGACTTGTATGTACGGATGCTGCAACTTTAATACTAAAGACTACCGGAATTGATTTAGAAAATGAGCTGGATAGGAAGAAAATAGGAGGAAATAGTTATCGTCAAAAAAATGTTTCCACAATTAAAAGTTATGTTAGGAGTTTAGATCCAGAGAAGGTTCACTTGTTCAAAGGAGGGGATCTTGAAAAGGTCTTAAAATTCGGATCTTATTATGATTTAACTCCAGAAAATTTTGGAATGGAAAAGTTTTCTCCAGGACAGATTCTTCTTATGACGAGATTTTTTAACTCAGGTCCAAAAAAAGGAAAGATCCAAAGGGAGGACATTCATTTTGGAGTTGTGTATGATACAAAAGACGGGAAAATTACAAAATCTTCAATGGTAACTTCTCATACTTCAGAACCTCCATACGATACGGAAATTCAACTTTCAACTATCGACTTCGAAGATTGGTACAAAAAAAGGAGTAACTACACTGGATCAGACGAAACTACAGAATCTTTAACATATAGAATTTATGGAGTTATGGATTGGATTGAGGCCATAAACCAAGTAAAGAGTGAAAACAATAAATTAAAGAAATAATTTATAAAACTTCTTTATCACAAGGTTTAAAAATAAAAATTGGTATCAAGAATCATTCATAAGCTCACATGGTCTAACGGTTATGACACTAGCCTGTCGCGCTGGAAACCCGGGTTCGACTCCCGGTGTGGGCGTATTTTTTTATGGTGAATGACCACTAAAATTTTTTAGCTAATAAAATAAAAAACTTTTTTCTTTTTTTATAATTCTAATTCAACTTCAAACAGTTCAAGACTTTTTTTGAG
>Ga0209210_1002704_pt1 | contig 12657 bp, 14 predicted proteins | sample RifGroA1_FD_183991 | JGI IMG/M metagenome (GOLD analysis project Ga0209210, IMG submission 183991) | Contaminated groundwater microbial communities from Rifle, Colorado, USA - Rifle Groundwater A1 (SPAdes) (version 2) | ecosystem: Environmental > Aquatic > Deep subsurface > Groundwater >...
TCCGAACATGCTTTGCAGATTTACTCGCTTTGTTTTGATGCTCTTTTAGACGTTTTTCTAGTCGAAGGGTCGAAGACTGTGAGCGAAGGCGAGTTTTGTCGAGCCTGAGTCGAATCAGCTGAGCGTGTCGGTCTAGGTCCTTTCTGTCGTTATAGCTTCAAAAGGCGGAAAGCCGGTCTCGAACCAAGCTATCAAGCTATTCGCTTCCAACATTTAAAGGCTTTAGTATCGGTTGGGTTTAACTTAAACCATTCGCCTCGAAGGTTTTTCGTCTTAAACCTATTATGCCAATATTTCTCTATACCATTCATATCGTCCGTTTCAATCGCGTGTATCAGTTCAAATGGCTCCGAGCCAAGAAGTGTAATATCATCTCGGCGACGATTTATATCCTTCGCTTTACCAATTTTATAATCTCCATGTTGCTTGCCTAAGTAAACAAAACCACTAATTATTCCTTCTTCCTCAGTTGATTCGTCTGGCTTTTTATTTTTTTCAGGAACTGAATTACAGATTTTTATTACATCTTCAAAACCTTTGCGATTATTTATATAGTCGAGGATTGTCTGTGCTAAAGTATTAGTTAAACCAAGTTTTCTATAAAAAGTTGCAGAACTAGGGAAAGCAGAATCATTTGTATGTTTAACATCTAAATAACCTCTTGTAGGCCATTTACCTTTTTCGCGAATAGTTCTAATAAATATATCACATAACTCCTCTTTACTATATTGTGTATTGTCAAATTTATTAGGAGTTAATCCTGCTTGATTGACAAGTTCACCGTAATTAGACCAATACTTCATTCTATCCCATATTCCAACATTTGTATTTTCATAAAAAGCTTTTTCACCTGGAGTTTTTCCAATCTCTTCAGAATACTTTTGGAGTTCGCTTATAATATCTTTTTTAGTTAACATAGATTATAAGGGCACGGTTGCAATGGTGCCCGTCTTGGCTGCGGGACAGGGATTTGAACCCCGATACCAGGAGCCAAAATCCTGAGTCCTACCGTTAGACGATCCCGCAATGTTTCATGCTCTTTGGTATTTCCTGAGTATTATATCTGAAAGGGCCAGTAGTTTGCTACCCAAGATCTTCTCTCCATGCACCCCAACCAACATTTGGCCTACATAATCTGGATTATCTCTCCTTCCGACAATTTCATTTTTCTTCCAGTAAACTCTCATTTTTGAGATAGGAATACCGATTTTCTCAGACCAAAATCCCTTTATTTTCCCCAAATCCGCTTTTCTAGTCTCATGGATATAAAGATCAAAACTCATGTTCTTATTTCTATCCAGGGGAAAATATTTTTTGACCTTCTGTATACAAGATTGGATTTCTTGATCCTTTCTTCTCTTTCTTGTCACTTTTGAAGCCGCAGTTGCTATAACATAATTTTCCACTCTTTTTCTGGCCTGAATTTCTAAATGTTCTTTAGAAAGTGTCAATCCCGCGTGAGTCAGCCAATTCTGTATCGTAGATTTTGCAAGCCCCGTTTCTCTCCTAATCTCGGTATAGCTATGCTCGCTTTTTCGCCTAAAAAACTTTTGTCTGGGCATTAATTCAATGTAATCCGAAGATATACCGAAGTCAATAGCCGAATTAGTCCAATCGAATTACTTCTGCTGCTTGCTTAGCAGTGAAGACTTGGCCGTAAGCCGAGGGGTGAATATTATCGTGAGGATTTACATATTCGGTTTTGCCATATTTTGAACCACGCACTCTTGTTTTGTCATATACATTAATAAGAGAAATTCCCAAAATTTTTGATATGCCTATCGCGTTTTCCATTTGCTCGATTATTTTTGGGGTATGCCCGGCAACAATTTCATCCGGCCAGTTAACTCCTCCGGGGCCTTTCCCGAAATCCTTTTCTAGAGGTGCAACCTCGGCAAGTAAGTATGTATTTGGGACAATCCCCCGGGCTCTAATGACCAAATCAGTTAAGGCCAGCCAATGCCCATCCCTGCTATATTGGTCAAAAGGATTATAGGCATATGAGCCGACTATTAAAATATCGGGATTAAGATGGGTTAGGGGCGGATAATTCCTGGTGCCATGAATAAAAGGCTTATCAAGTCGTGATAGAGCTCCAGTAACTTTTTCTGCTCCGATTCCATAGTTATACATTGCAAACTCTGTTCCGGGATATTTCTCTTTAAGGGCTGCCTTTAAATAGTCGAGTGAATCCCCCATTGTCTCAATCATGGAGTCACCAATCGCCGCAATTACGTAACTTTGTTTTTTTGTTGCAGGAATTGCTTCTGTTGCTACTGCTAAAACTTCCGGTTCAGGTTGAAATTGATAAGCTAAAAAATTCCCAAAACCTCTCGAGGGAATATTAACTCTGCGGGCTGACATTGCAGAAAATTGCATTTTTTGATCTAATTTTTTAATTTGCCTAACTTGAAGTAGATAAAGCGAAAATTCAAAAACCAAAATAACAGGAAGAATTACGAGCAGTTTTCTAACCATCAGTGAGCCGCCTGGGACTCGGACCCAGAACTTACTCCTTAAAAGGGAGTCACTCTTCCATTGAGTTAGCGGCCCTTGGTGAACGTTTTCGAACAAATCCGAACGTATTTCAAAGGTAGCGGCGGCTGACCGCACCAGCCGCCGCACTATTTGTACGCTCGGCCTGCGGCCTCGCTTATTTTCAGCGCGCGCGACTTTTTTGCTGGCTACGCCAGCAATTAGTTGATAGAATTGTACTATATGAAGAGAGAAATTGAAACAGAAATATATTCTGCACGAGAGTCTATTGATCTCGTGCTAAGACGTCCGAATTACGTCAAAAATGTCATCGGATTGTATGCCCTGACTTTCTATGGAGCCGAGCGAAGCCGTCTCATGCGTGCCTCATATCTTCCCGTAAGAAAAGTTGATGACGCGCTAGATGGAGACGCCCCAAAAATTAAAAATCCTCTTCTTTATGCACGCACTTTAAGAGATAACATTGCCAGAAATATATTCGGGAAATCTCCAGAAGAACAATTATTGCGATATTCGTTAGATGTCCTTGAGGAAAAAAGGAAACCAAACGATGATCCAAGAGGAGATTTCGTGAGAGCTATTGACGCAATTATTTTTGACCATGAGCGGGCTTCTGAAAGAAGAGTTTTATCAGCTGAAAAAATTGAACAATACTATCACAATGCATTCGATCCGGTGATAAATATTACCTTGCTTGCAATTGACTCCAATTTAAGGAGTGGGGATATTCCATCTCTTTCTTACAGTCAGGGTAGAGTTTATAGTGCAAGAGATTTTAAGGAAGATTGGCAAAGAGGAATAATTAATGTACCCGAAGAGGTTATTTCCTCCGCAGGGTTGTATCCCCGTTCTTCATTTGAAGAAGCTGGGGGAAATTCCAAAATAACTGATTGGTTTCATCAAAGTTTAGTAGTTACTAAACCAGATCTTTTAGAAGCCCAACTATTACTCAATCAATCTGGGGAAAGACAAACACAGGTTGTTGGTAACAGTCTGATTTCACCAATGTTAAAATATATAGAAGCACATTAAAATTTTTGCGTTTTTCTTTGTTCCGCCTTTGGCGGAATGTTCGAGCCGACTTTTTGCGAGGCCGCAGGCCGAGCGTACAAATAGTGCGGCGGCTGGTGCGGTCAGCCGCCGCTACCTTTGAAATACGTTCGGATTTGTTCGAAAACGTTCACTATTTTGGAAATCGAACGCGGATTGGGTTCAGCGCTGGCTGCGCCCCCCTCCGCAGACAGCGCTGCAAAGGGAAAATCGAGAGTTTCCGACAGGCGACGCAAAGAAAAAGAATGAAGAAAAACGCAAAAATTTAAGCTTCTTAGATAGAAGCCTGCTCTTTACCGTTCGCTTAAAGAAAACTTATGAAAATAAACAAAATAATAAACGAGGCAAAAAGATTACTGCAGGAGAATCCTTATGATGAGGGGCACGATTTGACTCATCATTTGGAAGTCTGGGGAAATGCTCAAGATATAGCGAATAATATCAACATCGAAGTAGATAAGGATGCTTTATACATTGCCTGTATGTGGCACGACGTTGTTATAACAGACATAGAGGATAGAAACTTTAAACAAAGAGGTAGAATTGTTGATTCAACAAGCAATTACCTAGAAGGTCTACTTCGAAAGGATGGCTTTTCCGATAGCTTCATTGATAAGACAATACTTGCAATAAGGCTACATGAGTATAAAAGAAAACCAACTACCGTGGAAGGTAAAATTCTTTATGATGCCGATAAACTTGAGTATATAGGATTAAATCGATGGAAAAGGATTTTTCATACATTAAAAACCGGTAAAATGTCCAAAATAAAATTTTTTATATATAAACAGGCTGGAAAGAGGTACCTGAAACATTTAAAGGAGAAATATCATTTTGATTACACCAGAGAGCTACACGATGAGCGTGTGAAATTGATTCTCCAAGACAAAGAGGCTCGACAAATGGCGAAGGAATTGGGAGAAAATCTTGAATCAATATTGGTAGGATAAAAATTATGCTGAAATATATTGCATACTGTAGAAAATCAACAGATGAAAAAGACAAACAGGTTTTATCGATTGAAGCGCAAATTGCCGAACTCAAGGAGTTTGCCAAAAGAGAAAACTTATTTATCACTGAGTTTATTACCGAGGCTAAAACCGCCAAAGTCCCCGGAAGAGAACAATTTGCCGAAGTCTTAAAGATAATCGAGAAAGGAATGGCTAACGCCATTCTTTCATGGCATCCGGATCGTTTAGCTAGAAATTCAATTGATGGTGGAAAAATAATTTATCTTTTGGACACCGATAAACTCCTTGATTTAAAATTCCCCTCGTTTTGGTTTGAGTCAACCCCACAAGGAAAATTTATGCTTTCAATCGCTTTTGGCCAATCTAAATATTATGTGGACAACTTAAGCGAAAACGTAAAGAGGGGAAATAGGCAGAAACTACGAAACGGTGTATGGCCAAGCAAAGCACCATACGGATACATCAATAACCCAAAAACGAGGGGAATAGATATTGACGAAGAAAAATCAAAAATCGTAAAAAAAGCATTTCAGCTTTTTACTGACGGGAATATTTCTTTTACAGCCGTTTCTCAATTTATGTTTAGGTTTGGAATTAGGAGGGAAGGAGAAAAACCCGTAAAAGTCGGGCAAGTAAAAAATATGCTCTCCAACAGATTTTATCTTGGGATTTTGAAATACGCTGGAGAGTACTATCAAGGCTCCCATAAAACTTTTATCAGCAAAAAGCTGTTTGACGAAGCCCAAAAACAAGTTGAGAAAATCGATCGGCCAAGACACAAGGGACATAATTTTGCTTTCGCGGGCTTAGCGACCTGCGGCGAATGCGGCGCCGCAATCACAGCAGAACAGCATATCAAGAAATACAAAAATGGTACTGGTCAAACTTTTATCTACTATCGATGCACTAAAAAACTGAAACCCTGTACCCAAAAATATATTTCTGAATCAGATACGGAAGAACAATTAAGAAAAATTATTCGTGATTGCGGCTTGCATGAAGGGTGGGAGCCATATTTTGAAGAATGGATTACCGAAGCCGAAAAAAAAGATACATTGTCCGCAGAAGTTGAAGAAAAACAGCTAGACGGACAAATCCAAGAATCAGAAGTAAAACTCAATCGACTTCTTGACGGCTATCTGGATCAAGTCATTGAGCCAGAAATTTACAAACAAAAGAAGAATGAATTATTTGACGAAAAACTAAAGTTGGAAGAAAAAAAATCGCAAATTGAGAAATGCGGAACTATTTGGCTCGAACCTATGAGAGAATTCGTAAATTGCGCCTTACAGGCGCAAAAAGTCGCGCGCGCTGAAAATAATTGCCATGATTTAGCAATCATGGCAAAAAAAGTCGGCTCGAACTTCTTTTTAAAAGAACGTCGCCTGTCGGAAACTCTCGATTTTCCCTTTGCAGCGCTGTCTGCGGAGGGGGGCGCAGCCAGCGCTGAACCCAATCCGCGTTCGATTTCCAAAATAGTGACCCCACTGGGGTTCGAACCCAGGATTTTCGGGATGAAAACCCGACGTCCTAGACCACTAGACGATGGGGCCATCTAAAGCTAGAATATTATATCGTATGACCAAACTTAACGCAAAAGAGCTTCGGAAATCAAAACCGGCTGAAGATGATATAAAAAGTATCAAAAGGAATCCTATTTATATAGTCTTGGACAATGTAATCGATACATACAACATAGGTTCACTTTTTAGACTGGCAGATGCTATTGCAGCCGAAAAAATGTTTCTCTGCGGGGAAACTGAATATCCCCCAAACTCAAGAATCCACAAAGCCGCAGTTGGAACCGAAGAATGGGTACCCTGGGAAAAGGTAACAAAAATATTACAGGTATTACAAGTATTAAAAAGGCAAGGTGTACAAATTATAGCCGTTGAGCAGTCTCCTATCTCTATTGCCTATTTCCTATTGCCTAGAGCCTCGAAATTTCCCTGCGCAATCGTAATTGGAAATGAAACAACCGGCGTTTCAAAAGAAGTTCTGAACCTTGCCGACATCATAGTTGAGCTTCCGATGTTTGGAATTAATAAATCCCTGAATGTTTGGGGAACTGCTGCTGTGGTTGCCTACAAATTACTTGAATCACTTTAGTGCCTCATCAATAGTGGTTTTCAGAGATTCGTAAGGCACTGCGCCGGAAACAAGCCAAGCCTCACCATTCTTATTTATTACAAAACTTCCGGGAGTTCCTGTTATTCCCGCTTCCTCTCCCCCGCTTTGCTGGGCCGTAACCACGCTTTCAAATTTTTTGACAGAATAACAGGTATCAAAACCTGCCTTGTTGGCCCCAGCCAAAACTGCCGCTTCGGCCAATCCCTCATCGGTCAAGTATTTTTCCTGATTACCAAAAACAGTATCCGTAAATTTCCAAAAAGCATCATTTTCGGATAAGTTTGCAACGCACTCAGAAGCATTTGCGGCGGGAAGAGCCCTGGGATGAATGGAAGTTAAAGGAAATTGTCTGTATACCCAGGCAATTTTATCTCCATACTCTTCAACTGCTTGTTGCATAGTTGGGTGAAATCTCTCACAGAACGGGCATTCAAAATCGGAGTATTCAACTATTATTACTTGAGCATCCTTACTTCCCCTTATATGGTCCTTATCACCGACTTGCGGAATTTTTTTAACTTGATCTTCTGTCAATTTACCATTCGAGGCAGCTGCCTCGGGTGCAGCATTACCAGCGGTATTTACCGTCCCACCTTTTTCCAAATTGCTTACCTTTGTCCACAAAACCCCGACAAAGAAAGCTAAAACTATGGTTGCGAGAAGAAGAACGGGAGTAAACTTTTCAAACATGAAAGCCATTGTTACTTATCGACCCTCATTTGTCAACCAGTTAATTGCATCCATCGCCGCCATGCAGCCGAAGCCGGCGGCTGTAACAGCTTGTTTGTATTTGTGATCATGGACGTCTCCTGCAACAAAAACTCCGGGAACAGAAGTTTTTGTATGATTAAAAACTTTTACATATCCTTTTTCATCAAGTTCTATTTTTCCTTGAAATATTGTGGTCGAGGGTGTGTGCCCTATGGCAATAAAAAGTCCATCGACAGCAAGTTCCGATGTTTCATTTGTTTTGTTGTTTTTAAGAATGAGTTTTTCTAACTTCTCGCTACCCACCACTTCTCCCACTTCAGTGTTCCATAAAATCTTAATTTTGGGATTAGTCTTTACTTTTTCCTGCATAATCGCCGATGCCCTAAATTCATCTCTTCTGTGGATTAATATTACTTCGGTTGCATATTTAGTTAAAACCTGGGCTTCCTCCATAGCAGAGTCTCCTCCTCCGACAACAGCAACCCTTTTACCTTTAAAAAAAGGGGCGTCACAAGGGGCACAGGAAGAAACCCCCCTGCCAATAAGTTTCTGGATACCCGGCGTATCAAGCCATTTAGTTTCCGCACCAGTGGCAATAACCACACTCTTAGCCATTAGCCATTGGCCATTGGCCATTAGTTTAAAGGGATAAACGCTCACATCTATTTCAGTGGCATTTTGTGGAAGAAATTCTGCACCAAACATTAGTGCGTGATCTTTCATTTTTGCCATCAGGTCGGGTCCTAAAACTCCCGGGAGAGCAGGATAATTATCAACTTGGGCTGTAAGCATAAGTTGCCCACCCCAGCTTTCCCCACCAAAAACAACGGTAGAGGCTGCACCTCTACTGGTATAAATGGCTGCCGTCAATCCAGCAGGACCGGAGCCGATTATGGCAACATCATAAGTTTTATCCATTAATTAAACAGTTTGTGCTACTGGTACTTCCGTCGGCGGAACCGTCACTGTTGGTTCCGGTGCTTCTGCAACTGGCTCTGGTGTTTCAGAAACCGGAGGTGGCGTCTGAACAGGATTTGGTTCACTAACAGGCGGCACCTGTGGAGTCTGTACGGGTGTCGGTGTCCCCATTGGTACTCCAGGATTCTGTGCATTTGGATCTTGTGTATTTGGGTCCATTTAAATCACCCCCTTTTTGATTAATTCATCATAAGCTTGTTTTCCTGCAAAACCAATTTGACGGCCTAATTCCTGCCCTCCTTTAAAAAGAATTGTGGTTGGGATAGACATTACTCCATATTTTTGAGAGTTAACCTGATTGGCATCAACATCCAATTTCATTATTAAAATTTTATCTTTGTAAGCCTCGGAAAGCTCTTCCAAAACGGGTTCTGCAAGTTTGCAGGGTCCGCACCATACAGCCCAAAAATCAACCAAAACAGGTAAATTATTTTGAATTACTTGAGTATCAAAATCAGAATCGGTTACGTTAGTGGTTGCCATATAATCGTTTCCCACTATACCCGTTTAGAAGCGTTTGCGTCAAGAACTACTTATTGTCATTGCGAACAAGGTGAAGCAATCTTCCACTTCAAATCACACAGATTGCTTCGTCGTCCCTAACTCCTCGCAATGACATGAAACTTGACTTTTACTCTCTCTGTACACTTTCGACCCATAGTGTCAATTGCGACACTCATTTCAACTCAAAGCACAGGAGGTGCTCAATGAAATGGATCTTGCTCATTTTGGTTTTGGTCATCATCGCAATGGCTTTCGCCCCCTGGCAGGCGCTGCAGGAAAGAAAGACAGAGAGTTGTGCTAGGAAATTTTACTTTCCAAGAAGAAAAAGCTGGGTTTGGTTTAAATCTTCACAGTATTAAGGCGCAAGGAATTTAAAACCACAGAAATTGAGGAGGCGGCCATGGCAAAGGCGGCAAGAGCGGGATTAAGAAGCCCCAATGCGGCGGCAGGAATGAGCACGACATTATAACCAAAAGCCCAGAAAAGATTTTGTTTAATGACATTAAGTGTGACACGGCTCAAATTAAAAGCCGTTAACACACTTCTTATGTCTCTGTTTAAAAGAGTAACTCCTGCCGATTCAATCGCAACATCCGTTCCCGTTCCCATTGCAATCCCTACATCGGAAGCAGCCAGGGCGGGCGCATCGTTAATTCCGTCTCCCACAAAAGCAACCCTCTCAAATTCTTTTACTTTATCTGCTTTTTGACCCGGCAAGACTCCCGACATTACATTTTTTATTCCTGCCTTTTTGGCAATTTCCTTTGCTACGCTTTCTTTGTCACCCGTTATCATCCAGACATCAATTCCTTTTCGGTCAAATTCATCAACGACTTCTTTTACTCCCTCCTTTATTTCATCGGAAACAACAAAATTGGTAAGTGACTTGTGATTAGCAACAAGTGAAATTTCGCCTTTACTGTTCTTTCCCAAGAAATATTTCTTTCCATCAATAACTCCCTCTACTCCCATTCCTTCGAGAGCTCTAAAACCGTCAACTTTCAGTAATTTTATTTTCTGTAATTTTGCTTCATTAACGATGGCCGCTCCAATCGGGTGTTCCGAATTGACCTCTAAGCTTGCCGCAATCTGCAAATATTTTTTATCTACCTTGTTTGTCAAAATCATCCGGCCTTTTGTCAGAGTTCCCGTCTTATCAAAAATTATTGTTTGGGTCTTTTGTAGGGTTTCTAGTGCCTGAGCATCTTTAACCAAAATCCCCTTCCCTGCCCCCTTTCCAGTTCCGACCATAATCGCGGTTGGTGTCGCAAGCCCCATCGCACAAGGGCAGGCAATAATTAAGACAGCAATGGCGCTTGTCAGTGCGCCACTGAAAGAACCGCTTATGTACCAGGCTACAAAAGTCGCGACTCCCACCATCAAAACAATCGGAACAAAATATGAGGATACCGCATCCGCCAGTCTTTGGATTGGAGCGCGGCTGCTTTGGGCCTCGGAAACCATTTTTACTATTTGAGAAAGCATCGTACCCTCCCCAACCTTTGTTGCACTAAATTCAAAACTTCCGGATTTGTTTAGAGTTGCTCCAATTACGCTGTCTCCCACTTTTTTATCAACAGGCACGCTCTCCCCGGTAACCATTGATTCATCAATTGCACTTTCCCCTTCGATAATTACTCCGTCAACTGGAATCTTTTCCCCCGGCCGGACGCGGATTTTGTCTCCAATCACCACTTCCTCTATTGGTATATCCAACTCTTGCTTACCGCGTATGACGCGTGCGGTTTTTGCCCGGAGCCCAAGAAGTTTTTTTATTGCGTCCGATGTGTGAGCTTTAGCCTTAGCTTCCAAAAATCTACCCAAAAGAATGAGAGTGATAATGACCGATGCGGTGTCAAAATACATAAGTCCTCCAAAAAGAACCGAGAAAACAGAATAGCCATAAGCGGCGGAGGTACCTATTGCGATTAAAGTGTCCATGCTGGCGGTTCTGTTTCTTAACCCCGACCAAGTTGCCTGATAAAATTGCCACCCGGCCCAAAATTGCACGGGCGTAGCAATAAGCCATAAAATATAAGGGTTAACATTAATTCCAAACCATTCAGGAAAGCTCCCAACCAAGACCAAAAGAGAAAGAATTGAGGAAACAATCACCTTGGTTCTTAAGTTCTTTAACTCCAGCCTTTTAACCTCTTCCTTAGACTCCTCGCTGGCAATTTTATATCCCGCATCCTCAACCGCTTTCTTTAAATCTATATCGGTAACTTTCTCTTTCTCCAGTTCCACACTCGCCGTTTCACTACCATAATTAACAGCACAGGAAACTACTCCCGGAATTGCTCCAAGTTTTCTTTCGATAAGTTTTGCGCAACTTGCGCAATGCATCCCAACAACAGGAAAGGATTTTTTAGTAATCATTCAACAATAATCTTACCGTGGAACATGTTCATTCCACAATGGAAGGTGTATTCGCCGGATTTATCTGGAGATATTTCAATATTAACCTGTTTCCCGACAGGCAAGAACTTACTTATCTTAAAATCAGGCAAAATGAATTCTTCCAGGCAGGAATTAGGGTCGCGCCTCGTAAGCGAAATCATTGTTTTTTGTCCTCTTTTAACTTTTATCACCGAAGGCTTATACCCGCCATCCACCAAGACATTTACTTTTCCTTCTGCCACAACAGTCACCTCCTTGCCTTTCTCAAAAAAGAACCAATAAATCAAAGCAATAACACCAATACCGGAAATTCCAACTGTTATTTTGTCCATATAACTACTTTACAAATTTGTTGTAGGTTAAGGCAAATACGTAGCCTACCAGCCAGCTGCCAACCATTGTGCTAACCAAGCCCAAGAAAAAATTACCTCTTGGTGCTCCGGTCCAGAGTAGTTCCATATTCCAGCCATGGAACCAGCTTATTGCAATTGATCTAAAAAATTCTGGAACAAGTGCCACCAAAAGCGCGCAGGCAACATAAATAAATCCGACCGTTATGGCCGTTGCATTTGCTGTCGCCATTAAATTATGCTTCATTTTTCTCACCCCCTCATGCTCCACAACCCCCGCCACCGCTTGCACCAGCCGGTTCGGGGTTTACTTTCCTGGCAATTTCTGCCGCCCCTTGTGCCGATGAATATTCTTTTCCCAAGACTGCTTTGGCGTCAACTCTATCCCAGGCCGTCCCCTGCCTCAAAAAATAAGTTGCCGCCACCGTATAAGTTCCAGGAAACCAGAAGGAATTTAATTTCAATATGTTTTTATATATCTCCTCATCCGAAATTCCCTTTGAAACCATCATTTCAATAGCGGCCAGGGCCGCCATGCCATGATTACAGTCGGGAAACCATGTGGAGTTACCGCAACAAGGTCTGTAAACATTTTTTGCAATCTCCCCAACTCTTATTTGCTCCTCGGGAGTTAAGGAAATTAAATCTAATTTATTTAAATAAGCAACTGCTTCACCCTTAGCAAGATTCCAGCCATTATCGGCATCTATGTGGACTTTAGAATCGGATCCTTCCTTGAGAATTTTTTCCTCGTCGCTATTTAAATTAACCGTTTCTGTAAATTTCTTTTCATCAATAACTCCCGCTGCAATCAATTGTGGTCCCAAATCCCCCCAGGAAATCGGTAAATCAAATCCTGCTTCCGGCAAAACATCGTTTTGATCCGCAACCGCTTCCTTTAGGATTTTTTCTTTTTGGGTTTCAATCCTTTGAAATGCAACTCCCAAGGCAAATGAGGCTAAAATAGCTATAATAAAAAAACCTGTTTTGGTAAATTTATTAAACTTCATATGTAATAATTGATTAAAACGTAAATTGCCAAACTCAAAATCGCCATACTTCCGAAG
>Ga0209210_1002708_pt1 | contig 12625 bp, 23 predicted proteins | sample RifGroA1_FD_183991 | JGI IMG/M metagenome (GOLD analysis project Ga0209210, IMG submission 183991) | Contaminated groundwater microbial communities from Rifle, Colorado, USA - Rifle Groundwater A1 (SPAdes) (version 2) | ecosystem: Environmental > Aquatic > Deep subsurface > Groundwater >...
TTTTATTCAAAACCAATTTTTCATTCTCAAAAATAAAAAACATTCCTAAAAATGATTGGATCATAATGTCAGTGCGCGTAATTATTGGATATTTAATTGGAGCACCGTTATATCGAGAAGCAATTGTTATTACAAAAATCAGCAACGTTACTTTTATTCAATCTCTTCCGTTTGCAGCGATTTTTGGCTGGATTCTTTTTAAAGAAAAATTTACTTTTTTAAAGTTTTTTCTAGTACTTCTTGCTTATTTCGGAGTGATTCTTATTGCAATAAAAGATTATGGTTCAACTCTAAGTTTTGGTAGAGGTGAGATATTTTCACTTGTAGCCACTGCACTTTTTGCGTTGAGTTTCCTCATGAGGAAATGGATGTCAGATACACTTAATGATAAAGAGATTACCCAAATATTATTACTTTTAGGAACTGTGAGTCTTTTTATCATTTCAATAATCCAATCAGAAAATCCCCATTTTATTCCTTCTATATTTTTATGTTTAAATACAGAAACCACTTGCAAATTTGAAGAATTATTATTAAGTTTATTTCCGTCTTTATGATGAACTTGGTAATTCTTAAACTTCATTAAATATTTCCAACTTTTAGATTTGTAAATTTGGTTGTAGGCCACCCATCTATGAACTAATTTGTCTGAATCGTTGAATCTAAGATAGCCATTTTTATCAATATATGTTTTCTTACCCATTTCATTTTATCCCCAACCTTTCTAATTTATTCTGAACATGATTGAAAAGCGTTGTTGAAATAATCGGCTGGTGGTTTCCGTCAAATATTTGATTGTTGAATTTTATTTTTCCTATGTAAGTAAAATTCTTCAGGATTTTTTTCAATCCGTTTACCGAGAATTTATGCTTTTCTGCGATTTTTCTCAAGCTTAAATTTTCGTTCATAAATTCGGAAAAAATTTCCTCGACTTCCCTGAAGTTTTGAGCGGGAACAAGCTTTTCATTTTCAAGATTATAACCGAAAGCCACGCGCGACATTACTTTTCCCTGTGAAGCTTTTTTCACCATTCCTTTTCTCTGGATTTCACCCCTTTCTTTTAATTTTTGTTTCAGAATTTCCATTTCTTTTTTTAAATTTTCGTTCTCTTTTTTCAGCTCTGAAACTTCGTCCATCTCAATTCATCATCTCATCAAGAGGGGATTTAATTTTTTTAAGCTCTTCTTTTGAAATGTGGGTGTAAATCTGCGTCGTGCTTAAATCCGCATGCCCCAGAAGCTCCTGGATTTTTCTTATATCCACGTTATTTTCAAGCAGATGCGTTGCAAAACTGTGCCTTAATGTATGAGGATGAACGTCTTTTTCTATTCCCGCTTTTTTCGCCGCAAGGGAAACTATTTTTTGAATATTTCTCTCTGTTAATTTCCCTTTTCTTCCAGAGAACAAGTATTCACTCTTTGATTCTTTTTGTTTTTCAGTTTGTTTTTTCAAATCCTTGAAAAGAAACTGCGGAATGTTAAAAATCCTGTCCTTTTTCCCCTTCGCCTGCCGTATATGCCCTGTCTTGTTTTCAAAATCGAAATCCAAAATCTTAAGACTTATCAGCTCTGAAACCCTCATTCCGCATGCGTACATCAGACTCACGATAAGCTTTGATTTTTTGTTTTCCAAAACATTGAGAATTTTTTTTATTTCGTCTTTAGTCAAAACAGTCGGGAGCCTTTTTTCCCTTTTTGGGCGCTTTATTTTAAGGGTAATGTCTTTTTCAAGAATATTTGAGTATGCGTATCTCAATGCAGACAGGAAAAGTATTATTGACATTGACGCCTTGTCTGAAAGATTTTCCGAAATGAAAAGCTTCACGTCATCTGTATTGGTTTCTGTCGGCGATTTTTTCACGAAATCAAGAAACTTTGAATTTGCATTGAGATAATTTTTTATTGTATAGTGGGAATTTTTTGAAATTTTGAGCTCAACCTCTATTTTTTTCAGAAATTCCTCTTTTTCCATGGAAAATATTGTGCGAACTCGCTTAAATAATTATCTTTTTTCCTTGAGAATCTTTGAGGAAATAAGCAAAAGAACAACGCCGACAAAAGTTATGAACAGCGCCGTGTAAATTTCCGACAAAACGACGTCTGCAAGATCTGTAAATTTCTCCACAATGGAGTTTGCGCTCCTGTAAAGGGCATTTCTCCACGAGAATGCAATCAGGAAGCCTATTGCGGCAATTATTGCGAATCTCAATTGCCTTTTGAATTCCTTCCTGAAAGACTTTTTTGCATTGAATATCCTGTATTTTTTTCTTGGCATAGGCATATCAAACAAAAACGTTTTTTATAGTTTTTGAATAGATAAATTAAAAAGTATTGTTTCATAAAACAAATCATGAACGGAAAATTCAATTTCAGAAAATTCAAGCTGGTTTTTGCCGAAAAGGTGGAAACTTTTGCATTGGTCGCCTTTATTTTTTCATTGTTTCTTCTTGATGTTAATGCAAACATAATAGGCGCTTATGGAAAAGACATAAGCGTTAATTTATTATTCGGGGAAAGGATACTTGCAACGCACATGTTCTGGGTTGGAATATTATTTCTCGGCTTTTGTTTTTTTCTGCTTTCAACAAGAACGCTTTATCATCCTGAAAGGAAGAGGAAAAAAACAGACATCTTTTTCATAACAATTGGAATTGTTGGATTGATAATAATCTTTTCCGGCGGGATTCTGCTGTTTTGGCACAATAACGCCCTTGAAATTCCTTTCTTTGGAAAGATGATAACAAGAATTTCATATTATCACATAGGGATTGCCATTGAAGTTTTGGTCGCTTTTTATTTTGCCTTGTTCAAATAATTTGTATTTTCGGCAACACCAATGTTTAAATAATATTTCTGGGAAAAAGTTTAATGGATTTGGGTGAATTAGCGGGAAAAGCGGCATCTCGGGGATTAAAAGGCATAAAAAAAGTCGGATTGACAAGCATATTAATTGCAGGCACCGGATTTACTGACGGGTATTTCGAATTGCAGGGTGCTTCTCTTCCAAAACAGTTAGGATACGGCACAATTATCGGCGCATCCCTGATCAATTCTTTTATTCCGACAAAAGTTAAAGAAGAGCAAAGATATTTGGTGGAAAACCCCATCACAGAATGGTTTGTGAATGAAATGTATCCTGAAGAGGCAATTAAAAAAAATGATGGCGGAAAATTTGTCCTTGCTGAACTTTTTTTCTCGGGAGGCGTAAATTTTGCAATTTACACCTTATTTTACGGTATTGGATACGGCATAGGAAAAGTGATAAATTAGTATTAAGTTTTTTCACATCCGCAGCCTGTTTCATCGTAGAAAGGAGTGTAATTTTCTATGCAAAGAAACTGAATTGTATTGCAGAATTCAACATCCTCATTAAGATAATATTTATCTGGATTTTCATTTTTTGATTTGTTCAGGAAATTCAAAAGAATAATGGCGACTAAAAAAAGAATTATCAACAGCACGATTAAGTGAATCAGATTATTTTTTGTTTTTTTATTCAACTTCATCATCAGGAAAAATTTATAGAGTATTTATAGCTAATTGTTTTGTAAAAAAACAAATTTATAAACCAAACTTTTCTTAGAAAAACATGAAGCACAAAATGGACAATTCAATCATCATAACGCTGATAATAGTCGGAGCAGTTGTTCTTCTTGCTTTAATCGGCCTTGGGTTTTACAGCTATTCAAATCCTGCAAAAACAATAAGCTCAAACGGAATGGCTACAATAAAAGCGCTTCCTGATTTAGTTGTTGTTTATTTCAACATACAAACAACAGGACAAACGAGCGATGAAGCAAGCGACAAAAATGCAGAGATTTATGATAAAATGAAAGGTTCTTTGATGGATTTAGGTTTTAGTGAAGAGGAAATCCAGACAGAGAGCTTCAGCGTTTATCCTGATTATGACTGGCAGAGCGGAACCCAAAGAATAAAGGGATATATTGCAACGCATTCTGTAAAAGTTGAGATTTTGTTTGACAATAAAGACATGATAGGAGAAACTATAGATGCTGGAATAAATGCCTGGGCAGGAATAAGCTACATTAATTATGAACTGACAGAGGAAAACCAGAATAAATATGAGGCAGAGGCAATAAAAAAAGCCACTGAAAATGCAAGGACAAAGGCAGAAGCTGCTGCTATCGGTTCTGGAAGCAAACTCGGCTCAGTTATTTCGGTTTCGCCGAGCTTTTCATATGCTCCATGGATTGCATTTGCAGAAGCAGATGTTGCAAAATCTTCCGGAACAGAGATAGAAACACAAATCACACCTTCTGAACAGGAAGTTTCAGCTTCTGTTACAGCTGTTTACAGGATAAAATAGCTGTTTAAACAGCGTCAAAAATTCAAACAGCTAAATTTATAAACCGCATTTATTGTCTATTATTGCTAGGAAATCAGTTGAACAGACTTTTTCTGGTAGAATTAAACTAAGGAATAACATGGGTAAGAAATTATACGTTGGAAACTTGCCGTTTAGTGTCGATGATGACAAGCTTAAGGAAGTTTTTTCCGAATTCGGAGAAATTGAAGAAGCAAACGTCATTATGGACAGGCAATCCGGAAGATCCAAAGGTTTTGGTTTCGTGACTTTCGCAAGCGACGAAAGCGCTGACAAGGCGCTTGCAGACATGAATGACAAAGAAGTCGAAGGCAGAAAGATAAGAGTAAGCGAAGCAAAGCCAATGGAAGAAAGGAGCGACAGCGACAGGCCAAGAAGAAGCTTTGGAGACCGTGGCGGCGGATTTGGAAACAGAGGCGGCGGCAGTGGCGGAAGAAGCTTTGGTGGCGGCAGAAGCGGCGGACAGAGAAGGTTTTAATTAACTAAGTTCGCAATTTTTTTGTTTTTATTTTTTAAATTTTATTTTATATTTTTCTATTACGATAATAATTAAGAATATGCCATTTCTGCTGTTTGAATGAGCAGAAGAGTTGCATATTCTTTTGGCGCTTTGGCGTTATTGGCTTCTGTTGCAGTCGGGAGCAATTCATTAAGAGGAGAAAAGCCGACTCCCGGAAGGCTTGAAGAATATGCAGAAAATGGGCAGGGAGAAAATTCAGAGGAAATGAAAGTTTATGCAGAATGCATGGGTTTGTACAATGTGCCTGATTATAGGAAAGCTCTTAATTGTTTTAATCATCTTCTGGAATTGGAGCCTAAAAACCCAAATTATCACAAGATGAGAAGAGATATCATAAAAAAACTTGGCGAGAAAGGTTTGTTTGAAGCTTAAGTGTTTTAAACAGCTATTCTTTTTGCCTTAAATTTTTTGAAACAGCGACTGTTTTGAAGACAGTTCCTGCAATTCTTTCCAAGAGAGGCATTTTTCTGAAAAAAATTCCTGTTGAATCGTCAAAAGTTTGGGTGCTGAATTCATAACTGAATTCATTTTCATCAACACGAGATATTCTGTATACTTTAGAAAAATCTGATACGCAGTCCATGTACAAATCGCCTTTTTGTATAACTTTGTTGCTTGGCAAAGGAAGATTGCCCGTGTAAGTCAAAGGAATATCAAAGACAAGAGTTGTAACTTCTCCGTTTTCATTCCTATAACTTCTTTGCAAGGGTTTTGCCATAAGTTTAGATATGCCTATGTTTTTTAAGAATTGTTGTGATTAAAACATGATTTTTGCAGTTGTTTAAAGAGGTGTTTTCTTTAATAAAATTTAAAAACAGATGTTTTGTGGAAAAATCAATGACAGATGATTATAAGAGCAGAAGATGGAACGCGCCGACACCAAAATCCCAGAAACAGGGATATTCTGCCGAAGATGTTGCGAGGGCTGTAAATGAATTCACAGAGGAAAGAGGGGGATTAATACGAAAGTTGCCCGACCAGATAACGCCAAGAAGAATCATTCTTTCAAAATATTCCCAGTTTGAGGACGTTGGATTGTGATGGAGAGGGGAGTAAGGGAAAGGTTTTTTAGTTTTCAATTCTTATATGTTTAATGGAAAAAGAAATTATTCACAAAATGCCCGAGGATTTCAAAGAGGCGATTAATTCCAATTCAAAGATAAAAGAGAGATGGAAAGGTCTCACATCCATAGCAAAAAACGAATTCATATGCCAGATTTTATCGACGAAAAAATCCGAAACAAGGGAAAAAAGAATCAAAAGAAGTTGCGAGGATTTGATGAACGGGAAGCGAAGGCCCTGCTGCTGGCCCGGATGTCCCCACAGGAATCCAAATGCGAAGAAGTGGTTTAAGTAGTGGGGAAAGGGAGGAAATACAAATAAGTAAAGAAATGGAAGAAAAAGAAACCAAAATTTTTTGCAAAAAATGTGGGAAGATTATTGAATGGAAATCGGGTATCCCTGTAAATAAAATATTTCTTGATGAATTTGATTTGGAAAGTCCTAGGTATACCTTATGTTACGAATGCCGTAAAAAATGGAGTGAAAAAAATCTAAAATGTCAAGATTGTAGTACTGAAATAGACATGCATAATTATCTCTTTCATAAAAAGTTGTGTGATACTTGTTATAATGAAAAGTGTGAGAATTTCTTTAAAGCTGTAAAAAGACAAAATTCAAAATAGGGAAAGGTTTTTTAGGAATTTTAAATGTTAACATAGTTTTTTAAATAATTAGGATATGCTTTTTCCATGATAAATTCTGAAGATATTTTAAAGCCCCCTTATTTTAATTTAACTCAAGACAAAAAAACAAAGTTAGGATATTTAACTATTAAACGGATTGCAATTACTTTAAGAAGACACCAATTTCTTAGAGAATTATTTTCTATTAATTCAATGAAAGAGGCATTTCAATGGTTTGACTTTGAGGAGTTGTATGAATATTTTGATGGTAAGGCTGGCGAGTACTTTCAAAAATATTCTGAAGTTAAAACACCTGAAGATGGAGAATTATATGCTCTTACTGATTTTCTCATATGGTTTATTAATTATAATCCAAACAAGTTCAGTGAAATAATGTCGTATCATCTTAAAACACGTGCATTAGATGAAAGTAGAATTACTATTCTAAACCAAGTATTCTCTCCAGCAGGATTTTTTTATAAAGATGGTTTTTTCTATTCTTCTTCTTTTAACTCAGAAATAAAGGTAAGAATATCTGATTTTCTTAGCATTAAATTGAAAAATATTGATGAAGAAATTTATAAGACATGGTCTAGTATCAATGAAGACATTACTTCAAATAATTTGGATAAAGCTACTGCGATATCCTCAAAATCTCGAAAAGTTATCAGTAGCACTTTAAGAAAATTGTCTCCTGATTTAAATTTTGAGAAAGACGAACCAGAACAAATTAAGAAGAGGCTTTCAAAAATATTAAATAATGAAAAACAAGAGGCAATTATAGAAAAGGTGTCTAATCTCATAACCACCCTAAATCAGAGTCAGTCAAAAGGAGACCATGATTTTATAGATGAAGATACTGCAATATTCACATTTCAAATTACAGAGTCCATTTTATTCTTAATACTTTCACATATAGAATAATCCCTAAACTTTCCCATCACTTACGTTACCTTAGTATACAACAACAATAAGCAATCAACTCCAAACCCTGCTTCGCTTGGGTTTTCCGTCAGAAACCCTTGTTAACTCGCAAAATAGCTCCTTTACGCTGGGTTCGCACAATATATCTTGTACGAACTATTTATGTTTAAATTTGAATTAGGAGGTATTAAGAGGGTTTTAGCCACGTTTTAGAGGGTTTAAAGTGAATTGTAACATTTCATTTCTGAAAAACTAAGCTCCAAATCTCTGATTGGATAGTTTTCTCTTTTCATGTTCACTTAGGTTAACTAAATTAATAAATTAAAAAATAAAAATTTTTGGTTTTATCTTCTTCCTTTTTTGCCGTAAGCCCTCATCAGCTTTGTCACACCTATTGCAAGGAAAGACAGGCCAATCAACCATGAGGATATTGCTGAGCTTATTACACTAACACCCAATAAAGGCAGCAGCCACAATACTCCTACCAAAGTCAAAAGCCAGGCAGTTATTTTATTTGCCATTTAACACCTCCAAGATAGACAAGATTTCAGGCATTTTAAACGTTTTCTTTAAGGGAAATGTGCACTTAGGTAATCTTTGTGTATTGGGATAATCAAGCTGAATAAGCTATTTTATTCCTTGATCTGATTGCCCTATTGATTTTTTGTTGACCAGGGGTGAGATATTTGTCAGTCTCCCTGTCAGAATAAAGATAATACTCAAAAAAGTTTTGAATGTCTTCTCTTGCCCATTTAACCATCTTTTCAAAGTCATATATTCCTTTGTTGTCCAAAAACCATTGCCTTCTGCCTTGCTTTGAAAACCCGTAAAGCCTTAAGCTTTCATTCATGTATCTTAAGTCGGAAAAGCCCAGGCCAAGCCATTCTCCTGAAACTCTTTCTTTAATGTCTCTCATTTTACTTTGATTTTCCCGCAATTTTTAAGCATTATTGTCGTGAATTTTGCACGCTTTGGCCGGCTTCGTCATCTTGAATCTCTTCTATTTCATAGCTTCCATCAGGCTTTATTTTTGCGATTTGTCTGCTGTTTAATGATAGCTTTGAGGAGTATCTATCCGCAAGATTTTGAAAAACAGGGCATGAAGATGTGACAAAGTCTTTAGGAGCCTTTATTGGAACGAGCCATGCATGATCAGGAGTATCTTCCAGCCTGTAAGGGTGACAACATTTGACCTCTCCCCCTTGAAAGGCGTAAGGACAGGAAAATTGAGATGAATAAACTTTTCTTCCATTCCCATTAGCGGGAAAATTGTGCTTTAAAGACACTTCAAGAGAAACCCCTTTTTCCACACAAGCAGTCTTTATCAACCCCATACAGAATAATAAAAAATTCTGAGAGTATATAAAAATTGTTGTGAAAAGAAAACATAAGCCGGCAAATTTTCGGCATTAATTCTTTTTTGTGGGGCGAGGTTGTTCACTAAGGTTAACTTAGTTTTTGCATTTATTTTATATTTAAACCAAGTTTAAACAGCTGTTTAAGGGTGTTTAAACAGCCTTTTTTCTGTTTTTTTTACAGGGATTTTAAAAAATCAGAGAAAAAATTAGAAAATTTAAAGTGTTTTTTTGGCTGTTTTTATCCATGATTTAAAATGTTTTTTAGATAAAAATCCGTCGGAAATCAAAAGGTTTTTAAACAAGATTTTCAAATTAATTACATGTTTAGTTGGCTGTTTGGAAAAAAAGAGGTTCATAAGATAAAAGAGGACACAAGAAAGGGCTTTGATTCTGTAAAAAAAGATGTCAACAGCATGGTTGGCTGGATAAAACATCTTAATTCCGAGCGAGAAATGCATAAAAAAGAGATTGAAGACATAAAAGAAGATTTATCGTCGATAAAAAATGACATTGAAGGAATTAAAAATGTCATTTCAATAATTGAAGAGCTAAATCCGCAGAGGGTGTTTAAAACACCCAAACGGCTGTTTAATAAACAAACAGCTGTTTATCCTGTTCAAACAGCTGTTCAAACAGCTGTTCAAACACCAAAATTAGACCAATTTTCAGTATCTGAAAGAGCAATCTTATGGGTTCTGATAAACTCTGAATTAAAATTGAGCTATGATGATCTTGCAGCTGTTCTGGGAAAAGAGAGGGCAACAATAAGGGGCCAGATAAATGCGATAAAACAAAAAAGTGAAGGAGTAATAGAAGAAGTGAGTGAAAAGAATGGGAAAAAGAGAGTATTTATACCTGAAGAAATGAAAGAAAAATTGCTAAAAAAGGTGAAAGTCAGTGTTAAAAAGAGAAGAAAAGATGGAAAAGAGGTTCAAAAAGGCAAAAGTGAGAGTTAAATAAATGTAAAAAATAAGATAAATTAGCTTGAGATATAAAAATTGAGATAAAATTACTAAAAAAAGAAAAAGTGGAGAATAAAAAATAAGGATTTAGGGGCTTAAAAACGAAAAAGAGAGATTTTTGATTTTAAAGGCAAAAGTGAGAGAATTGGGAAATGCTTAATCGGTGGAACGACAATCTATTATAAATCCCTCAAGTTAAGGATTGTTTGAAAAGTAGCTATTTTCTTAAGATTTTGTGAGATTAAAAGCCGGATATTTTTGTTATTTATCTTGTTTTTCTCTATAGGAATGCCTTTTTTAATGAGCCTTCCAATATAATCTCTAATAGAGCTCTCTGTTAATCCGAGTTTCTGTGAAATGGTCCTGTAATCTGCATAACCCTGTTCACCATCTATTTGATATATCGTCGAGAAAACGAGAAACTCCTGGTCTGTAAGCCTCTTGAATTTAAGCCTTATGTCCCTCTTAACGCTATCCAAAGAGTCAAGAATGTTGGCTGCTTGATCAATAGTAGCATTATTAGAGCCAAAATCTATGTTTCTGTCTGTCTGTTGGTCTGTCTGTCTGTCTGTTGGAACCCCCCTATTTCCTATGGAAAATAAGGTATTTTTGGGTTTTAAAGCCTTAAAATGGTTGTTTTTGTGCTGGATATGTGTTGGATTTGTTGGAAATATGTGTTGGATTGTTGGAGTATTTATTGGATGTGTTGGATTAGAAAGATATTGAATTGAATTGTTTTTTTCCTTTATTTGGTTGATTTCTTTGTTAATATTCACCATTTCAGCAATCATAAGCTCCAAGCTTTCTTTCAAAGTATTGATGTCCTGCCTTATCTTTTGAAAAGCTTCTTTTAAGGTGTCCATTTGGATTAAGAAATTTGTTTGTTTTTATATGTTTGGTACACCCTGTCTTCCATTTTCCATCTTGAGCGCCTTAGGTAATTTGCCCCCTTAGGATTCTTTTTTACTTCTACAATCAGGCTTTTACCCATGATATTCTGAAGAAGCCTTTTGACAAATTCCTCGTCCCTTGCAATTTCAAGAGCTATTTTTGAGGTGAAAATCGGCGTGGGATAGAAAGAGTATAATACAACAAGAATCTGCTCTGAAATTTTGTCTTGTTTTGAATTCGAGATTTTCATAGACAAGTTATTCGGTATAAGTTTAAAAAGTTTGCCTGACTTTTATAAGAACAAATCTCTGGCTGATTTGAGTTTTGATTGCTCTAAAGAAGCCCTCTTTCAACAAGCATCGGCAAAACACTGTGCATTGTTGACGGGAAAGAATGGCCGCTTGTTTTCCAGTTTTTGTCTATGTAAACAAAGCCAATAATTTTGTCGCCTTTTCTAATAGTTGGCGTTCCTTCCAAATCAACAAGATAACATCTTAACTCTGTCTGCCCATCAGTTTCAGGGCGCGGGCCATAAACTGTTGCAAAATAAGCCAGGTTTTTGACACGGCATTGCGCCTCTTCCATAACCTCTCTTTCAGCGCACTTTTCATCGGTTTCCCCTTCTTCCGGCTTGCCGCCCAAAGAAATAATTTCCTTAACTCCCATCTTTCTGCACATCAACAGTTTTTTGCCTTTAATCGGAAGAACGGCAATCTTAACAACATCTCCCATAGAATTAATCCTGATTTTTCTTTATCGAGGGTATTGTCCTCGTGTGCAACGGAAGGTTCATCTCATCCTCAAGTTCAAGGGCTTTTAGAGTTGTTTTTCTCAGAATCATGTTGAAAATCGGCGCCCTTAGGTTTTCTGGAATTTTCTTATTTTTCCATTGCTTTAAAAGCTCTTTGGCGTCTTTTTGATCAAAGGCTATTGCAACGTTTCCTTCAATGTCCAAATTGCCGACTTTATTGCTGTATTCAACAATGTATTTGAACTTGATTATCACAACCTCTTCTTTTGTTTTCATAAAATTTGATTTTGCGGAGGCAACATCAACAATGTCTATATTGGTGTTAATCTTCAAATCCTTGTAATTTTCAGATCCCCTCTCGACATTAAGCCTTGTAAAGCTAAAACCCATGAATTTCATAAAATTAGGTTATTAAGGTATTTTTTAAATATTTCTATAATAAAAATCAAATCAAATCTTCTTCAGAAACAATAACAAAGTCACCTATGGCAATTATTGAGTTGTATGGAATAAGAAGTTCGCTGGAACCGACTCTTTCAAGATTCAAATTTCTTGTGTAGGGCGTCGGATCTTTCACGACAAGATTGATTATCTCACCGGATTGTGTTTCAAATGTGATGTCTTTGACAAACCCCAGCCTTTTGCCTTCTTTTGTGACTATCATTTTTCCAAGAATTGCGCTGTAAGGGTTTTTGCTCGACTGCATGTTTATGTTAAAAGACAATAATTTATAAAGATTTCTGTAAAAAAATTTGAATTAAGCAGAATTTAATCTGCTAAAGCGTGCCATACCACAAATCTTTCCTGTGTTTTTGCCTTAAAATTTTTGAAATGTAATGAACATAATTAAGAACCATGTTCGGGCTAATCTCTTCTTTTTTTGCAATTTCCCCAGAATTTAACGACTCTTGACCTATACCATAATATGACTCAAAAAGTCTCCTGGCTTTTAAATAGTCCATAGAGTGATGTCTTTTAAATAATCTTTTTCCCCTACCATCAAAAACATCTACAACATCTGTATAAACAACAAAGGGATTAATCCAACCTCTATGTGAATTAAGGCACGATGAGATAGCTTCTTCAAAACGAGTGTAAGACTCTTCTGAATCTAAAACAACAGACATTTCAGTAGACATGCCTAGTTTTTTCACAAGCCTTTCAATTAGGGTTTTGTCCATAATCTTTTG
>Ga0209210_1002709_pt1 | contig 12624 bp, 14 predicted proteins | sample RifGroA1_FD_183991 | JGI IMG/M metagenome (GOLD analysis project Ga0209210, IMG submission 183991) | Contaminated groundwater microbial communities from Rifle, Colorado, USA - Rifle Groundwater A1 (SPAdes) (version 2) | ecosystem: Environmental > Aquatic > Deep subsurface > Groundwater >...
CGGGGCTATGCACCAGATTATTCCGGAACCGGTGGGCGTTCCAGAGGCGCTTCAGAGTCCGGTAGTCGTCCTGGTCCATTTGCGACAAGCGATCCGCCATATGCTGACCCTTCAACCCCAGGCGTTTCAGGATGTCGTCCGCCATTTTATCGGCCTCTATCACGGCCACCTTCATGGACTCCGCCGAACGCAGGTTTATCTTGCCCGCGATCGCCTCCCATCGCTCCTTGAGTACCGTATCCCGCAAAGTAAGGGTTTTTTTTGATGGCCAGTTAAAATACGTGAAATGAGGGCGGAATTTGAGCGCCTTCGAGAGCGTGAACAAAAACCCGAAGAACACCACAACGTCAAGGACAAAGAATAAATACGAAAGAGTTTGAATAGGGCTCATTCTCTGGTAAAACGCTCCAGCTTCTCTTCTTCGCCGAAGATCGCAAGCCCCGCTGGCGGACCCGTTTTCCTGCTCTCCGCGCGGATCATGTGCGGCGCCGTAAGAACAAAGCGCGTGGGCGGATGGAAAAGCGTCGCCAGCGATTCCACGCTCAAGTTAAAGGTGCGCGAATGGATGTTCCAGTTAAAAATGTACGAGGTGAGAAGTTTCCCCATTTTCGTTTCGATAGGACGTTTTCGGCGCACATACATATAGAGCAAGCGCTGTTTCCTGAATTCGTTTCTCCACTTCGGGAACACGAACGGGAAATTCCAGATCTTGGTACGCGTACTTACGGAATAGTTTTGAACGAAGTAATTCAAGTCCAGCGACGCATATTGATTGAACGCCCCCGAAAGTCCGCGACGCGCATAGCTGTCGTAAAAAATAGATTTCGGGGAAAAATAGATGAATCGGATCAACGATTTGAATGCCTGTTTCGAAAGATTTTTTTCAACCGCTTTCAAGGCGTCCGTTTCCCCCGGCGAACGGTTAAATATTTTCGAAAAATCGTCAAGACCGCTGTCTTTCGTTTTTCCCTGCGCCTCGAATGCGGGAAGGGGGCCGCCGGGGAAATCGATCTTGGTCGTGACCGACGAAGCCGTACTACTTTTCTTCCGCGTACGGCTTAATTCCTCGACCAACGGTTTCCATTCCTTATGCCACGTGGGTGACGCCGGAGCCGCGAGGATCTGAATGCCCACGATCTCTTCTTTTTTCGCTTTCGCGAGCACCTCAAGAAACGCCGAGATCGGATCAAACTGCTGGTCTCCTTCTATGTTGCTCCCTACAGCTTCGAAATCGGCATAGCTTTTGATGGGATATGCATCCGGGCGGGCAAGCATCATCTCGGACCCCCACATATCGTACCCTTGGGCATAAAGTTCGCGAACATCCTTCGGGAAGCGCTCGTCCACATAGTCATCCACCTCGATAAGCTCCACATCTTTGTAATACGAGAAAAATGCCGCCTCGATCAAGTCTCTCTGCTTATAATAAATGCGCATATAAAGGTGCACTTCTCCCCCGAAACTCACCATTTCGAAGCAATACCAGCGGGTCACCTCGCCGTCCCAATATTTTTCGCCGAAGTCGTTCGCGGTATTCCGGAGGGCATGGATAGACCCCAGAACCTGCTCCATCGCTTTGGGGCTTTTGTCGATCTCGCGGGGAACCTTGATCTCGAGCAATATCCATTTCAAGCCCCTTTTGAACTCCTCGTTCCGCCAGAACATCCACGTCGAGAGAAACAGGGGCCAGAGGATCAAAAACACAAGGACCGCTATCTCGAGGAACAAAAGTTCTCCACTCACGAGCGAAGATAAGCCGAGTCCGCCTGCCGCATCGGATAGTTGAGCTAAAGATTGCGCGGCATTCATATGCGCTTATTATATACCTTTTCGGTTGCGAGAGGAACAAAGAACTTCTCCGCGCAAAAACGCCCTAGCTTACCCGAGCCCGATACGTGCCTCCTTCCATCCGATCAAAAAAATCCTTGTTCTGCAGATTCGCGAGAATGGTATTCGGCTTAAAGAACCGGTCTTTTTGAACCGCAAGTACGACATTCTCGAAAGACATCGGCCCCTGTCTCTTTAATATCCCGTGGATCACTTCCCTTGCCGTTCCCGGTTCGTATCCCTGCTCCGCGAGGCCGTAGATCCCCCGCCCCACAAGCACGAACCGCGCATCTTTGATGAGCTCGTTATGCACCGTCGGAGCAAGCGCCTTCCGGCCGGAAAACTTTGTTTCATTTATCAAGCCGGCAATATCTTCAAAATGAACCGGCTTCCCGTTTTTCTTTAGCACAAGATAAATCCTATCGCGAATCGTTCGCGGATCTATTTCCGGCCATTCGGCAAGACCCACGTCTCCGTACGGATTTTTACGGATCTTTTTCGAGATAGAAAGGTAGCGGTCCGCGATCTTGGGATCGACTCTCTTCTGCTTGATAAACGAGGCAAGATGCGCCGGAAATCCGCCGGCAAGGATCTCCTTCTTTTTTGCGCGGGCCGATTTTACGAACTGACCGACAAAATCCGAGACCCGTTTCAAGCTTTCCTTGTCCAAATAATAGAACGAGATGAAGCTCTCGTCGGCCGGATAGGGATAGAACGCTTTTGTCATCTCGAGAAAAAGCGCAAGATGGTTTGCCGTAAGCCCTTCAACAAGCGGCTTGTGATGGGAAAGAAGTTCCCCTTCCTCTGCGGCTCCGCCCGCGCTTCTCAAAAATTTTTGGCTGGCGCCCAAGATGTCCCCAACCGCGGGGGTGTTTTTTGCCTTCTTCCGAAGCACGCCGAGCGCGCCCGCCTCGATCTGGCGGACCCGTTCCCGCGTAACCCCATAGCGATTCCCAAGGGCGGCCAGGGTTTGCGCTTCCCCGCGCCCTTCAAGGCCAAAGCGGGCGACAATAACCTCCCGCTGGCGGGGGGTTAGATCTGAAAAAAGGCTATTTAACACCTTCTGAATTGTCATAAGTATTATTATATACCGACCCTATCCGCCCGTCAAGGGCTGCTTATCCCCACCCCTGCCTGCCCGCTCCGCCACAGCTTGAGCGAGGCGAGCCGGCAGGCAGGCCCACCTTATCGGCGGGCAGGCCTTGCCTACCTCGCTTTTCGCCGATTGACGAGAAGAAGGGCGGGAGACGCAACAAAAATAGAGGAGTAGGTTCCCAGGGTCACTCCCACAAGAAGCGTGATAACGAAATACGCCAAGCTCTGGGGACCCACAAAATAGAGCGCAATGAGCACGAGAACAAGCGTGAGCGAAGTGTTTATGGAACGGCTCAGTGTCTGGTTAATGCTCGTATTGATAACGGAAGCAAAGTCATCCGCGCCGCGGTTCCGCGCGAGATTTTCGCGGATGCGGTCGAAAACCACGATCGTGTCGTGCACCGAAAAGCCCATGATGACCAAAAGCGCCACTACGAAGTTGCTGTCCACCTCAAGCCCGGCAATTCGCCCCAAAAGCGCGAGAAGCCCTGCGGGGATAAGCACGTCATGGAGGAGCGAGACCAAGGTAATGACGCCGTATTTCCACGAGCTGATCGGGCGCGACACTTTCCGAAACGCAAACGCAATGTAAAGAGAGATGCCGATAAGCACGAGCGCGATCCCCCACAGAGAACGCGTCCGAAGCTCCGCGCCGATCGAGGGGCCGATCGATTGGAAACCAAGCTCTTCAAAACCGGGAAGTTTTTCCTTCGCAAGCGCAAGGCGGGACTGATGTTCGCTTTCCGCCACCTCTTCGAAGCGCGCGAAGAACGTTGCGCCCGATATATCGCGGCTTATCACCGCGCTCTGGATTTTAAGGTCGTTCGCAAATACGTTCTCGATCGTCTCGAGCGCCGGAGGATCTTGCGCGAATCGGAACTGCCACAGCGCGCCTCCTTTAAAATCGATCCCCAACACGAATCCGAACGAGATGATCGCGATAAGCGCGGCGAGCATGAGCGCGCCGGACACCGAGAGAAAGACAGCTTTGTATTTTATGATGTTCAACATAAATCAAAATTTAAATATCAAAAATCAAAGTGACAGTTAAAAAATCCAAAATTTTAATCTTTAGATTTTCATTTTTCATTTTGATATTTGATTTTTGATATTGTTTTTTACGAAGACCCGCATCAATGTCCGTGTTATCGTGATCGCGCTGAACATGCTCATCAAAACACCCAGGAGCAAGGTAAGCGAGAATCCCTTAATAAAGCTCGAGGTAAAAAAGTAGAGAATGATCGCCGTGATCATCGTGCTTATGTTCGAATCCCGGATCGAGGGCCACGCGCGGCGGAACCCCTCTTCTATCGCCTGCGCGCGCGAGAGGCCGCGGCGTATTTCTTCATACGTGCGCTCAAAAATAAGGATGTTCGCGTCCACCGCCATGCCGATCGTGAGAATAAACCCGGCAATGCCGGCAAGCGTCATGGTGATCGGGATCAGCTTGAACACCGAAAGGGTAAAAAGAATATAGGAGAGAAGGGCGATCGAGGCATATACTCCAAAGCTCCGGTAGTAGAACAGCATAAAAAGGATTACGAGCAGCGTTCCCACGATACCGCCCGCGATGGCCCGTTCCAAGGAATCCCTCCCCAGCGTTGCGCTTACTGTCTGCTGGTTGATAAGCGTGATCTCCGCCGGAAGCGCGCCGGCGTTAAAACGCGCTACCAGCTCTTGCGCGCGCGCCCGCGTGAACTTCCCGGTGATCCGCGCATTTCCTCCGGATATTGCCTCCTGAACCGTCGGGCAACTATCGGAAGGACTATCGGGAATAACCGGTTCTCCATCCACAAAAATACATATCGGTTTTCCGACATTATTCTTGGTGATATTTTCAAAAAGCACGCCTCCTTCGCTATCCAGTTCAAAATTTATCTCGGGCGCTCCGGTGATCTGGTCAAAGCTCATCTGTGCGCGCTTCAAGTGCCTGCCGGTAAGCTCCGTCGCAACCGGAATGGAGCTCGTTCCTGCCCCCTGGAGCTCCATAAATTGGAGAAATGGCGTATCCCCGATCTGCGCGATCGCCTGGCTTATATCGTTTACGCCCGCAAGCTCGACTACTAAATTTACTTCCTCTCCGGATCGCGCGATAAAGACCTGCGGCTCGGAAACGCCGAAAAGATTCACCCTACGCTCAATAACGTCCCGAAGGCCGTTTACCACCGAATCCCGCTCCCCGGAAGATACTTTTGAGAGGTCTACTCTATATACCAAGTGACTCCCACCCACCAAATCAAGCCCCAATCGCCACGGACGCCATTTTTCGCCTATCAATTTCGGATATACAAAAAAACCGGCGAATATCGCCACGAGCGCAAGCAGGATGAGGATCGCCCTCGGATTCGAACGCATTACTGGCTATTCTATCATAAAAACGGGTTCTGGCAATTCTTGGAGTTTCGAATTGGGTTTATCACTCCGTCAGCGGGCAGTTCCCCCCTGCTACTGAATTAATTCAGTAGCTAATTAGGGAATTTTATTGATTGGGCAGGAAAACACTAAATGTTCAGGTCCGAGATTTTGTATGAATCTTTTAGAAAATCCTGATGAAGTGCCATGTTATTTTTGTGCAAGATCAATCAGATCAGGCAATACTGATGACGCATATTCAACATCTTTTTTGGAGTAGCGATGATCTTTTCTATTGAGTGATTGTATGTGTATGCTATTTCTTTTCTTCCTTATACTATCAAGTTTCTTAAAGAGACCTCTGTTAAAAATATTATATTTGCTACCTATATTGTTCAGGGTAAAAAAATCTATATCTTTTTTCCACTCGAAATTTTCTTTCACCTTTTCACAAATTACAATTTCGCCAATTCCATCTTTTAAAAACTGCTTACCAGAAATATTACAAAGAGGTTTATATGTGTTAGTAGATCTATATTCAATATGATTACCTTTGTCTACATAATTTTTGATTATCAAAAATACAAAAGACTCGGCAACGGCACTCGCAAAGAAAAAAGATGCTTTGTAGTATCGACTTCTTTGTTTTAATGGTTTATTAAGCGCTTCTTGGTTAAACAACGCTATTTGCTCAATATGCCATTCTGCATTTTGATAAATTGATTGGCTCATAAACTACTTTCTTTTTTGGATTTTATCTAACGCTTTGCTCAAAGACGGTAAGCCCTCCTCCTTTAAATACGTACCAAGTTTTTTATCTGATCTAACACCAAAATCAACACCGTATTTTTTTTCAATGGTTTTGATCAAGGTGTCTTCTCTTTTTTTTCTAAATTGATTATTAGCCATAAAATTTATTATATCTTAATCTTAATAACTTTGGTTGTATCGTTTCCGAAAATATTTACCCTAACATAATGAAAGAAAACCGGACCATCCCCAGCCCGGAAGTTACAAAGTGGCTTTCGAGTCGAGGGCGCATCCTCAACAACTGTTGGGTATATTATATCGTAGTTTTTGATGCTTTACAAATCAAAAAATGCATTTTCAGCAGCTCTTCAGGGCTATCTGTATTTTTTTAATGGCATCATGGGGATCTTTTTCGATTTGATGTTCCCAAAATCGCAGAACAATCCAATTCGCTTTCCGAAGTTCTACTGTGTATCTTTTGTCTCTCGAAATCGTGCGCTCGATTTTCGGCAACCAATATTTTTTGGGAACTTTCCTGCCAAGCTTTTTCAAGTTATAACCATGCCAAAAGTCGCCGTCTAAAAAAACAGCAACTTTCTCTTTAATAAAAACAATATCTGGCTTACCGGCTAATCGCGAGTAGTGCTTACGATACCTAAATCCCCTCGGATAAACTTCGGCACTAAGCTTTTTTAAAAAACCAACCTCAAGCCTCGTGTTGCGCGACCGAATGCGAGACATTATCTCGCTCCTTTTTTTCTTGGTAAATTTGTCCATGCTCGACATAATCGCTTAGATTATTTTTTATTTTAATTGCCAATTGGCGGGCAAATTCAACAGGCACTGCATTGCCAATCATTTTATACCCATCAGCAACATTTTCATATTTAAATATAAAATTATCCGGAAAAGTCTGAATTCTTGCACATTCCCTAACCGAAAGCCTGCGATACAAATGCTCTTTCCCAGAAACAAACTCCCTCTTATTCTGCTCAATAAATTTCATTTTCGGCGCTTGCGGATGAATAGGGGCATGACGACCCCCCGCTTGAATTGTAAAAGACGGCTCATCCCATGAACGCACTCGATTTCTTGACATATAAATTGTTGAAAAACCGCCATTCATATATTCATGGTTCGGAATTTTCAACTCATCACCGTTTGTTTTGTTTCCCTCCTTTGCGGGTTTTGCTAAGCGCAAATCGTAAATGGCATCTTTTAAGACCGGTTTGTATTTTTGAGGTTCTGGAAATTCAAATTTTTTACCTAATCTTTTATGATAGCCAACAATAATGAAACGCAAACGATCTTCTGGCACGTCGTAATCATTTGCGTTTAAAAGCTTGTAAGAAACTTCATATCCAGCATTCTTGAATTCTTCAATGATATTTGAAAGAGCTTGTGCATGTTTCGGGTGTAAAATACCCGAAACATTTTCTGCGAGAAAAAATTTTGGTTGCTTTTCTTTAAGTATGCGAATGTAATCATAAAATAATTGACCCCGCTTATCATTTATTCCACGCCCAGCTCCCGCCTCACTCCAACTTTGACATGGCGGTCCACCAATTATTCCATCAACATCGGGAATTTCCGAGGCAGGCACATCAACGATACTTCTTTTGTCTAGTTTTACCTTTGGAAAATTAAATTCCAATGTTTCCCAAATTGAGCTATCAAATTCATTCACCCAGACTATATCAAAACCCGCCTTTTCAAAGCCGAGGTCTAATCCGCCCGCCCCCGTAAATAAAGAAGTTATTTTCATATTATTTTTTAAAATTCAAAAGCTTTGCTTCTAATAGTTTTGCTGGATTGTTCGGCGATTTTATTTTTATGTCTTTAACAAAAAATTTATCACCAACAAGTTTCTCAAGATTCTTCCTGTCTCTTGCCGGAAATGACAAATATTTTTCTTTAAGCATGATTACATTTACCGAAAACTCTGCTTTTTGATCAACGGGCGCAATATAATGAAAAACTTTTACTGGGTTTTCAATCCCCCACATTCCCCGTATTCGTAAATAGGTTATTCCAAGTGGGTCAACCTTATTTACCCTCCCTAACTCAACAGTCTTACTTTTTTCAAATCCCAATGAATCTAAAACAGAATTAACTCCTTTTTTTATTGGGGCATGAATCTTGTCATATACTTCATGATTAGCTGCGTAACAAGTCCCCTGAACAAAAAATAAATACTTTATAATGCCACTTTTTATATTCCCAATAACATAAAATAATTCTTTCTCTTTCCAATCTCCCCCATCACATTTTTTACAATGCTCGGTTATTCTTATATCAATTACTCTTAGCTTATTTTTTGGAGGAGAACTATTTAATGCCAAAGAACTTTTAAAACTCTCAATCTTTTTTACTTCAATTGCATCGCCATTCTTTATGATAAAATCCGGCGGGTTATTTTGATTTCCAAAATATGAAAAATGTTTTTCATAAATCTCGTTTTTCTTTTGTAAATCAACCTCGTCCAGAGAACCACAAAAAAGATCTTTAATATAAAATTCCAAGGCATCACCCATGCTATTCGCTCGGTTCGCAGAGCGATAACGAGAAACCAAGTTTGTAATCGGTTCTTTCACTAGATTTGCAATTGCAATAAGTAAGTTTGTTTCCATGGTTTTATGGATAAAAATCTGATTCGCTCATTAATTTTTGGTTATCAACAAGCTGTGCTTGTATTGAGTCCCGAACATCCCCTATCATCTCAATATCCCATTTAATTTTTGCGGATGGCGCAAGCCGTTGAATCAACTCAAAAACCTCATTATCCACAAAATCCTGCCTTTTGATTTGTTTTTTCCTCAATTGAGCCATGAGTTTATTATACATTTAAAATTATCACCAATTTTTACTCTTTCGGCAAGCTAAAAACCGTGCTTATAAACGCGGTTTTTAGCGACTCCCAGATTATTACTGCACCCTGCTATAACAACCAATTTTCTGGTGCATGAGCCCAACCCAAATAACTAGTGCCTTTGCCTAAACGGTTATATCCGTCCAATACCTCCGTAATATCTGTAAGGGGGCTTTCTCGTATACCTTTTTGTTTTAACTTCGGGTTAACCCCTGTGTGAATTACCCTGCCGTTGCCAGAATATATCCCAATATGACCGTAAGTGGACCAATTCCAAAAAATAAGAGCACCGACAGGGATGTCTTGGCTCGTATTTATCATACCCCTTCTTTTTAAAGCCTGGTACATATTCTCAGCTTTTTCATATTCTGCCGGAGCACCGTATGCTGTCCTTGCGAAACGCATACAATAAAAATTCCAAAGGGGGTGACCATCTTCAAGGTTTCCTTTTCGCAAGTCCTCCTTATCCGGGGAGGGTCTTGGGGTGCTACAAGAAGTATTTTCGGTAAGATTTGCATTATATTTACACCCATTAGTGCCACAGGGCTGGATGTGTTTACCCAACTGAGCTTTTGCCCACTTCACAGCATTATTTATTTTGTTCTCTTTGATCATTGTGCTTTTTATTGGCAATCTTGCATAGCGACTGCTAATATCGTTAATAACGAATGACCGGAACAAAAGTTACACTATACAATACGGCTTGCGACAATCCAAAACCCCCGCATTGCGGGGGTTTTGTGAGGCGAGTGGACCTACGGGGAATTGAACCCCGACCTCTTCCATGCCATGGAAGCGTAATGCCGTTTTACTATAGGCCCAAATGTTTCAAACGGGATGGCGGACAATAATAAATTACCCCAGCGTTGCGATTTTGAAAAGCGCCCGGTTCAATCCGCTTCCTCTTCCGCTTATCTTGTTTGATTGTCTACGATTGGCGCCACCGACTTCTTGCTGAAAACAAAAATATAAAGAATTTCCAGAATACCGAGGGTGTTCACGATAAGAAGAGCGATGAACCACGGCTTGCTTCCCGCGCGCGCCGCCTTCCAAAGCGCCAACCCTTTCCAAATAATCGACCACACGAGAGCCAGAATAATGATGAGGATGCCGAAACCAGAAATCCACGGCGGTATGCATGTGCTCAAATAATTTTGCCAATTATCCATAAAATTAGTATATTATTTCGACCTTTTCGGGTAGTAGAACTTCGAGAAGTTCCGTTTCGTTCGCTTTGCGAACCACTCGAAGTTTCACTACCCGATTTCCCGGTAGTAGAAGTTCGATTAGGTTCCTTTCTGTTTGCTTCGCAAACCAATCGAACTTTCACTACCGGGTTTACCCTCCTAAGTTTTTCGGAGAAAAATTTTGGAGGGTTTGCCCGACCAAGTTTTCTGAAGGAAAATTTTGGAGGGTTTGCCCTCCTCGGGTTTTCCCCAAAGAACTTGGGGTTGCTTCGCCCTACTACGCCCCAATCCCCAACTTGCGCTCAAGAATCTCTATCCGTTTTGCGTGATCCTTGAGGATGATCTCTTCAATGCGTTCAAGCTGTCCGCGAATCTCAAGAAGCTGATGGTCTACGGTATCGAAACGCCCCCGGTGTTCAGTGAATTGCTCATCAAGCCGATCAAAACGCTTTCCAACGGCTTCATTTATATCGGCGAGCGCGTTAAGAATATCGTCTTGTTCCTTTGGCATGGTTTTCTTTAAGGGTAAGACCGCGGCTCCGAATGTCAACCCCGTTATGGGCTTGGCTTCTAATAGGGTCAAGGTGAATAAATCGGAGAAATGAACCACTGTGCCCCCGGACTGAATCGAACAGTCATTTGCCCCTTAGGAGAGGGCCGTTCTATCCATTGAACTACGAGGGCCCTTTATGGTCAACTTTATAATGCAGAAATTTTGCGTTAAAAGCAATGGTTGACTCGGTGCTGCCGAGTTTTATGATGAAATCGGTATACACATAGGGAGGTGCAAGATGTGGTGCAATTGCCAAGACACTCACACCTACTTCAACCGAGAGGAACAGCGCGTCGTGCGGAAGGATTAGCGTTGCGGGGAGTGCCGTTCGGTGATCCCGAAGGGAACGAAGTACCACTATCTCGCCGGAGCAGATGAGAGCGACTGCGGGAAACGCTTCTGGACGTTCAAACTCTGCACCGGATGTTGGGAGGACTGGGAGAGAATCACCGACATCCAGTACCAGAATCTCGGAGAAACATGCCGTTGTCTCGGAGCACTTAAGGAGAAGGTTAGGGAAGCTTCCAGGGAGGGCTGGATCACGGCAAGCGACCCTCTCGTTCTGCGATGGTTCCCTGAAGAATACAAATATCCTCGTCCGACAGAAGCAGATGGGCAACCCAGTTTCCCCTTCTAGCTTCTAGCACCAAAGGGCCGCCATTCCACAGGCGGCCTTGCTCATTTTTCAAATCACGTAAGAATCGCTTTATTGTTCGATCTGAGTCCGCACGCCATTCCCCTCTCCACTATGTCCAGAATTGCCGTTTCCTTCTCTCTCTTCACCGAAGTCATCCGTGGAAGAAGTTGTGGAAGATGTGCTCTCGTCGTCCCCACCTCCAATATCCAAGACGGTTTGCGCGTCACGAGCCACCCGAGACGCCTGGCTCGCGAGCATGAATGCTTCGCTAAAAAATCCCGCTCCCAATTTTATTTTTGCCTGGTCCACTAGATCTTCCGCGGCTTTAAGTTTTTCCTCGGCGTTATCCACTCCAAGCGCGCCCTGTGATCTCTTAAGCTCAATATATGAACGAACAGAGACTATTACGTTCAAAGCCGAACCAACCTTCCCTTCGGCAGCCGGCCGGATGTCCGCCACCCCTTGGGGCGCAGATGATTCAATTTTCTCCTCAAGCTTCACCCGAACTTTAGTGATCTCCTCAAGCTCCCCACGCACTTTCGCCCCAAGCGACATTCCGGGCGCCGCCGCTTTTCCGCGCCCTTCCGATGCCGAAGAAGTTTCTTTTTCGCTATCATCATTTTTTGCTGCGCCAAAATTAGTGCTGGTCGCCCGAAGGAGAGCTGCGGACGCAGCATCATTCTTGCCATCCGCTTCTTTCGCCGCCATTTTTTCAAAAACCGCATCGTGCTCCTTAAGAGAAACTTCGAATCGAGAAGCAAGATCCGCAGCCGTCCCCACTTTTCCGGATGTTTCCATGTTTTGGATCTGCTCGCGAACGCGTCCGGCGTGCTCGTTAAAACGATCCTCCAGTTTCGCCTCAGTATCCGCACTCACCGGGCCGCGTTCGCTTAGCGCAACAGTTTCTTCTATTCTTCGCTCTGCGCGCTCAATCTCCCATTCCGTTTCGGCCTCGGGCGAAAATGTAAACTTAGCACGTATTGATTCATTCACATTCACCTTCACCGGATAGAGAACGTCTCCCGGAAGAGTCCCCTCCGCGGCGAACGAAACCGCGCCGCCCAAAAGCACAACGATACCCGCCGCCGCATAGACCGGCACAAGTTTTTTAAAAACCATGTCGGATACCGAACGCCAGAAGGAAGGCACAGGCATCGCGGCGCCCACCGGGTTCATTATCATATGGCGCACGATCGCGCTCCGGATCGCGTCCTTCGCTTCCGGACGGAGCATGACGTCGCGCTTTATTTTTCCGATCTTTTCAAAAATAGTCATTGGTTATGCAAAATGCGTACCCAGCTTTTTCACGGCGCGGTTCAACTTTACCGAAACGTTATTCGCGCTTATTTCGAGA
>Ga0209210_1002711_pt1 | contig 12619 bp, 15 predicted proteins | sample RifGroA1_FD_183991 | JGI IMG/M metagenome (GOLD analysis project Ga0209210, IMG submission 183991) | Contaminated groundwater microbial communities from Rifle, Colorado, USA - Rifle Groundwater A1 (SPAdes) (version 2) | ecosystem: Environmental > Aquatic > Deep subsurface > Groundwater >...
ATCAAGATACGGAAATTTTTCGTTTAAAACCGCAGCCTCAAATACGCCGAGCCGACTGGCCGTTCCGATTAAGGTGTTATTCCAGTAAACTTCCGTCCACTGCTTAGCGCCGTATATTCTTAACCGAAAAATTTTTTGGGCCAGCGCTTCGTCGCTGGTCAGTATCGTTCCCCCGTCGCCATAGCCGCCAAGCGTTTTGCTAGGATTCAAACTTAGACAAATAAAATCTCCGAAATTGCCGATGGGCTTTCCCCTGTAACGCGAGCCGATGGCGTGAGAAGCGTCAACAATAACTTTAAGCGATTTATTTTCGGCAATCCGTAAAATTTCATCCATGTCCGCCATTCGGCCATTTAAATGTACGGCAATAATGGCTTTGGTTTTCTGGCTTATCGCCTTTTCTATTTTTGAAACATCAATATTGTGGTCTTTGGGGCTAACGTCAACAAACACCGGTTTGGCGTTAACCCAGGAAACGGCGCCGGCGCTTGAGTAAAAACTTACCGCCGGAACTATCACTTCATCACCCGGTCCGATACCGCAGGCCTTGAGCGAAAGAATTAAAGCATCGGTGCCGCTGGCCACTCCCAAAGCGTATTTAGAACCGGTGTATTCCGAAAGAGATTTTTCAAAAATTTTAACCGACTTACCTAATATAAAATCACCGATATTTTTCCCTTTCCAAACAATCCCGGCCAAAGCATTAATAATTTTTAGTTTTAGAAATAATTCGTTAAACAATGTTTTTCACGGCTTTTTCAAAAAAAAATTGGAGTTGCCTTGGCGTTATTTTTCCTCTAACGAGCTCTATGGAAAATTCTTTAATATCGCCTAAATAGCAAATTTGGCTTAGAAATAATTTTTCGGAAAAAAGATCGCCAAACTTTTTCTTGGCCATGCTTATAATATTTCCCATAAAATTTGAATTTTTTTGAAATGTTTTTTGGCTTGAAAAACTAATTTTTTAGAAATTGGTTTTGCGCAAAAAATATCAAAATCGTATGACTTCCTGTGGCCAAGCTGAAGCGCCAATGCCGTTCCCCCGGCTAATACTCCATATTTTGAAAATTCTTTCAACGATTTCAGGGTTTTCTTTTGATTTTCAGTTAAAATATCAAAATAAATTTTTTGCATAATTTTTTTCTTTTAATTTTTTTGTTTTTAAATGCAAAATAAAATTCTTAACAAAATAAAAAACCGATGGTTGATAAATTTTTTGTGGGAATCTCACAAAAACGTCCGTTATGTCTCTATTTTTATAAACTTTAAATAACCATCTCAAATGCTTCAAATCGCCATAACTTAAAATTTGATGGATAATATAATTTCTGTCGCGTCCCAAATCTAATTTTCCAACGCTTTTTGACCACAGAAGCGGTTGTAGTTCTTTAGGAATCTTCTTTTTCATATGCTCTATTATAGCAAAATTTAGACCAATTTGCAATTTTCTAATCTCCGACATTTTTCCCTTTCAAAACAATTCCGGCCAAGGCGTTGATGATTTTTAGTTTTAGAAATAATTCGTTCATACCCAAGTTTTCCCGACACCCTAAAACTTCTATTTAAAAATCTCTGGCGCCAGTTCGCGAACCCGATCGCTGAAAAATTGCTTTAGCTCGATAATAGTGAGCGGTTTTATCATTTTTGGCAACGCCTCAAGAGAACGAACTTTCGCAAATTCGCTTCCGATAGTTACCGCCTCCGGTCGAATATGAAACTTTGCATGTCGGCAGGTTGATGGATCGGCGCGAATGGATAATATGTAAACTCAATTTTTAACTCTTCAGAGGCGATAGGGGGGGAAACATGCGGCGGTCGTACGCGCGGCGATATCGCGCTTCGGCCGCTCCCAGCGCTTTCCGAACTTTTTCCACCGCAGATTCCACCGCTTGCGCTGGAAATTCGGCGGTATTTGTGAAAAAGTCCAAATCATCAGAAAAACGGTGCTTAAGATAAAATTCCGCAAGCGCGGTTCCGCCGGTAAGATAAAAAACATTGGCAATGTCGCCGCATTGCCCGATAACCTCAATGGCGTTTTTTTGCGATGGAGTTAAAATTGTTTCCCCCATAAAAGTAACTCTAAAAACGCTCTGGTATTATCCGGTATTTTAAGCTCGGCAAGATATTTTTCAAGCAGTTTTTTATCCAGTTTTTCACCGCCCATTCCGTAGAGTAGTAATCGCTCAAGGCGCCATTTCGGATTGGCCGCCGCCTGTTTTTCATATTCGGTTTTGTTATAATCCCACATTGTCTCAATGCTAACACAAAATAGGTTGATTCACAAACCCCATAAACGACCAATCAACATCGTGCCTCACTAGTAATATTATGGCGTCATAAATTTCTTATTAAAATCGGAGTTTTGCCGTTAGCAGACGGATTTATTACCGCTACTTCTTCAAGAATAACGTGAAATTGGCGCTCCAAGGCATCCTCCAGCAAGCCGCTTAAACGCTTTTTTCCCGTTTCACTTACGGATAAATTGGGAACATAACGAAATACTATCAGCTTTTCGCTTCTTAACTCAAATTGATACTGCCTGATTTCTTGATGGCAGTTATTATCAATGTACCACATAAGATCAAGGACAGATATGCTCTTATTTGAACCCGGAAATTTAATAAACTCCGATTCCCGTCCGTAGAGAGTAATGGTTTTTGACTTTCGGCCGCAAAGGCATGATTCAGTACTTATTGTCGCTTTGTCGCCGATTTTATACCTTATAAACGGCATGGCGAAATTTTCAAAAAAAGTTACAACAACGTCGCCTTCGCAGCCGTCGAGAACAGTTTGCCCGCTCTCCGATACAACTTCAAAATAATTCATCCACGGCGCTAAATGCAGTTTGTGATTTCCGCATTCAATTCCCAAAAGCGATGTCTCGCGGCTGCCGTAACAGGTAAAAATAGGACATTTAAAAAATCGGGAAATGTTACTTCGCTCCGACTTGCTTATGTGTTCACCCCGGTACATTAGAGTTTTAAAAATCGCATCTGGAGCTTCCTGTCGGGTTAAAAATAAAAATCTCCGCAAATCGCTTCCGTTGGCGATAAGCACTGCCGGTTCCAATTTCAGATAAGGATAAATAACAAATTGCCTGAATTTACTTTCGCCCCATTCAATACTACTAAATCGCTTGCCAAAATTATCTAAATCCTGATGATTGTCCAATCCCAATACCGCTATGTGGTCGCGATAGGAAGCTCCGGCATATCTTAATTCATGAAAAGTATTTACCTCCCGCCGCAAGTTATCGCGAAGGTCTTGATAAAATTTCAGCGGCTCACCGGTAGAGCCGGAGGTAACCGCTTCTTTAAAACGCCAGCGAGAAATGTTTAAAGCCGTCAGTTCTTCAACGGAAATTTTTTTTATTTCGCCGCGGGTAATTATTGGAATTTTTTGCAAATCGCAAAAGTCGCGGAAATTTTCGGGATTAAAATTTATTTTTTTGAAAAGTTTCTGCCAGTATGGCACATTTTTTCCAGCATGCGCCAGAATGTTTTTTAACTTTCTCAATTGAATCTCCCGCCAATCACCTTCGGAAAAAAAATCAGATTGGCTAAGCGCCCAATTTTGTATGGCTTTATCAAAATATTTAAAAAATTCTGAATCTCTATTGAGTATTTCTACAGACAAAGGAGGGCTGCAAATAATATGTTTTGCTATTTTTTTTGTATATGAAAACATATTTTTATTTGACAATAACAAATCCAAAACGCCCGCAATTTTTGTTAAAAAAAACATGGTTATCAACGGAAATTTTCTTCCATTCTTCAGCTGCGTAAGATGACCAATCAATATCGTCAAAAACGATTACGCCGCCAGCCGACATAGCCAGCAGGAGAAAATTAAAATAATCTGTCATCGCTCCTGCTTGGTGATCGCCGTCAATAAAAGCCAGTCCGATTTTCCCGCATTCGGAAAGTACGCCTTGAAATACATCACGAAATTCTCCGTTAATTATTTTTATTCTATCTTGCCACGGTTTTAAAGCCATCTTCGCGTATTTTAAGCTGTTTTTAGAACGATCAATTGTATAGAGAACCCCTTGGGGATTAAGCGAAATGCCGCTTGCTATATACATTCCAGAAATGCCAAGATGCGTACCTACTTCTATCACTGATTTCGGTTTAAGGCGGTTTGCCAGTAATAAAAGAAATGACGCTATTCCCCCTTTTACACTAGTAAATGGAATAAGTTCAGAAATAGTATAACTTTCACGATTGATCGGTTTTTGATTGGCGTGTAACGGATTAAATTTCCCCGGATTATCGTAAATATCCATCGGAAGCGTTTCCTTTCCGCATCGAGAAAGAAAATTCTTAATATTCGATTGAACGCGGGCGATGGCCTGACGCTCAATTGCCGAATAACGCCTCGCCAAGCAATCTCTAAGAGCAGTGCTCACCTTCCACGCATTAAAATATTTATTAAGCAAATGGCGCATTATTTTTTGCTAATTTCATAATAGGATAAAATTCAGCGTTATAATCTTTGGCTGACAACTCTTTTTTAAGAATAAATTTGTTTTTGAGAATAGCCATAATTTCTTCTCTTGTTTGACTGGTCCAATCGGCGCTTAGTAAATTAAGCGACGCTTCTTCAAGAAATTTTTTATACTGCAAATTATTTGTCTTGGCGGCAATTTCTAAAAGGAAAGTTTTTGTCTTTTCCCTATTGATGCGGCATTTACCGGCGTCAGCCGTAATGTCATGAAGGCGCGATATCATTTCGTCCCGTATCAATTGTTTTTTATTCGGTTCTTCATCAAGACATGCCAGATACTTTTCTACAACCATAAAGAAATTTTCATCGGCGCTTTTTGGATTACGAACGCGGAAACGGGATATGAATAATCCGTCCGGTTTCATAATTCGCGCTATTTTTTCAGCGAGAATTTTTTGATTCGGCACTGAAAGCACCCACCACACCATATCGCCAAAAATTAAATCAAAATGATTTTTAGGTAGTGACGCTTTTTCCCAACCAGATGTAATCCATTGTTCGTTTTTCGCTTTAGCTAATTTCGCCAATGAAAGCATTTTTTTTAACATCGTTTCACTCATATCCATCAAAGTTGGGCTGTTTCCTTCTTTAGCAACAAGATCGCGCAATTCCGGAGTGGAACCTAATATCAAAACTTTGCCAGTGATTTTATTTCCGGCAAGTTTTCTATAAACCGCCATATCTCCAACCGATGGCCGCCAAGGAGAACCGACTGAAAACCAGCGTTCGGCATTTATTTGCCAGATTTTTAGCGTTCCTTCTTTAGTTCCGTTAAAGCCGAGGATATCTTCCATAAATTATTATTCGCAATGATAAATTAAAAGATTCATGTTAGCTTGGTGGATATTTCTTATTTTCCAGCCGCTTTTTTTGATTATTTTTTCCCAAATTTCTCGCGGCTGTGGCATGCCCTGATTGGTCAAAGGATGCCATAATTCATACATCGCCGCAAAAAGTTTTCTTTCCATATCGGTTTCCGTTTTAATTTTTTCAAAAGGCAAAGCGTCAAATTCAATAATAAAAAACTGAGAATTGGGGAATTCAGTTTTGATTTTTGCCAGAAAATCAACAACAAATTCCTCTCCGTCTCTTAAAAACTCATGAAGCATGGTGCTGGCAAGAAAATAATTAGGTTGTCCTTCTTGAATAAAAGGTTGCCACTTCTCAAAATTTAGGGCGTCTGATTCAATAATAACAATTCTATCGCTCAAGCCGGCCTCCTCCGTATTTTTTCTGGCCGCTCGCGCGATATCGGAATCAATATCAATACCCAAAGAAGTCCGCACGTCTTCTTTTTGGCAATAATTTATAAGCGAATGCGCTCCTCCGCAGCCGAAGTCAATCAACTGGCCGCTTTTTTCATTTTCCAAGGCAGATAATGCTAAACGAACGGCATCTTCGGAAAATAAAACCGACGCTTTTTGCAGATAGTAACCGTCGCGGGAAACATCGCGACCATATTGTTTTTCTTCTTTCAATATTTCCGTTAAATTATCAAAAACCGGTTTATACGCCGCGAGCACCCAAAGCGCTTTCGGGAAATTTTTATTTTTCAGCCGCACAATGTTTCCGTCTTTTTCCAAAAGATCGGTTGTAGACCAAAGAAACTCCACGCATGTTTCCAAAAGACGTTCAGAAATATTTCGCGTTTTTGAAAATTTCTGCATATTGATGCTGTTTTGATGCGTATATTCCTCAAAAAATCCAATTTTTTCAAGAGCCAAACAAACCTGGACAAAGAAATGCTGATAGGTTATAGATCGGTACCATGAAATAGGCAATGTCTCTTGAGCAGCTTTTTGAAAAATTAGTTTTTGTTTTCTAAGGAAATTAAGCAGTTTCATTTGACAAATATACTAAAAACTGGTATAATTTAACTACGAACATTGACAAAACCCTGATGAACAACTAATAAGCGCTCAAGAGCGCGCGGAGGAAAGCATGAATCGCTTGATGACTGCAATACTGGTACTGATTTTTTCCGCCTTTTCTCTGGTGCCGGTGGCAGCAATCGCCGCTGATAATTCTGCGCCAGAGAAGCTCACCGAGCTATATAATAACACGGTATTTCCCCTTTGGGGAAGCAGAGAAGATAAGGAACCTCTCTGCGCAATCAGTTATCTCTCAACTGAAAGGTTAGATATCTTCAACGAGAAAGTGGAGCGCTCGTTCCTCGTATCAGCTGGCCATTGCGGCGGCGGAGCGCTCCGCTTAAGCGAGAGTTTCGAGTACATAGTTGCGGTGCTCGTAACCGTAACCACGGGAACGCACGATGAGCTCATCGCCAGCGCTTTCGACTGGCGAGAGCGAATCACCTACTTCGGCCCGCCGCGTCCTCCACGCTCAGGAGAAGTAGCTTACACCGGAAGAACGCTCATGCGTTCAGACGGCGCAACGGAGCTGCAGCGGCTCAAGTTTATTGGTCAGAGTAAAGCTGCAAAATCGCTCCTGTTTCGCGGTGAAGTGCCCATCAGAAAGGGTATGTCCGGATCCCCTGTAATCTCCGCGGACGGGGAATTTCTCGGAATCGTCGTCAGAATGCATCCCACGGACAGCTATCTCTATGAGGCGATCACCGCAGAAACGGTGATGAGAACACTTTTGTTTGCGCGCAGCTAACCTCTTGCCCCCCGCCAGCCGGCGGGGGTCTTACTTTTTTAACAGCGGCTTAAACTGAAGAAGCTTGCCGCGCTCCGAACGGTCAAAACGCGAGACACGTTCGATGATAAAGTTAACCGAACCATCAATATTGGAACGAAGATCGTCTATGATTTTTGTCTCTACGACATCGGAAATATTTGGCGCGATAATTTTTATTATAATTTCTCCGGCATCTTTTTGAACCACCGCAAACTGATGGATAACATTCGAATATTTATTAAGCGCGTTATTGAATTCAAATTCATGAATTTTTCTTTTCGGTGACTCTAACACGGCGCTTGTGCGCCCGAGAATATGAATTTTCCGGAGCAAAACGCCGCAGGGGCACGGCCTTTCGTCAATGCGGCCGAGATCTCCAATGCGATAGCGTATGAGCGGCATAACATCATTAGCAAGCGAAGTAATTAATATTTCTCCATATTCATCCATTAAGTCAACTGGCCCCGACGATACCGTTATGGCTGGCGGTTCTACTTCAACAATAAGCTCTTCATTTATATGAAACCCGTCATGCAACGCGCATTCCTGTCCGATAACACCGAACTCTGCTGCGCCGTAGAAATTATACACTTCTCCACGGAAAGTTTTTTCCAGAAAATGCCGCAAATTATTTGACAGTTGCTCGGCAAACGAAATAATTTTTTTAAATTCTATTGCAATACCATTTTCAACAGACGCTGCAGCCAGTTCTTGTAGTCCTGAGGCATAACCTATCAATACATCACCATTAAACTTCTTTATTTCATTAATGGTATTTATAGGTTTATTTAATAAATCAAAAATAGATATATTAAGATCGCCGGATATCCTATAAAACAACTTCGGATCGGCAATTAAAATTTTTTTATGATTAAACGGGATACCGCACCACTTTAAAAATCTTTTAAAAATAGCTTGGCGCATATGATCATATTGTTTATCCAAAAAAAATCTAAAAGGTTCGCGTGTTGATCCGGAAGTAGAAATACCAAAACGCCGGCCTTCATTAATATTCTTGGCTGTCAAATAATTTAAGTCGAACTGTTTCAAATCGGTTTTAGAAACCGGCGGTATCAGTTTAATATTATCTAATTTTTTGATATCTTTTGGATCAATGCCGTGGGAATCAAACCAAAAACGATAAAAAGGAACAAACTGATAGGCATGCTGAATCAATTTTTGGAGTTTTTTTATCTGAAATTCTTGCAACTTTTGCTCAGGCCAAAACTGCGAATTATAAAAAAAATCATCGTAGGATTCCGACGCGGCGTTCGATATGAATATCGCATCATCATCGGCAAGCGACTGCGGCGCTACGCCCGATATCAAAAGTTTTCTCTTTCCGTTTGGCAAAAGCGGGATTTGAGAAACGCTGTCTACGCGCAACGTGAAATTCTTTTCGGAAGAAATGTTTAACAGGCGGGAAACATTTTCTTTCACCAAACTAATGGTTTCCGGACTGTCGCCATGATTGCCGCTTATCATTAGTTTAATAGCCAGTTCGTTTATTGCCGGTTGTACTAATTGAAAGGCCTTCACTACGCCGATAATGCTCAGGGGTTTAAAAAAATCGGAAACAGGAATCCTTTGACCGCTTGGCAGATAAATAAAGTCGCATGTTCTTCCGCTTATAACAATTTTTTTGGTTTGCAAGCCGCAAGAACAGTCGCCAGATACAAACATTCCCAGATCCCCTATGTCATAGCGAATAAACGGCATTGATTTATTATAAAGCGATGTTATCAGAATATTGCCCAATTCTCCTTCTTGGCATCCAGAACCCTTATTATCAACTATTTCTAAAAATAATCTATCTTCGTTCACATGAAAGCCGCCCCTCTTAACGCATTCGAAAGCAACTGGACCAAATTCTCTGGTCGCGTAAATATTAAATACGGGGCTTGTAAATACGGACTGAAGATAATTTCTTAAAGTGATCGGCAATTGTTCGCTCCTTGAAATTACACCGTCAAATTTCCAGTATAAGGAATGCCGATTCATAAATTCCGCGAAAAGAAGCACATGGCTTACCGTTCCATAAAGAATATTCGGCTTATAGTCCAGAATCACTTTTTTAATGGCCTCGTAATTTTGTTCATCAGATAAATCTTGCGGGTTAAGGTATTGCCCTTGAAATTCCGCCCAGGGGAAATCGCGATAGCTTAATCGAAGTATCTTGACATCGAGCAGATAACCATAATACGCAAGAATTTGATGTATTGAGAATGCTCTTTTTGAAAATAAGTCCCGATCAACATAAAAAGACAGCGGCATACCCGAAGAACCTGAAGTCATCATTTTATACGATTTCTGGCGGTTAACCGGCAAAAAATTTTCAAAGAAATCCCGGATATTTTCTTTTTTCATTATCGGCAAAGAACGAAACCACTCGTAATCATTTTGACCTGTTCTCTTCCGCGAATAAATGTTTTGCCATGCTCTCCAAAAAGGAACGTTGGCGGAAGCGTAAGAAAAAAGTTCTTTTAAGGCTGTTCTGTGGAATTCATTAATTTCTTGCGGGCTGCTTCGCCCAAATGTTATAAAAGACCAGGATTCAAAACGTCCGATCAAATCTTTAAAAGTAATATTTTTTAAAAGAACCCAGGATAAAATAAAATAGTTTCTCAACAGTATTTTAGTTATAAAAAATTTAAAATTTTTTACCATTGCGTTATATTTTGGACCGAGCGCTTCTTTTCAATTAAAGCGTATTTCGATTCAAAAAGATCGTCGTTATAAAACGCTAAGCTAGTAGAAAATCCCAACTTTTGCCATTTTTCTTTTTCTACTTCTCCGATGCAAATTCTTATTTTTTTCGGATGATAATTTTTTACGATAAAATTAATCAGCGATTCCGGCTTACCCCAAATCCTGGATATATACAAATCGCTGTCAGAACTATCTTCTGCGTCTATTATGCAAACAGCATTTATACGTCCTCCTATTTTATCAACTAATAACCGCCTGGATAATATAAGTTCCTCAAATATTTCTCCGGATAACGCCGTCGGATACCATATTAAATCATTTAAAAACATTTGGTCGTACTCTTTGTGTCCAATTTTAACATTAACTATAAAATTCATTATTTCATTTAATTCCTCTTTTAAAGCCAAATATGAAGATATAGGAACAGATTGATTGTAGTTTTTAAATGGCGTTTCTTTGATTACCAAAAGGTACTTATCTATAGTACGCCACCCTTCCTTTGAAATTATTTTTTGCATGGCTTCGTTTTCAATTTGAAAAGCTGATCTTATAATTGGACTTTTTTTTAGCGCATATTCGTTAATATGTTCAGACAATATAAAGCCGACATCTTGTCCTGAAAAATCGGGATGGACTCGCAAACCGAAAGGAAATGCGTATGCTGGAGTAAATACTACTCCAACAAAACCGACTAACTTTTTGTATTCTGAAATAGCGACAAAACCCTCAAAGTTCTTAGATGATAAAACCATATCCGGAATATGGTTATCGTAACGATATTTTTGGTTCAGCAGTTCGCACAGCTGGTACAAAGATTTTTTGTGGCTGTCTAAAAACGGTTTAATTATCATATTTTTATTATATATCACGCTTTTTAAAGATACAAAAAGAGGGTGGCAAATTTCCCGCCCTCTCTATGTTATGACTACTACTCGGGTCGAATCGCGACAAAAACATTCCAACTCATCGAAACCCTACCGAATGTTTTCAGTATCTTTAGGCCATATTTTCTTGCGGCAACTTTAGTAGTTATACATGCATCGGCTTCTTTTTGTGCGACGCTAATTGCAGAAGCGCTATTGCTGGGATAGAAAATTATTGTTGCTTCAGGAAATAATTCTTTCGCCAATAAAGCAGGTGCAGAATGTGCAGCAATCGACAGAATTTTTAAATTTTTGCTATCTTGAAATCCGGCTAACACAAGTGTGGGTGTGTCAAAAATATAACATTTTTCTATATATATAGTATCAAGATTCTTAAAAATAATTTCATTAAGTTCTTTATACGCCGACGGCACAATCACCATTTCGCATTCGCCTTTCTTCAAAGAATCTATACAATCTTCGAAGTTGTCTTTCAGGATTATCTTAGCGCATTTTATATGTTTTACTCGAATAAAATATTTCGCGGCACTTTCCGAACACGTACCTTCAGGACCTAATGTGGTAATAATACAACTGGATAGGCTCTCGCTCATCTATCTTCCCCATTAAAGCACTGTCAGTTTTGTAAAATAACTTAATATGTTTAATATATCCTTTATATGTGCCTGACGTCAAAAACTGTTTATTTTTATATTAAGAGAATGTCGCAAAATTTTGTTGGTACATTTCTAAAATACGATAATGCAAAAAAATAGAGCAGAAAAAATTTCCTGCTCCTTCTAAGTTTATTTGTTTACTTCATCCTGAAACAGGAGGATATATCATTATTTCTTGTACCGTAAACGACACCACCGATAATCTCGCCTTTCTCAATGGTAAGCGACATTTGTACATATGCCTTTTGAAAAACAATAACCAGAGTATTTCCATCAAGCTCACCCGTAAATTTTTCATAATTTACAAGTGAGCTCCCACTAACCTGAACTTCTCCTTTGATTAAATTGTTTTCTACTGACTTGACGGTTATCCATATGGTGCCGGAATACCCCGGTATAGACCAATCACACTTCCATTTCGCTTCATTGCCTTTCCTCCATTTGTTGTTCGCGCCTTGTTACATTAAGAATCGCCGCCGCTTGCCGACAGGCGGCGCGAAACATATGGTCTGGCACCCAGCAAGCATCCGAGTCATGGACTTGCGCCCCGGGCTTACATTTAGAAATCAGTTTTATGCCGCCGGGTTTGCGAATAAATGTAAATCGCACGTTCATCACCCTAAGAGAAACTCTGCGCCTGTTGTCAGAAACTTCCTCAACGAAGATTTCCTCGGCCACCAATCACTCCTCATCTTTTTAAGATATTTAAAAGACCGAATCTTAATTATTAAGATAACACATTTCTTAAATTTTGTAAAGCATCGATAAGGTACATTCAACCTTGAAGAATTAACTAAAAAAGCGTAATATATAATTAAAGGTCTTTTACATCTGTGGATTTATGCAGAAAGGCGGCACAATGGACGCAATGCAAATCTTTGGAATATTTATGCTTACCGTCATAATTTTACTTATTTTCTTTATATCGTCAGATATTAGAAAAACAAATATCAGAAACGCAAAACTGCGGGAAAAGGACGGCAGGAAATGACAATCTGGGAAGTTTTAATCGGCGGGCCGGCAACTTTGATTATTGTTATGATGGTAATTTTTGCCATTATCGGTTTTTCTCTTTTAATTGTCGGGCTTCCGGTTTTAATCGTGAATTTTTATAAAAATTATAAAAATCAAGATAAAATTTCCCTAAAGGAAATTTTGAAAAAAATTTATTTTTAAATACGGCTTTTGCAGCCGTTATTTTTTCCTACCATTATTTTTAACCGT
>Ga0209210_1002712_pt1 | contig 12619 bp, 13 predicted proteins | sample RifGroA1_FD_183991 | JGI IMG/M metagenome (GOLD analysis project Ga0209210, IMG submission 183991) | Contaminated groundwater microbial communities from Rifle, Colorado, USA - Rifle Groundwater A1 (SPAdes) (version 2) | ecosystem: Environmental > Aquatic > Deep subsurface > Groundwater >...
CAAGCCAGGTGCTTATGACAGTTCTGCTACAGGTCATATTGACTGGATTGTAGATGAAGATAGACCTATGACTCCGGAAGAAACTGCATTCAAAGAGTTCTCAGAAGAATTATTTCATAGAAGGGCCCCACAGTGTATTTCGTTGGAATTTATTACTACTTGCTTAAAACACACTCGTCCAGCAGACAGAGAATTTAATTATATTTTTCGCGCAGTGCATCCAGACCCATTTCATCCAAATCCAAATGAAGTTTCAGAAGCAACTTTTTTTGGCATAGACTTTTTGCTTGAAGATATCGAGCGCAATCGTCCAGATTACACCGATAGTGTATGGCACATTCTTTCAAAATATTTAGAAGCCACAGACAGATATAGATAATTAACCGAACTTATTTTAATATCTAATCAAATATATATAAATCTTTCGACACAATCTTTATATACTGAATAAAATTTAAGCTCTCACGCAACAAAAAAGATGATAATCACAAAAACTCCTTTGAGGCTGCCTTTAGGTGGCGGCGGAACAGACTTGCCTTTTTTTTATCCAAAGTTTGGAGGAGAATTAGTAACTGCATGTCTATCAAAATATGTATATGTCACAGTATCAGAGAGAAAATTTGTTGATAGATTTAGAATAAGTTATTCAAAAACTGAGAATGTAAAAACGATTGCAGAAATAGAGAATAATAGAGTAAGAGAAGCTTTAAAATTATTAAATATAACTCGCCCTTTAGAAATCGCAACAATTTCTGAAGTTCCAGGAAGCTCAGGGTTAGGGAGTTCAAGCGCATTTTTAGTAGGACTGCTAAAAGCGCTGCATGCGTACAAAGGAGAAAGTGTTTCATCAAAAACGTTGGCAGAAGAAGCAGCGCACATCGAAATAAATATTCTCAAAGAGCCGATTGGAAAACAAGATCAATACGCTGCAGCTTTAGGCGGAGTAAATCATCTTAAAATAAATAAAGAAGGCACAGTTGCAGCGAGCCCAATAAATTTAAGCTATAATACTTTAAGAGACTTGGAGGTAAATTTGCACTTGTTCTTTACAGGCATAACACGCGACGCAACAGACGTGCTCAAAGAACAAAGCAAATCTGTCTTAGGCGATAATGAGAAGCTCAATTGCATGAACCAAATAAAACAAATCGGACTTGACATAAAAGAATCTCTTGAAAACGGAGACACAAAAAGATTTGGCAAATTAATGAACTTGCACTGGGAAACAAAAAAGAAAACCTCTAGCAGCATGTCCAATCAGAAAATAGACCGATGGTACGATATTGCCATAAAAAACGGAGCTTTAGGCGGAAAAATTATGGGTGCTGGAGGAGGCGGATTTTTTGTATTTTATTGCAATAACAATTCCAGCGATTTCATCCACACTATGGAAAAGGAGGGTTTGCAGTCAGTGCCATTTCATTTTGATATGGACGGCAGCAAAATTTTATTAGACGCAAGATGACGCATGATTTATTTATAGAAAAATATTTATCAGAAACAGAGGAGATTGCAAGAAAAGTAAATCACGAGGACATCTCAAAATTTATAGATATTTTATTTGATGCATGGAAGAACGGCAGGAAAATATTCACAATGGGCAATGGTGGATCAGCAAGCACAGCTTCTCATTTTGCAGGAGATTTGCTTAAAACAGTTACAAACGACAGCTCAATGAAGGAAATTTCAGGAACAAGAGGATTCAAAGCAATCTGTCTTAATGATAATCAACCGGCTTTAACAGCATGGATAAATGATTCGGGATGGGATAAGACATACGCAGGCCTGCTACATACATTGCTTGATGAGGGAGATGTAATTGTTTTATTTTCAGTTCACGGTGGTTCAGGCTGGTCTGGAAATCTAGTCCAAGCAATGACTCTTGCAAAACAAAGAAACGCAAAAATTATAGGCATGGCGGGTTTCACCGGAGGAAAAATGAAAGAAATGTGCGATTCATGCATTGTAGTTCCAAAAGACTCAACACCTCACACAGAAGGTTTTCATGGAGTTCTGCATCACCTTATAATTTTCAGATTAAAGGAGCTTGTAGAAGAGCATATTCGCAAAACAAGTATCGTTCAGCTACAGACCTTGGTTAATAGCAGTCCAGATTCTGAGTTAATTAAAGATTTGAAAAATGTATTAATGAAGCACAATGGAGTTTCAGTATGATTAAATTCTTCGCAGATACAGCCGCAATAGCCGAGATAGATGACTGCTTCTCAAAGGATGTCAGCGACGGAATAACCACAAATCCAATGATAATGAAGAATGCTGGAGTAAGTGACTTTGGAGAAGCATGTCGTGCACTTATTGCGCGCTATCCCCAAGTGCCAATTAGTCTTGAAACAGACTTACAGGGAATTCCTATTGCAGACTTAAACTCTCGTGTTGCAGATGTAAAAAAAATATTACTTCAGCAGGCAAGAGCAATCGCCGAGTATGGTCCAAACGCCGTTGTAAAAATACCAATTTGTCGTGGCGGATTAGAAGCAGTTGCAGAGTTAGTCCAAGAGGGTATAAAGACAAATGTCACTGCATGTATGACTCCATATCAAGCTTTAACAGCAGCACGAGTAGGAGCGACATATGTTAGTCTTTTTGCGAATCGCATGTTAGACACACACACATTAACTTTGTCTGGAAATGCGCTCGATAAAATAGGGGCGCCAGGAGTGGACTGGAAGAAAATAGTATCAGAAAACCGCGCAGAACATGGCGAACACGCATGGCAAACAGTATTAGCTCAAATATATTTTGTTGCAGAAGAGCTAAGAAGAGAACATCCGTCTACAGAGCTTATAGTTGGAAGTATTCGCTCTCCAGAGGACATTTCTCGTCTGGTTTGCGCACGGCCGCATATAATAACAATTCCTTACGGAATTGTAAAACAACTGAGAGATATCCCTGCGCTAAAGATTATATCTCAAATGTCGGAATATTTTGGAGGTGTTGTTTACGGCGATTCTATTCACCACCCTACAACAGCAGTCACACTTGAAGAATTTGAACGTGCGGCGGATTCATATAGAAAACCAATGCCTTCAAAGTAAATCTTTCTTTATAATCTGCGCAATTTTATATCCCAGTCCTAAAGCATAATTAGTACCTCTATCAGATGGATATATGTGATTCATAGTAGCCAAGTACAAGTTGTCTATAGGAGTTTTCACAGAAGGTATTTTTTTAGAATATCCCAATGGCATGACTGGCTGGGCATTATCAAACCTAGTAAAAAAGCTGTCTATAATCCACGATTTATCAAATGCAGGATTTATTTTGCGCAGATATGGAATGATAATCTCTAGAAATTTTTTTTCAGGCATGTTCCATAAAGGATTCGTTTTATCAAGATATTTACCAACCCAGATCATATGATGGCCGTCATAATGCTTTTTGCTCACAAAATTAGTATGTTCCGCAACCATCATAAATGGAAATGAGGCGTCATTAACATTTAGCCAATAAGTTCCGTCAGACAAGAAGCTTTTTTTTAATTCTAAAACAAAATATTGCGCTCCAATTGACTTTAATTGTTCATATTTTTTAGTGTATTCATAAGGAAACTCAAATAATTTCAGAGCAAAATGCAACGGCACAGCAAGAACTAAAATATCAAATATAAATTTCTTGCTATCTGTATATACTTCAAAACATTTTCCTTTTTTTATAATCTTCTTTATCGAAGTGTTAAGAAATATCTTTCCATTATTCTCGCGAATAACATCAGCAACGCGGTCAGCATAGGTTTGGAATCCGCCTTCAATATATACCAATGTCTTAGTTCTTGGATGCACTCGTGACCAGAACCACGCAGCATTCACTTCAGGAGCATGCTTTCCAAATTTACCAACAAAAAGCGGCTCCCACATCATCTCAAATACTCCTTTGCCCATTGTTCTTTTGATAAAAGAAAAAGCAGTTTCATTTTCGTAACGCAGGTAATTCTTATCAATCCGTAACATAGCCATTACGGCGCCCATCCTTATGCGCTGAGCAAGAGACAGGAAAGGAAATTTAAGAGCAGACCAGGCAGAATCAAGCTCAGCAGTTTTGCCTTTATAATAGCATGACGATTTAGTTGTTCTGAAAATAAGTTTGTCTCCCATGCCTATCTCTTTTGCAATGCTTACAGCATATGGTTCGCCCATAAACCAGTGATGAATAACTCTATCTATGGGCCACTCCCATGCAGGATTCTTAATTCCCGACGCTAATCCCCCGACACGATCATTATTCTCTAAAATAGTAATCTCATTCTTTTTATCTTTAGCAAGATCTTTAAGATAATACGCGCAGCCAATTCCGCTGAATCCTCCTCCAATAATACCAATTTTAGCCATTGCCTTAGTCATTACTAACTGTTTTTAAGGTTTCTGACGATACTATTATAAACTGCCTTTAAGCAAAACTCCTGATGGAAAACCCCTTAAAAAGAATAACTTCTGAGAATATAATAATTTTCGGCTCAATAGCTACACTAGTAGTCGTTCTATTTTTTAAGATACTCCTTTTATCATCTCCAAGCGTAGGCTTTGACGATGCGGGGCTTGGTTATATGGCAAGAAGTATTAATGCCGGAAGCCTCCCCTACCTCGATGTGTTTGATCACAAGCCATTTTTAAATTATTATGCGCTGGCGCTTTGGTTTTCATTATTTGGAGATTCTGCTCAAAGCATGCATGTTTTCGCAGCGCTATTAGGCATTTCACTCTTAGTGATTATATTTTTCGTCTCAAAAAAATTACTAGGTGCGCGGTCCGCGCTCATTGCAACTGCAATTTCATCAGTTTTCTTTTTCATGAACGCGCCAGCAATGGAAATACCAATGACTCTTTTTGGTTTAATAGCAGTATATTTTTATCTAAACTTTATTGAAAAAGATAAGCCATTCATATTATTTTTCTCCGGAATATTTATTGGATTTTCAATATGGTTCAAACAGCCAGGGATTTTATTTTTAATAGGCATATTAATTCATCAGGCATGGATTTGCCGTTCAGGCAAAGACAGTCAAAAACATAATATTTTACTCAAAAATACTGCTCTGCTAATCATAGGAATTTTAGTGATAAGCCTGCCATTGCTTTCTTTTATCGTATACTCTGCCGGCTGGAGCAATTTCTTCTACGCAGTTTTTACATTCAATTTTCTTTTCTCCGGTTCAGCAGGCAGGCTTTTTAGCATAGGCAAACTTATTTTATTGCTGGTGTCAATGTTCGGATTTTTAATACCTTTAGTAATTTTCCAGCCAAAGAAAAAGAAATCTCTTGAATCTTTCTGCTTAACTTTTATTGGACTCATGTTGCTATTTTTCATAGTTAGCCAAGAGATATTCGAGCAGCATATTTTGCAGGTTATTCCGTTTATAGCGATACTCGCTGTTCATACATATAAGCATAGCTCAGTTAGCACAAAAAAAATATATGCTGTGCTCATAATATTATTCTTCATAGTTTCAACACTGTCTTTTCTTAACGCCTTTGTGAGAACTGGTAAAAATGCAAGCAGTATAATAGAAGAGATAAAAACAGAAACCGGAGCGTCTAATTCTATATTCGCTGACAGCCCAGTAATTTATTTTTTAGGAAATTATACAAATAATTATCGTTTCTTTTATATCTCTTCAAGTGTATCTTCAGTATTTAACTTAAGTGATTTTTGTGAATTCTCAAATACACAGGATTATCTTATATTGACTTATAGAAAGAAGTTCTTGGGTGAGGATAATCTCATTTGCATAGATAATAAATTTGAACTTAAAAAAAGATTTGAGCCAATAGGAGATTCTTTTGTTGAGTTATGGAAGCGCAAATAAGCAGCGTTATTTAATCTAAATCCATCCATAGCCTTTAGTCTCAAGCTTGCTTAATAATTCGCGGCCGCCTTCAAGGACAATCTTTCCATTTACAATAATAAATAGCTTGTCAAAATTGATAAGATCAAGTATTCTCTTGCCATGTGTAATTATTAGAAGGCTCATAGATTTATTTTTTTCTTTCAAATAGTTTATACCATCTGCCACGGTTCGGATAGCGTCTATATCAAGCCCGGAATCCGTCTCATCCATAATTGCCAGTCTAGGGCTAAGAACAGACATTTGAACTACTTCGCACTTCTTTTTTTCACCGCCGCTAAATCCATAATTTACATATCTCTCTTTAAAGTCACTATTTACATTTAACATCTGCAATGTTTCATCAAGCAGTTTGTGCCATTCAAGAACGCCTATTTTCTTGCCATGAATCGCATTGTAAGACGCTCTCAAGAACTTACTCATAGTCACACCTTCAATATCTGAAGGGTACTGAAAGCTCATAAAAATCCCCTTCTTTGCCCTTTTATCAGCAGGCCATGCAGTGATATCATTTGTGTCAAAATAAATACCTCCATTGGTAACTTTATATTTCGGATTTCCCATAATTGCATTGGCCAAAGTAGACTTTCCAGAGCCATTAGGTCCCATAAGCACATATACTTTGCCTTCAGGAATATTCATATTAATCCCGCGGACAATCTCCTTATTATCAACAGCAACATGTAAATCTTTAATTTCCAACATTTTAAGCATTTTAAGCTCACTAATACGCTTTTTTAATGTTTGTGTAATCTGACATTGTTTAATTAATGTCACATTGCCCTAAATTATGTCAAAGTGTATCACCACTTTGAGCATCCAAAAAACAAGTGCCAATCAAACCCCACACTTTAGTGTGAGGTGGCACATTGTTTTTTTGATATTTCAAAGATAGATATTAAAAATCTAAATTATTAATATCCTGATATCAAATTATGCCTGATTTATTAATGGTAAAGTATAAAATATTTTATGCATATTATCTCATAAGTTTCCGATAAAAAAGCCAGATGATTATAATTTTACAGTATCGTATAATCTATTATTTTGATTTTTCAACTGTACTTTTTAGAGCATCAAGAGAAATCAAAGCGCATTTTATTCTGGCCGGCGAAATAGGCACAGTAAGCATAGAAAGAATGTCATCGGCAGAAATTTTATCAGCTTCTTCAAGAGTTTTTCCTTTAATGGCATCAGTCAGCAGAGAAGCGCTAGCTATGCTGATTACGCATCCGCTGCCCGTAAACATAACATTTTCAATTTTGTTATCTTTAACATAAAACTGGAAGAATAGCATATCCCCGCAAGAGTTGTTTGAGTGATGACCTTCATGCGTAAATTTCTGGAGAGTTCCAAAATTATGCGGAAACTTATAAAGATCTAGCAAGTACTCGCGATACATTTCCTTAGAACTCATTTTAATATTTCCAGGGCTTTATTCAGTCCATTAATCAATGCATCAATGTCCTCATAAGTGTTATAACATGCAAGACTGATACGAACAGTTCCAGGTAGTGACAATTTATTCATAAGAGGCATACAGCAATGATGTCCAGCCCGTATCGCAACATTATAGTCATTGAGAATAGACGCTAAATCGTGCGGATGAATGGGCGGGATGTTAAAAGATATAATTCCGGCATTATGTTTAGGAGAATAAATAACAATGCCTGGTATTTTAGATAATTTGTTAAGGGTATATTTCAGCAGATTTGCTTCATGCTCGGCAATGGCCTCCAGAGTTTTATCTTTAATATACCTTACAGCTTCTGCAAGTCCAACAGCTCCGGCAATATTCTGCGTGCCAGCTTCAAATTTCTTAGGATATTTGGCAAAAGTAGTTCTTTCAACAGTCACTGACTCAATCATATCTCCTCCATACAGGAATGGCGGTATCTTATCAAGAAATTCTTTTTTTCCATAAAGAACTCCTATTCCGAGAGGGCCATACATTTTGTGTCCTGAAAAAACAAGAAAATCACAATCAAGTTTTTTAACATCAATCGGAATGTGAGGGATGCTTTGAGAAGCATCTATCAATACAAATGCATTATGTTTATGCGCAATATCTATAATCCTCTTGATGTCATGAATTGTTCCTAAAGCGTTAGAAACGTGGCTTATCGCCACAACAGCAGTATTTTTACTAATGCCCCTTTCAAGTTCTTCATAATCAATCTCAAATTTAGAATTCATCTTAATAACATTCAGAATATAATTATTATTTTTAGCCAGCTGCTGCCACGGAACGAAATTACTATGATGCTCCATCTCGCTAACTATAATATGAGTTTTATCTCCAAATAACGCAGGGAGCGTGCGGGAAATAACATTTATTGATTCAGTAGCTCCTCTGGTAAAGACAATTTCATCAGAGTCTGCATTTATGAATTCTGCAATAGCTTCGCGGGATTCTTCGTATAATTTCGTAGCTGCCTCGCTCAAATCATACAATCCACTATGAGTATTAGCATTATTAATCAAATAAAATTTATTCATAGAATCAATAACTCTCGCAGGTTTTTGAGTAGTTGCTGCGTTATCTAAGTATGATAAATTGCTTCCAGAAATCAGCGGAAAATCATTTTTTAAGTTCATAGTCAGCACACAGAATTTTCAATCTCGAGTTCAATAAGCCTGTTCAGCTCTACAGCGTACTCCAAAGGCAGTTCTTTTATTACTGGCTCAATAAATCCAGCAACAACCATTCCCATAGACTCTTTCTCACTAAGGCCCCGGCTCATTAAATAAAAGAGTTGTTCCTCTCCTATTTTGCCGACAGCCGCCTCATGAGATGCAGTAACATCATTCTCCATTACTTCCATGCTAGGCAGAGTCATAGCTTTGCTGTTATTGTCAAGCATTAATCCATCGCACCGCACAATAGAGTTTGATTTCTCACAACCCTTCCTAATTGACACTAAACCTCTGTAAGAGCTTACACCTCCATTTTTGCTTATCCCTTTGCTTAATATTGTTGAGGTAGTGCGTGGGGCCATATGGTAAACTTTGCACCCCGTATCTTGATGCTGACCCTCGCCAGCAAAAGCGACTCCGATATAATCAGTTTTCGCGCTTTGTCCGGCGAGAACAGAGCATGGATAAAGCATAGTTACTTTTGATCCAAGATTTCCATTAACCCAGTACATATTGGCATGCTCATGAACAATAGCTCTCTTCGTATTAAGGTTGTATGTATTTTTAGACCAATTTTCAATGCTGGAGTATCTTGCCGTAGCTCCATTTAACACATGTATCTCAACACAGCCGGCGTGCAGAGAGTGCGCATCATATTTTGGGGCAGAACAGCCTTCAATATAATGAAGACTGGCGCCTTCATCAACAATAATTAGGGTATGCTCAAACTGGCCGCCACTCTTCGCATTCATTCTAAAATATGCCTGCAGCGGAGCATCAACAACAACGGATTTAGGGACATAAATGAATGTGCCTCCAGACCAAACGGCGCCATGTAGCGCGGCAAATTTATGCAAACGCACAGACACGCAATTAGTCATAAAATATTTTTTAACTAAATCAGGATATTGCACGACAGCTTCATCCATATCTAGAAAAATAACTCCTTTGTCAGCAAGCTCTTTTTTTAATTTATGATATACAACCTCGCTCTCATATTGCGCGCCGACTCCTCCAAGAGACTTCTGTTCTGCCTCAGGTATACCGAGCTTAGTATAGGTATCTCTTATTTCAGGCGGAACATCTTCCCAAGACTGAGAATTCTTTTTTGCCTCAGATTTAATATAAAAATGAATAGTATTCAAATCCAGCGCGCTAATGTCCGGGCCCCATGAAGGCATGGGCAGTTCATTAAATGCTTTAAGCGCCAGCAAGCGTTTTTTCAGCATCCATTCAGGCTCATTTTTATCTCTTGAAATTTTACGCACCAATTCCTCATTTAACCCAGGGTCAGATTTAAACAGCAATCTCTCAGGATTGAAAGAGTCATAAATAGATCTATCAATATCTTTAATAGATGCTGCATTGCCTTCGCCTTTGACCATAATTTCGCTTGTCGGTTTTGTATTTAACCCTTTCGTATATATTTTAGTCATATTTCTCGCTATGAATCGCGTTCATTGGCACACCGCGCTGAACAAGAATCTCTCTTACAGAATTTACCATTTCCTTCAAACCGCATATGTAAAAATTAGTATTTTCAATAGATATTTCAGGTAAAACTCCTTGAACTCTTTGCGGGCTTAATAGAGTTTTATAATTAAATTGAGGATATTCTTTTTCGAGCTCCTTAAGCTCTTCATATAGTGCATAGCTCCTATATCCCCCAATTAAAGTTATTTTCTTGTCATGACCCTTTTCAAGCAATTCAAGAACCATACTTCTAAATGGAGCCACTCCTGTGCCAGTAGCAATAAATACGAGGTCACGCTCCTTCGATGAGTCTTTAATCACAAATTCTCCTAAAGGACCCAAGAACTCGACCGTATCTCCTTTAACAAGTTTATCAATTATTGGAGTAGCCACACCTCCATTTATTATTTTAATGCATAATTCAATGGTGCCTCCGCCAGGTTTACTCGCAATCGAATACAGTCTTCTGATTTTTTTATCGCCCGCAGTTAAAATCAAAGAAATATATTGTCCTGGCAAAAAGCTGAAACCAGATGGTGTGCTAAAAACAAGATGTTTCACAGTAGGAGTCAATTGTCTAACTTCAAGCAGTGTCGAACTAAACTTTACAGGTTTCATAAGACTAGGATGCCACGAAAACGTTTAAATATTTAACTCTAAGTCGCTTTATAATAATATGCCAAAACTAACTAATATTACTTCTCAACATACGCGTGAAGTTAAATCCCAGGATAACGACTCTCTTAAGCGCATGGCTGAGGAAATAGGCGCATTATTCGGCTGTGAAGACGGCAAGTGCGGCTCATGCAGAGTTGAAATCGTACATGGAAAAGAGCACATAAGCAAGCCTACTCAGGCAGAGATTGATCTTGGAATTGAAGAGCCATATCGCCTGATGTGCCAGTGCAAAATACGCGGAGACATAGTCATAAAAACGCAGTAAAATCTATTCAGCTAAAACTTTTTCCACAACCGCACTCTTTAGAGACATTTGGATTGTTAAACTTAAAACCGCTTTCCTTGAGAGTGTCAACAAAGTCCAGCTGGACACCATTCAATAACTCAAGGCTGTCTCTGTCTACAGCCACATTAATGCCTTCTTGCTTAAATGAAATATTCGAATGCGAAGGCGATTTAACAAAACTTAAATCATAGCTATAGCCGCTGCAGCCGCCGGCTAAAACACGCACAAGCAATGTCCAGTTTCTCTTACCCTCGTTCAGCATAATATATTTTATTTTCTCAGCGGCCCGGGAGGTTAACTGAAAGGAAAATTTTTGCATATCTTTTTTCTTTGGATTTATCTTTGTATTTCCAGAAACAGCTTTATTTAAATCAACAACTAACTTATCAAGATCTTTTTTCGAGAATCCATGTCCCAGCACTCCTTGCTCCAGAGTCTCATAAGCCGCAGCGCCGCATCCGACGCAATTAATTCCAAACTCAGTTAATACTTCGCTGATAAGCCGCGCTTTTTCAGGGTTATCTACCAATATCTCTGCCACATACATATCTGGCTTTATTTTAAGTATTTGTTTTTGCTCCATAATATTTTAAAAACGGGTTAATACACGGGTTAAAACACATATATAAATTTATTCATTGAATTGCCAAGCAGCTAAATTAAAAATTCTATATTCTGCAGTTCACGAATAAATTTAAAAACTATAAATCTCCATATTTAAATCAAAGCTGGAGCAATATGCCAAAAATAAAAATAGATAAAAATAAATGTATAGGATGTTTTGCCTGCGTTAGCCTTTGCCCCGATTCATTTAAAATTGTAAACGACAAAGCCATTCCCATAAAAGAGACTGTCAAAGAAATAATCAATGAGAAGGAAGCAGCAGAATGTTGCCCTCAGCAGGCTATAAAAATATCAGGCTAACTATTTTGTTTCAATATCTTTATTTTTGTCTGGCTTCAGAATACTAAAGAAAATATCTCTGACTACTTTTATATCTTCTCGTTCTATCACCTTCAGTTTTATTGACAGAGGGATTATAAAAATAACCAGAATTAACGCCCAGTATTCCAAGATATAGACTAAGAATATTACAAATATGGCAAGCAGAGACATTAAAGTTACTCTTTTAATATTTTCCTTCAAGCACATATAAAGCAAAATAAATAAGTGCGTCGAAGTCATTGCTAAAGTTGATCCAAGAACCCCTAACAAAGGTGTCAATACCAAAGCAAGAATAAGATTCACAACAAACCCAAAGAAGAATATTAAATACACTTTTCTAGGATTTTGCATCCCAATATGATACATATAAATGATATAATAAGCAGAAAAGAATATCATTCCAAGGCTTAAAATAGCGATATATGGCTCTATACCAATATACTTATTAAAGAAAATATTTATTATCAGCGGACTAAAGATAATAAGAAAAATAGAAGAAATAAAAGATGCAAAAAAAGAAGTTCTAACTACTCGATGCAGTATACTGATAGATTTACCTTTGTTTTTTACCTGCCCTGCTCGTGTAAGAATAAATAATGACAATGCATTAGGAATAACTAAAGTTAATCCGGCAATTGCTGTCGCAATTCCAAACTGCGCAACCTCCTCAAAATAATCAAGCATTCCTAAAATAGAAGTATTGACCCAGCCAAGAGAGACAAATATGCTCCCTCCAAATA
>Ga0209210_1002717_pt1 | contig 12604 bp, 10 predicted proteins | sample RifGroA1_FD_183991 | JGI IMG/M metagenome (GOLD analysis project Ga0209210, IMG submission 183991) | Contaminated groundwater microbial communities from Rifle, Colorado, USA - Rifle Groundwater A1 (SPAdes) (version 2) | ecosystem: Environmental > Aquatic > Deep subsurface > Groundwater >...
CGAGCCCTTCGTCGAAACTCAGGGCGAGAACTCAAACTTCTCACTTTGTTCGAAGAATAACAAAGTTGTAACTGACTATTTTTCCTTTGAACATTTGAGTTTCGAAATTGTTTAGAATTTAGGGTTTAGAGTTTAGGATTTAAAATCCTACGGATTTATCACGCAGTATGTGTAGTCACTTGGGGGAGGGAGACATGGAGCCGGTTGATTATCCAAATCTGAGTCATTTTCATTTTCAAAATGCGCCAAAAGTATATAGGTTAAATTTGGTGCATTACTAAAATATTTATAACCGGTTGTTGCCTGATAAACAGGGTCTTTAGGAAGTTGTTGGGCGTAGGTTATTCCGCCACAGATAAATTCTTGGCCCCACTCTTTTATACTTGAGTCTCCGCCAATGTTACATTGGATATTGTAATTCGATGCGCTTGGATATTTACCGTTTGCCTGTATATACACTTCCAAAGCCTGCTGAACAGATTTAAGATCGCTTTTTCTGCGGCCGTCGCGGCTTTTCATCTGGGCGTTGGTAAATGAAGCCGAGACCGCAGAGATCAGTATGGCGATAATAGTGATGACCACCAGAAGCTCGATCAAAGTGAAACCGCGCCGCCATGGGCGGCGGTTAACGGTTAGCGGTTCACGGTTCACGGTAGCTGCATTTCCGTGAACTATGAACTGTCTGCCCTGAGCGAAGTCGAAGGGTGAACTGTTAACTAATGTGGGCATTAACTCAAGTGTACAGTGATAAGTGATTAGTGTCTAGTCAGAGCTAGACGCTGAACGCTAATTTACTAGACGCTGATGTCAGTCTGACTTCAGGCAGTAGTTGAAGTTGCCGACAGGTGGCGAGTCAGTGCAAGTTGCGGTGGTTTTATCACGAGTCTGAGGATCAGCGGTGTTTTCCAATTTTGCCCAGAGAGTAAACGATTGTTTGTCCTCGCTCCTCACATAACAATAGGAGTTATCCACTGTGCAATCTCCTAGAGGCGGTGGTGTTGGTGTTGATGATGGCGTTGGACTAGGGGTAGGCGTAGGTGTAGGCGTTGGCGTGGGAGTGGGGGTAGGCGTAGGTGTAGGCGCAGCAGTAGCAGGTTTAAGCGGGACTGCACCAATAGCCCATTTACTAGAGAAAGATAGTCCCCAAGACATAGTAACTGTAGCTGCACCTTGCTTGGTACTTCCTGCGCCACCGGCATTATAAGCTGATGTTGAGGTTTTTTGCCATTGTTCTAACTGCCCGGAGCCCGCAATCGCTGAAACATTGAAAGTTATATTATACCAAGCTACAACGTCAACGACTAATTCGTCGGCGGCACTGTTCAGGTTAACAGAAGGCGAGCCGCTGTTACCAGATGCTGGTATAAAAGCTCCCATTGGTGCACTTGGATTTAAGCCGGCGAAACTCTGAGCTCCTGCCGCTATGTCCCCAACAGTGTGAGTCACTGCGACTGTATTGGTGCCGGTGGGCGGGTTAGGTAGCTGGTATAGGTCCATACGGGCATCCAAGACAGTACTTCCCGTGGAAGCTGTTCCAACAAGATTAGAGGTTATGTTTTGGCCTGCATAGGTAACGTTAGTGGGTGGTCTATGGCCGGGTGTGCTAACACCGACTAGAAGCAGTTGGGTGCCAACTGAGACAGTATGAGGCCAACTTAGAGTAACGATACCATTGCCTCGATCAGAAGTCGCAGGATCGGACGTAATATCGACTGCATAAACGGGTTGGACGGTTTCTTGTTGTCTAAATTTCTTAAAAAGATTGGAAAGCCCCGAAAAAATATTTAAGCCCGCTTGCCTGGGATCTCTGGGCAGTTTTTTGATGTAGGGGGCAAGTTCGGGAATCCAGGGGTCGAATGATTCAGTTGAACTGTACTGAGGATCACATGGTGTAGTTCCCGGTGGGTCCGGACAGAGTTTTGGCGGATAATAGTGATTATCCTCAAAAAATAATATCAGTGCCGCTTTAATGGACGCCAAATCCTGTTTTCGGCGGTTGTCTCTGCCTTTATCAAGAGTATTGTTGAAGGCAACAGTGCCAACCGAGATTAATACACCGATAATGGTCAGAGCAACCAGGATTTCGATCAATGTGAAACCGCGTTTAGCGTCTAGAAAGGGCATTAACTCAATTGTTTCGCTGGTTGGCGGATTTGTCAATTGTGTAGCGTGTTAGTTTCTCTGGAACGTTGTCATTGCGATTCGGCGTAGCCGAAGAAGTAATCTTAAAAAAGATCGCCACGTCGAGTCAGACTCGACTCGCGATGACATGATAGCTAGATAGGACTGACTGGTTGCATAATTGTTACCTGCCGCAAGTTGGGGTGGTAAAGACTCCGGTTGAGGAGGGATACCAGGTACTGGCGCTGTCTGTGTAAAAATGAGTATTGATGCGCCAGAAGTGGGTTTTGCCGGCAGTTAGAGGACCTATCTTGCCAGTGCCGGTTTGGTAACTTGAGTTTCCGGCATACGGCGGATTGTTAGTTCCTAAAAAAGTGCCCCAGGCGAAATTATTGTTGAATAAACTTAAATCCAGCCACTGGGTATCGATGGTTTTACCTGTGGCTTTTGTCCAGGTAAAGACTGTGTCAATACTCCCTTGAGTATTGCAGGACATTTGCCAACTTTTGAGTTTTGCCGGCACAATACTAGGTAATGGTGTCGGTGTAGGTATTGGTGTGGGTGAAGAGCTGGGTATCGGTGAGGGGCGAGGCGTTGGCGTAGGATTAGGTGTTGGTGAGGAGGTGCTGCCGACAACTGTCAAAGTCTTGTAGTCTGACTCGCCAGTTTCATACCACTGGCCATCCTTGTCAAGATCGGAAGTAGCAAAGACTTGATAATCACCGAATATGTTTGGTGCTGTGTGTTTGGTTAAACAGCCGGATCCTGAGACCGTACAACTCTTCCAGCTTTGTCCTTGAGCATTGATTTTTGTCCAGATACCAAGACCATTGCAATTTGAAAGGCTGTTAATTTGGACAGTGACTTGGCCGCCGGGAGCAACAGGGCTTGTTAGTGAGTTTATTTTCAATGGACCTAAACAACCGGCAGCCGGGGATGCGCTTGGAATTGGCGTTGGTATTGGAGTTGGACTGGAACTTGCTGCGCAGTCAGGAGTTTTAAAGATGCCCCTTTCAGAAGGAAGCCAGAAATTAGATTGGTTTCCGGTGAAATTGGTGTTAAGGCGCCAATAGTGGGTTTTGCCGGCAGTTAGAGGACCTATCTTGCCAGTGCCGGTTTTGTACGACGACGAGTTGATATATGGGGGATTACTCGTACTGACATAAGTCCCCGAAGCAAAGTTATTATCTAAAGTGCTCAAATCCAGCCATTGGGTATTAGCGTTGGCGCCAGTTGCCTGCGCCTTATTCCACGAGAAGACAACATCGACCTTACCTTGACTATTACAAGTCATTTGAGGCTGGCCGTTAAGAGTAGCAGCTGTTACTTTAGGTAGAGAGTTATCCCAATCAACTACGTAGTGCCACCAGTTATTGGATATGCCGTTGGTCTGTCCGCTACTTTGCGGAATATGTTTAAGCCACCAGATATTATGGCCTCGCTCATTACATCCCCAAGCAGTGCAGTTTATGTTGGTAGTTTTGCCGGTTAAATTGGGATAGTTGTACCAATCGTCGCAATCCGAAGAGACCGAAAGAAGACTCTCGACGTTATAGTGGGCGTTGCTATTAGGAGGAAAATGAACATCACCACAATGAGTACCGGTTGTTTGAACCGCCGGTTGCGGATCACCAATCGGGTAGCCGTACCGCCATCTTTGGCCGTCAAATTTATTGTCCCAGACGTTGTCTGCATTGGCCCAAACATTAAAAACTCGCCAGTGTAAAATTATTTCGGTTCTGTGGCCAAAATCATGCAGCATTTCGCCGACGGTCCTTTCGTAATTGAAACCCATTACATAAACAGTTTTTCCGCAGTTGGGAATATTTTCCTCGTAGAGGTTTAAGCTTGGACCTTTTACGTTCCATTCATAAAATCCATTGTAAGGTCCAGAAAAAAACCAGACCTCACTGGCGCCAGTTGAATTTAATCGTGAGCAGATTTGATAACTAGTAAATAGCTTGGCAAAATCGACAGCCGGGCTGGTATGACACTTTGTGTTATCGTTGATGCAGTCGAGGTAAGATTGGTCTGTGTAATCAAAGCCGTCTTGAAAACTCGGAAAATCATCATACTCCAATCTCTGGCTAATTGAGTAGTTTAAAGTACCACCGCTGGCTTCGCGCATGTCACTTATATATTGCTGAGTTAGTGAGTCCGGGTTATTCCAGCCCAGAACCGAGGAGAGTTTTTGACTGGCCCGCGACTCAATAGTCGGGTTAAAGATTATCAGGATAACTTTTGGATAGAAGTAGGTGCTAGCTTGTGCATCTTTGGGCTTAAGTAAATTTTGTCCATGGTTGTTGATTGCCATCAGGATTATTAGGGTGAGGATGGTAAAGGCAACAAGAGCAACTAGAAAATGGGAAGCTGGTAGTCGGGAGTTAATGGCGAGAAGCTTTTTGAGTCTATGAACTATGAACTGTGAACTATGAACTTTTTTTGGCAGGCTCACACTTTAAGTGTACAACTCACAATTGACAATTGACAACTGACCGTAGATCTTAATTGGTCGGGGTAGCCCGACTCGAACGGGCGACCTCTCCGTCCCGAACGAAGCGCTCTACCAACTGAGCTATACCCCGACAGTGCAAATTATATAACAACTCGCATTATTTAAAAGTATCAAAAGTACCAGTCGGTGGGTGGACACTCCCGGTGTGAGCTAGGTTGCAACTTTGTGCACACCGGGAGTGAGCAACTGCCATGAACCGTGCATTTGACAAACACAGGCCGGCGGTTTTAAGCTAAACTTAGATATGGCAAAAAGATATCATAAGGTTCATCAAAAGGTTCACCATAAAGTTCATCACGAAATTACCTTTAGCCACTTTATCGACGATCCTCTAATTGGGTCAGCAATGTTAGTTTTGGCTTTAATTGCTTTGTTTCTTTCGCTTACTCATTTTGATCAGGTAGTTTTAGCGTACTAGAGCAAAGTAGAAAATGGAATTTTCGATGAATAAGATATATACCTGGGTACTTGAAATATCAGTTGTTGTGATGACTTTTAGCTTAGTCTGGTTTGCTTTCGTCTACTATCCTAATATTGCTAATCAGTACAAGACGGGTGCGGTTTTACCGAAAAAGACTGCATATGCACCTGTTTATGCTCAAAGTACCGGTTTTCCAATTGAAACAGACGCTTACAGAATTGTTTATGAACAGAAATCACAAACTTACTATGTGATTATTGCCGGCGGTAAATTGGATGAGTACATATTTAATAGGGATAATGCCAAATTGGCTATAAAATCAGCTCTATCTTTAGAGAATTTATGCAGTCTTAATGTTGTATATACTTCCGCAAGTAGACTTGAGATTCCCGAGAAATTCAAAGACCCCGGCTGCTAGAATTAGCGTCTAGCGTCTAGTGATTAGGAATTAGTGGCTAGTCAGCCTCCTCAGATAATCATACAGGCTAAAAATATCCAACAGGTTAGTCCTTCCGTTAACTAGTCATCGCGAGTCCGTTCGGCAAGCTCAGGACGTGGCGATCTTTGAAGATTGCTTCGCGGAGTTTACACTGAGATTGCTTCTCCGGCTGTGCCGGCTCGCAATGACATCGAAGTGCTCGCAATGACAGACTTGTTGGAGAGAACAAACCTCTTACAAAAATATCGATAGAATTATAGAGGCACGTAAGTTATATCAGCAGGTCGCCTTGGCACAGTCCTTCGACTGCGCTCAGGACTTCATGCCAGTGGCGCTCCTCTGATATGTCTTCCTCTGCATTCGCAGAGCGACATATATCAGATTGTGCTCTGCACAAGGCTGATATATAATTTCTGCAGGGCAGAAATTAGAATTCACTTATCTTTTGCCCCCGTAGCTCAATGGATAGAGCATACGCGTCCTAAGCGTGGGATGGAGGTCCGATTCCTCTCGGGGGTACAAGGTCAGTAGTTAGTTAGCTAGCGTTTAGCGTCTAGTCTTTCTAAACGCTAGACGCTAATTTACTAGACGCTGAAATATGGTTGACAAAAAGGTTCTTCTAATCCGGACAATCGGCAATTTTCTGATTTTAATATCACTTGCCGGTATCTTCTTTACTTTCTGGCCGGTGATTTCGGCGTTTTCAAAACATACTGCTGACAATTTACGCGGAAAAAAATATGAAGCTTCAACTAATGTCAGCGCCAATCAAAGTTTCGGTTCGCTTTTAGGCAAAGCGGATCCAAATTTGAAAGTTCTGGTGCCGCAAGATCCCAATTTTTCGATAATTGTTGAGAAAATCGGAGCAGACGCGCCAATTATCGCCAATGTGGATGCTTCCAATAAACAGGTTTACAATGAAGCTTTAAAAAAGGGAGTTGCCCATGCGCTGGGAACCTCTTTTCCCGGTCAGTCGGGTGTTACTTATCTTTTTGCCCATTCGACCGACACCATTTTCAATGTTCCTAGATTCAACGCGGTTTTTTATCTCTTAAAAGACATGGAGCCGGGTGATCCTGTCGTTATTTTTTTTGCCGGGAAACGATACAATTATGTAGTTAGTGAAAAGAAAATTACCGAAGCGGCGGATGTTGACTATTTCAAGTTGAGAACCGATGAGCAGATTTTGGTTTTGCAGACGTGTTATCCGCCAGGAACAACCTGGAAGAGGCTTTTGGTGATAGCCAAGCCGGCCTCATCTCAGGTCAGCCTGAGATAAATTCTAATTTCTAAATCCTAAATCCTAAATAAATTCAGATAAGGTAAAATACAAAATTCAAAACGGTAGGATAATCATATTGTTCGAGCCCTTCGTCGAAACTCAGGGCGAGAACTCAAACTTCTCACTTTGTTCGAAGAATAACAAGGTTTTGAAGCAGGCTATCATTTTTTTTGACAACCCCTTGAGTTTTGGTTGACAATTGAGGTGATGCCCACATCAGTTCACAGTTCACCCTTCGACTTCGCTCAGGGCAGACAGTTCACAGTTCACGGAAATGCAGCTACAGTGAACCATGAACCGATAACTGTTAACCGTAAATCCGTAGGATTTACCCTGATCGAAATCCTGATTGTTGTTGCGCTTATTGGCATAATGAGCACTGTTGTCAGTGTAGCCGTAGTCGGCGGCCAGGCTAAAGCCAGAGACAGTACACGCAAAGCTAATCTTGCCCAAATCGCCAGCGCCCTGCGCGAATACTATGTAGACCACAATTTACAGTATCCCGATGGTGATTATACCTCCGAAGGTGGGGGCGAGTGGATTCCGGGACTTGATCCCTACTTTAAAACTTTGCCCCAAGATCCAAAACAGGCAGGTTTACCAGAGCAATTTCTGTCTTTTGTTAACTCATTTTTAAACCGAAGAGAAACATCGGTAACTGTCGGGCAAGTGGCTCCGGCATCTTCTGAGAAACCATTCCAGGCAGTATATCCTCCTCCTTACGGTTCACCATACACCGGAAATTATACTCTGGGTTATCGTTTTAAGCCAAATGTCTCTGGTCAAATCACCCAGTTATGGTGCTATTCTACTGGTACAAGAAATGTACGTCTGTATAGTGATACTGGAACGCTTCTAGCTAATGCTAATATCGTTTGTAATAATGCTTGGGTTTCTGCAGATATTACTCCCTACAATGTGACCGCCGGTACCTATTACATGGTGGCCCTTTATACAGCAGGCGCAGGGTATTACGTCAAAAGAACCTCCGCTCCGATAACCAGTGGCAATGTTTACATAGAATCAGGAAGATATAAGTCAGGTGACGGATTCCCAACATCTTCTGCAAGCGTAGATCTTTATGGTATGATAGATGTAACCTTTGCTATTGAAGATTTACCGACGCCAACGCCAACCCCGACGGCGACTCCAACGTCTACACCTATTCCTACCCCCGAACCTACATCGACGCCCGCTCCCACTCCGACCCCAGAGTCCACACCTACTCCTACCCCCGAACCTACACCTACACCAACCGCTGGACCTTCTCCTACTCCAACGTCAGAACCAGGTCCCACATCCGAACCTAGTTCTTCTCCTGAGGCGTCAAGTAGTCCGGGAGCACAGCAGCACTACTATGGTTATTACCCGGCAGAGGATAAACAAGGTTTTGTTCTCTGGGCGCTTTTAGAGAACGAAACCGACGGCCAGATTTATACCAAATCTACAGCTTCCTGCACGGGGCCGTATCCTGAAGGAGTAGAAGCTGGGACGTACAACTACTGCCTGAAATCATAGCGAGATTAATTTTCAATTTTAAATTTTAAATTTTCATTCAATTTATATTTTTCCAATTTTAAAAATTAGAACATTGAAAATTCAATGTAAATTGTAAATACCAAAGCGTATTTTTGGTAAACAAAAAGTGAAGATTGTAAATTTAAAGAAGCTACCTCAGGTCTATGCTGTACAAATTCGGAGGGTTGCCTTCGGGCTGAGTCAGGGTCGTTAGAATCACCAGACTATCACCTGTCGGGTGGGCAAAAACAAAGCCGTTTTCAAATTTGCCAGAAAAAACAGTCATCTTATTGGTTCCGTCAGCTTCAATTATTGAAATTAGATCTTTCTGGGCAATCACTAAATGGCTTGAGTCTGGATACCAGGAAAGGTTGACAAGATTATCGAAATCGGGCAACGTATATTCTTTCTTAGCCTTTAAGTCATAGACCTTATATATACCTTCTTTGTTTTTATAAAGAATTTTTTCTTCATCCGGGGAGAACATAAGACCGGTGGGGAAGTAGTTTAATTGGTTGGTAGTTATCGGTTCATTGTTCACGGATTGTTTTTTCTGTGAACCGTCAACTGTCAACTGTGAACTGTTAGGCTCCGCTTCTGCTGTTGCCGATTTAACCTCGTCAGGGGCAATCATTGCTTGAGTTTGTGCCAGAGTACTTATCTGTTCCTGCCAGGACTGAAATGTCGCTGTCAACGATGCCGTAATATCGCGAAGTTCCTGTTCGGATTTGTCAGTGTCTACCAGAAGATTGGCGCTAGATTGGCCCTCTTCTGATACAAAGCGGGCGACGACTTGTCTTGAATCTGGACTCCAGACAAAATTGCTTCCTGAGAAATCAAAAGCGCTCTGGTTTTTGGCGAGTAAGCGCAGCTCCTGACGGAAAGGCAGGTTTCTTTCAGTCATGGAAAGCGAGTAAAGACCTCCTCTTTCCCCGCTGACGCCAAAGATGATTTTGGTTCCATTAGGAGACAGAGTTGGACTGGCGGCTCCGGTAGTGGTTAAGGGTTTGATTGCCGGGGCCAGAGGGAAAAGCAGGGCTTTAATCTCTGTTGCTAGATCGGCCCTAACCTCAATTTCTTTTTCCCAGGTTGTGTAACCGTCTTTCTGGATGCGGACTTTATAGGTTTTTGGTTCCAAAAAGGCGATATTGGTGTCGGTGGCGCTGGTTAAGCGGTCATCAAGATAAACCTGGGCGCCTGTTGGAGTCGAGGAAGCAACAATCAAACCTGTTCTTTCAATTGTGCCGTTTTTGAAATTGGGTTTGAAACCGCGGGCCCAGAAGATAACAACGGCGGCTAAAGTCAGGACAAAGACAACGATCAGTATTGAAAAAAGTACACGGTATTTGGCAAGCATGGGTAAATTGTTAAATGGTTTAATTGTTATATTGTTTTTTTAACAATTTAGCAATGTAGCAATTTAACAATTAAGGTAAATCGCATTCTACCAAAGCAGGTGGACATGCTTCAAGCAGTAAAAAATGATATACAAATCGCACCTTAAATTATATTTTGATAGGGATTGAGCTGACTACATTTTTTACTATCTTGACAAAGACTATGGGTAGTGGTAATTTGGGCCTCAATTCGGTTATTAGAATGTTTAAACTGACTCGTCGCCTGACAATCATTTCCCTAATAGTTATTTTACTTACATTTCCGGTTATCGTTGGAGCTGCGGAGGACTCAAGCCCGCTACCCCAAGTAGAAAATGAGATTACGGAAACTTCTGAGTCTTCTCTTCCTTCTTCTGTTTCTATAAGAAGCCTCCTGCTACGATTTGTTTTTAATAGGTCTTTTGAGATACCTGAAGGTCTGAAGGTTGTTCGCGGCGGTGGACGACCGCATCTTGTAGCTGAAAAACCAAGAGGTTGGGAAGCACTTAACCCGGCCAATTCAGCATATCATTTCCGTGAAGGCGGAGCGCATCAAGGCAGGAGTTTTGTTTCAGGAGATTTCGTGAAGATTGAGGACCCGATTTTTGAATGTACTCTCAATAGCGGTGGCTGGCAGCAGGAAGGAATGATTCGCATAGATCCAACCAAGACTTACCAGTTGGGCTATTGGGCGAGTTATCATGATCTTTTGCCTGGTGCTGTTGTCATACCGGCATCCCAGATTGCAATTTACAACAGCCAAGGTGGTCAAATAACAGGAATTGGTAGGGCCCCCTCTTTTTCCGGTGGAGAAAATAATTGGGAGCAATTTAGTCCCTTAACCATTGGTCCGGGAAGCGAATTCGAGTGGCCTGAAAATGCCGCATTAGTGAAAATTGGACTATTCGCAACCGGTTTTGCCCCGAGCGGTGATTGCGAACCGGGAAAAATTGCAACGGTTGATTTTGATGATGTTTCTTTCCGTCCCCAGTAGATTCACCAGTTGATAAAGAGTACCACGAGCTTTAAGAGTATCACGAGTACCACGGGCTTTATGCTAGACTGGAAATGTGGTTGATAAAGAGGAAAAAAGCTATCACAAAACAATTCTTTGGCAAAAACTTAAAGACTTACTTCTTGTCACCTACAAACTTACAGATAAACTACCGGTAAGCGAAAACTTCGGGCTTAAACCACAAATGAGAAGGGCAATAGTTTCATCAATATCCAATTTCGTAGAAGGTTATCTTAAAAGAAGTGTTAAAGACAAAAACAGGTTTATGGAAATTGCAGAAACATCCCTTCTTGAACTTGAAGCGCAAAGTGAAATTTGCTTGATGCTTAATTACTGGAATGAAAAAGAATATCAGGAATTTGATCGAAAACGCTCCTTAGCCTCTTACTTCTTGTATAAATACAAATCCAAACTGAAGTAGCTCGTGATACCCGTGATACTCCGACTACCCATGGTACTCTTCTCAGAGGAAGGAGTTTAGGCTGCCTTTGAGGTTTCCTTTGGGCGCTTGGCGCGTACTACGTCAGCGTCTGATGGGCCGATTACGCCATTGCCATAGTCACGAGAGCCATCCTCTCTTTGAACACTGGGTTGCTGCCAGTCTGCCGGGCTTTTAGCCGTAATCGCAATTACTTGGAGCTGACAGACTTTTTTAAGATCACTTACTTCTGGAAATAGAGAAGCATAGCCTTCCCACTTTCCAGAATCAGGATTCCAAACCCAGGCTGTAAATATTATTCCCTGATCATTGAGATCTCGAAAAGCTGTTTCCGGTGGTTGGCACCCTGGAGCAGTGCTGGTTACAAAATTACAGGTTCCGGGTTCAAGGTGAGTTGTTTCGATAGATGGCGATAGTGCAACGGGTTCTTGAGACGATTGCCAATTAAGGTTTCTTCTGGTGAAGAGGGGACTGTTTCTGAGTTGTTCAGCTTGGGCGGGGGTAAATACGGGATAAGCTTCGAACTCGGCAAGTGTCGGCGCATTAGCATCTCCTAGAGCATTGGCGATAGCTACATCAAGTGCTATAGCGATTACGGCTCGATCTTGCGGTTCTGTGTCCAGCCAATCTTCGCCCAAGTAAGCTGCTCCTAGACCGTCGTCTCCCAAACACGGGCCGCCAAACCTAAGATCGTCGGCTGGTATTGGTACGGGGGTGTTTCTATTTTGATCTCTCCAGCCTGCTAAGCTAATCATTAAAAATTTGTACCTATTTATTCCTCGGTCACAGGCTGTTCCCAGACCACTTGAGTTGACAAATTGACCGATTCTTGGAGTAACTCTTGGGCCTTCGAAAAAATCGGGGAGGTTTGCTGGATATTGGATATCAGGCCGGGTAACGAATTGGACATCACCGCCAATTTCGAAAGTTGCGCCGATATTATCATAAAACCATTGTTGAACACCTTTTAATATATTATCGAATGCTTGGCGGTCTGCTTCGTCCATTTGTTGACCATCGGGTACTTCAATGTAGCCGTTAACTCTGGTACTGGCTTGGACGAGCCGGCTGTACTCTGGCTGGTTTGGAGGATTTTCAAGGTGGAGGGCGTTGTGGGTTTGATTATCTTTTGAGTCGTCTTGTGCCAGAACTTGCGAACCGTCTTTTTGAGGCATAAGTGATATAGCACCAAGGGCTGCTGAGAGAACAGTTGCTCGTACAAGACGATTTCTCAGAATACTTCCGGTTCTTTCTGCAAGATTAGGGCGGATTGCCCCCTGTTTTCTTATGGGTCTTTCCACAGTCACAATAGTGAGGATTATAGCATGTTTGTCAAAATATCGCACATATATGTGCTGGCCGCCTAGATACCGTACAGTTCTCCTTTCTGCTGTTGCATGTAGTTTGTAACATATTCGTTTGGTGTTTGATACTTCAAAGATTGATGGAATCTTTTGTTGTTGTACTTGTAGTTAAAG
>Ga0209210_1002718_pt1 | contig 12598 bp, 18 predicted proteins | sample RifGroA1_FD_183991 | JGI IMG/M metagenome (GOLD analysis project Ga0209210, IMG submission 183991) | Contaminated groundwater microbial communities from Rifle, Colorado, USA - Rifle Groundwater A1 (SPAdes) (version 2) | ecosystem: Environmental > Aquatic > Deep subsurface > Groundwater >...
GTGCTTAATATTCCTTTCACCTGATTTCCTTCCAAAGAACCGCCAGATATATATGTCCAGCCGGTTGGGATATTGTCACGGACTATTGAAAAATATTGAGAGGGAATGTTGGAACTTGTTAAAGTTATAGTTACCTCTTGGTTGATTATAGCTTGGTTTGGCAACACCCTATTTACAACTTCACCAACTGTTTTCTTTTCTTCTGATTGCGCCATTATTAGTAATCCCATTATTATAATCACCCATATAACATTTTTATTAAGTTTTGACATTTCATTTCTTATTAAAACGATAAAGTATGAAAGCTCCTATAACTATTCCTACAATTAATCCTATTGAACCAAAACCGCTGGAACTTCCGCCACTAGTGCCTCCATTACCTCCGTTCCCACCACCACTTCCAACAATCACTTGGTCAGCCTCAATAGATTTAGGAGTTGCATCTCCTGAAAACTGATATGTTCCTGAAAATGTATGTGTTCCTGGTGTAGATGGCGCTTTTAATACAAAGGACAATATATTTCCAGTAAGAGTGCTTGCAATTCCCTTTACCTGACTGCTCTCCAATTGTCCGCCGGATACATAAGTCCAGCCTATAGGGATTGTTTCTCTTAAAATTACAAAATAACTTCCAGTAACACCTGTAACACTTACTGTAATTGTTGTATCGGCACCAGGTTGCGCCGTAGCAGGCAAACTTCTAGATACTATTGCCCCCGCTGGTGATTCTTTTTTATCCCCCGATTGAGAGGTAAATATAACTACACTTAAAACGGCTACCCCTAATATTATTTGATTAGTTGTTAGTTTCATTTTTATGAATTTAACCATGCGCTTGCAACTTGTAATAATTCTGAATCCAATATTCCCCCACTAATCCAGATACCTGCATAACTCAACAATTCTGAATCCGATACTATTCCATCATAGTTTGTGTCTGCAGGCGTGTTTTGTGGATTTGCTAATGTTAAGATTTCATTTCCACCAACGCTTGAAGCGCTTCCTCCAATTCCATCATAAGATTCTACACCTAATCCATTGGACAATGAACAAGTTCCGGTTCCAGTAACTGAAACTTGAACTGTTTTTATGATAGCCCCCCCGCTTTCAGGAGTGTATGCAACAACCCTTATTGCCCCTCCGACATGAGTGCAGTCAATATTTGTTCCTGAGCATGACACACCTGTAACAGAACAGCTTGCAACATTCTCGTCCACAGACCAGTAAGCCTTGCCATAGCTGGCTGCAATCAATCCGTTAGTGGTGTAAGTCACTGTAGTTGCGCCTCCTGGTTGACTCCTTTGTATTGTTGCGAATGTCATTGTCGTTGTCATTAAAAAAATTATGAATATTATGATTGGTGTTTTCATTTCTTTTATTGTGTGAGCCAAGCATTTGCGGCTTGTAATAGTTGTGCATCTGAAATCTGATTGACACGCCAAATATTTGCATACGACAACAATTCTGAATCCGATACTATTCCATCACAATTTGTATCAGCTGCTGTGTTGCAAGTCTGTTTGCAAACTCCATTGCCTATATCACATCCATCTGCGCAGTTAACCGATTGAGTAACAACTGATGGAGGGGTGCCTTCACACGCGCGTTCACCTAAAGTGCTTGAGCTGATGCAATAATCAGCATAAGGGGTGTTTGCAAAAGTGACTGTTCCTTTTACATAAATTGAATTATCTCCCAAATAAACTGTATTGTCGCTGTCTGTGCATGAATTAATTAAATTTAAGCATTGCTGCTCTGTCTGGAAAGGCTGATTCAGGTAAGTTGTGATTGAGCATACTCCATTCGAGTAGCCGTATCCTCTTTCCCACCACACATTGTCTGCAGATGAATACCAGCAGGCTGTAGGCTTGTTTATGCAACTCAGGCAAGACTGGTCACTGCCGCATTGCGCTGGAGTTGTAAAACTCTCTTTCTTTCCTGTTCCCTGTATTAGCATTGCCACAACCAATACACCTCCCATAATTAGCCATATAGGTTTGTTATTTTTTGTCATCTTAATTAATCCTAATCACCATGTGCCAAGGTATCACCCATGGCAACATGATAACTAGGTCTTTTCTGGCGAGGTAGGCCCCTCCAGAAATGATAGTGAGTCACGATAATAAAGGCAGTTTCATCCCGTTCTTCTTTGTAAGCAAGTAAACTACAGCAACAAACCCACCTATGATTACCAGGGGGCTTCCTAATGCTCCCTGTACATTCTTGAATATGTCAAACACATTCATTGCAGAGGCATTTACAACAACATGCATTATGATTGCCTGTATTGCCTCCTTGAAATAAAGTATCATCCCGATTGACAGCGCACCAAATGCAAATGTCATAACTAAATCCGGAGTGTTCTCAATGCCTTTCGCAGTCGCGTGGAACAGCACAAAAACTGCGCCGAACATCCCCATCAGTTTTATGCCAGTACCTGAGAAAGGCTCAACTGTATGAACATTATCCCCAATCTTCCATGCCCACCACACTAATATGGTGACAAAGAAAAACACTGTCTCTATCGGTGGAACCAGACCTGAGTACACCAATTTGGTAAGTATCTCCGACTGCCCAAATATTGTTGTTGCAAAAACAGCAGCCATTGGAGTTGCCGTGAAATTATTATAAAATTGTATGAACCCAAACCCGAATGCAGCTCCTGTAATTATCTTCATTATCAATCCGCCGTTCTGCTTGACAATAGGTATCCATTTAAACAGATTGAACTGCACCGGAACAAGATACATCATCGCGCCGAGAAGGGTCATACTGACATAGATGCTAGCGAGAGGCATCGAAAAATTTATCATTAAAAAAATTAATATAGCGCCTGCTAAGAAAAATAAATCTACATCATCCGGTAAGTTCCTTGCCATGTTTAACTCAAATATATAAATCCGTCAGGCGTTGCATTTATAACTCTCGCTAGCTGATTTCCAGTTTCATCTGTATAATCCCATATCTCTGCAAGTGTGTTCTTGTGCAAATCAAATCCGATGTCGTCGGTAAAAATAGATATGTTATGTGCTGGGTTTCCATTTGTTGTTAATTCTACAGTTAAAGTATCTTTGACACCATTTTCCAGCAAGTTAAAATTATAGCATTTCAATGAATCCTGGTCAGAATTCCTGCTCAAATCAAGAATAGACCTTGGCGGAGTAACCCAATTGGTATTTGTTTTGATGTTGGTAAAGTCAGATGCATCATATCCAAAACATACAACATTTTTCTTTGGCGCATTTGGAGTCCCATAGCATTTATCTGTATGAGATGATATGCTAACCTCGAAATCAGCTGATTCACTAGCCCCTAAAGTATATGCATTGCTTCTTGATGTTTGCACAGCTCCATCAGGATTTCTTACTGATATCTTAGGGGTTGTGTCAATGCTGCATCCCTTTCCGACGAGATTATCAACAGATTCCTGGACTTTCGCAGTGTAATCCATTACATCAACATAAAAATTAGTGCTTGGGACTGATGAATTCATGAAGAAATAAAACTTGTAGTTTACATTTGGAGTTACCGCCAGTGTTCCGGAATTCAATGACTTAGTTCCCAAGTCTTCCCTTGCTCCGTTTAATCTGAAAATTCTGACTAACTCATTTGATAAAAGGGATGTCCCACCAACATACTTGTCTACGCCTGTAAATGTAACATCGGCATCAATTAGGTTAGCCAATGGAGTATTCTCAGTTGAATTTGGTTGTTTTGTTACAGGAGAAATATCATTTGACTGTGAAAGATAAATAAAAATTATTATTAATACTATTGCCCACAATACATTGTTTTTCAATTTGAACCTCCATTAAAATAAAAAAATAGTTGTTGTTGTATCACACAACAACAACAAAAAATAGTGGAGTATTAATTAACTCCAATGGTGTGTGATTTACCAACAATTCTTGTAGCCCCTAGGTTGTTATTAGACTCATCCTCAAAGCCCCAGATTTCTTCCAATGTATCCTGGTTCAAGTCAAAGTCAACATCCTCCATTTTTATGGATATGTTGTCCTCGACATTTGCTGCTGGGTTCTTTCCAGTAGCTGGCTTTATTGTAACCTTCATAATTTGGCTTCCAGTGTCTGCCAACAAATCTAATTGGTAACAACTTGTTGCAAATCCTACCCTCTGCTCGCTACCAATGGAATATGGTATTGCGCTAGAAGGCGTGTTTCCCTTAACGGACTGATATGTTGTTGAGTTATACTCAAAGCAAAGAGCATTCTTGCTTAATGCCTCTGGATTTCCATAGCATTTATCAGCTGCTGCCTTAATCTTAACTTCCACATCAACAACTTCGTCTTGAGCAATTGCCTGTACATTACTGCCATTGGTTAGTACCTGCCCATCACTATTATATATTGTAATGGTTGGTGCAGTATCAACTGTGCACAATGTACCAACTTTGTTGTCAGTTGCATCCTGGCAAGGAGCCACATATGTTTCTACAGATGTATAACGAGTATCGCTCGATGTATTTTCTCCGTAATACAGCTTATATGTCGCACTTGGACTTAGAGACACTGTTCCAGAATTCATTGAAATCTGCCCTAAATCCATTATGCTTCCTTGCTTGATAACCCTTACAAAATCTGTTGTAAGAGCTGTTCCTTTCAGGTATTTATTCACCCCTGTAAAGGATGCTTGCCCATCAACAAGCCTGCATAAATCAACATCCGTCCCCCCCCCATTATCGTTTCCCCCATTATCAGGTGGTGGTGGAGGCGCCTGTTGCTGGTTCATCAATAATACTACAGCAACGATGGCAACAATCCAAATTATGCTTGATTCATTCTTTGCCATATTCGTTTCCTCGTCTCAATTTCCAGAAGTATTGAGCTGACTTCTTGTAATAACTTAGATTTCTAGCAAATCTTTAAGCACAGAAACAAGTTTTCATTTTAAAATTAATATTAAACAGAACAAGGTAGATTTTTGCCATCTAAGACTGCATTCTAAGTTATAAATAGATTGAGAATATAACTACTTAATAAACTTTTCTAAAATAGAAAGATTTAAATATATGTTATAATATCTTATATTATGTATGGTTAAACTTCAAAAGATAGTGAAAAAGATAGGCAGTCATTCTCTCGGAATAATTTTTAATAGAGATGAACGAAAAATTATTCGGTTGAAGAAAGGTGATATTATAGAAGTTGATGTTGAAAAGAAAAGCAAGGAATATGTTCCTGCATCAACTAAAAATGCCGACTAATTTTGTTTGAACGAAAGATATATAAATAACCACTATTTTCATATTTTAATATTAAGTTTAAGTTTAGAGGTGATAAGCATCAGTGAAGAATTTGTTGATTTCATTGCTTTCTTGGACGATAATGAAGAAAAGAGAGAATGGTATGTAAAGATAATTGAAGCGAGCCATTTTGTAACATTTGTCACCAAGGATGGGAATACTGTTTCTATACCCTCAAACAGGGTTTTAAAGATAAAAAAGAAAGGGGCTGTTCTGGATGACAAGTGAAAAGATATCTGAGTTTGCAGACTTCTTTGCCAAGAATTATATGGCTAAACTAACACAATCCAAAGATTGTATTATACTCCCATTTACAAGCCTGTCAGAATGGAGCGTTGACTTGGCCAGTGAGCTTCTTGATTCTCCTGAAGATTATTTAAAGATGGCAAATTTAGCTGTCCAAACTCTTGTGGATGATAAGAGCATATATGTCAGGTTTACCGGGCTTCCAAAAATACAGCATAGGAATGTATGGGAGACCAGAAAAGAAGATGTAAGCAAGTTCATTGCATTGACCGGGATAATTAACAAATCATCTAGTATAATTCATTTATGTCAGGTTGCAAAGTTTGAATGCCATAATTGTGGAAGCATAATAGTCATTGCCCAGAATGACGGCAAGTTTATAGAACCGTTCAGCTGCAGCTGCGGAAGAAAAGGCAAGTTTATCCTAATTGACAAAGAATTCACGGATATTATTAAGTTGGGTGTCATAGATGACCTCATGGCAAGAGAAAATGTAGACAGAAGCATTGCCAGGGAAAAGCTGGCAATATTGTCTCATGACTTGACTTCCCTTGAAGTGGACCAGAAGATAAAGCCCGGCAAAAAGGTGATTCTGAATGGATATTTTAAATATCAGCAGAAATCCGGCAGCGCCGAGTTTGATTCTATCTTTCATGTTAACTCTATAGAATTTGTGAAGGTGGGATGGGATACAGTGAAAGCAAGCAAAGCCGAGGAAGAGGAAATTATTAAGTTAGCAAAGCAGAAAGATATTATTCCCAGGCTTGCAGAATCAATTGCCGATGTCGAGGGATTTAAGGAAGCAAAGATAGCCTGCTTATTGATGCTGACCGGTGCCCCGCATAAGTATGATGAGAATGGACACTTAGTATCAAGAGGGACCACCCATATTTTGCTGATAGGAAATCCTGGTGGCGGAAAAACCTTTTTAGCCAAAAGAGCAGGTTCTATCTCTCCAATCTATTCTTTTGCATCTGCAGCAACAGCTTCCGGAAAAGGGCTTGTGGCGGCAGTCAGCCAGGACAAGGATATAGGCGCGTGGGTGATATACCCTGGAGTTGTGGCAATGGCAAGCAAGGGTGTTTGTGTCATTGATGAAATTGATAAAACCCATAAAGAGGATTACGGCGACCACAATAATGCAATGAATGATATGACTGTGATTATAGCCAAGGGCAATGTGAAAGGAAAGCTGGAAACAGAAACTAATTATTTGGCGACGGCAAACCCGGAAAATAGGATATTTACTGAATATGACACCTATGCAAACCAGATAGATATGCCTAAAGATTTTCAGGATAGGTTTGATTTGATATTGCCAATGGTATCTCCAACTGATAAGATAGCTCAGGAAAAAATAATGGATATAATGCTGGAGAGGCATACTGATGACAAGGGCAAAAAAAGCTGGAACCCTGAATTTACGCATGATTTCATTCAAAAATATATTGCTTATTGCAGAAAGAATAATCCCAATCCAATCTTGTCCACGGAACTGTTTGCATACATAAAGAAAAAGCTTGTTGAGTTGATGAGGCCGAGAAGTGAAGAGCAGTCAATGATATCTTTCAGGCATCTTGAAAGCATCCTGAGATTTGCATATGAATCAGCAAGGTTAAAGCTTAGGGATATAACAGAAGAAGATGTTGACTTGGGGTTCAACCTTAAGAAAAAATCATTTGTAGAGCTTGGAATAATATCAGGGGTGGGTGGATTCAGCTGGGCAAAGCTTGAGAATATTGAAGAGAAGGTAATATCAGAGAAAGAAATAATTCACGATGTTTTGAAAGAGATACTGCCAGACACTCACACATTTGGAGACTGGCAGGAGATAATCAGGAAGTGCAAGGAAAAGGGAGTGGATGAAGATATTGCTGAAGAGCATATACATAAGTTGATGACCAAAGGAGATTTTTATGAACCAAAGCGGGGATACCTACGGAGGATATAAAGATGAATAAAAAATTGATAAAGAGAATTGGATGGGTTTTGTTTTTCATGATAATTATTGTGTGGTCAATATATGATTTATACACCAAGACTATAGAACAGGGCAGAGGATATTTAATAAAGCATTTTGCTGAGATTGTCTTCATAATAGTTTTAAGTTATTTATTTGTATATAAACTATCAAGGGAACGCGCTATAAAGATATCCCAATATGTTGGATTTAGCTGTTTTTTCCTGTGGGTACTGCTGGGAGTTTATCTTCCATCTTTCTTGAGCGAGTATTTATTAATATTTGGAGTTATAGGGGTAGCTACCTCTTTGTTTCTTAAAAAACATGTTAGTTCAAAGGAAGGAGGAAAAACTCTGGAAGAGAATATTAAGAATAAGTTAAAGATTAACTCCAAGAATCTAAAGTTGAACCTTCCAAAAAGTATTGGGGGATTTGTGTTTCCTATGCTGCCTTTCTTTCATGTGACAAGCAAAAGGTGGAAAGGCAGCCTTGGAAAGGAAGCTATCATCCACGAAAATGTTCATCTTTATTATCTCCAGCAAGGCTGGCTGGTATTTGTAGTTATTGGCATTCTGTTGTTATACTCTTTTGTTAAAAATATGCTGCCAAAAACAGCAGATATTCAGTTGGTTATACTGTTTATATTTGTATTGTCCACAGTCCTGTTTGAATATGTAACTTTCAACAAAACACATAAGATAGGGAAATCCATGGGGATTGTTACAAGGCAGTGGAATAAAAAACTTGCCTTAAAATATTTTATTGCATATCTGCTGCAGTTTATCTCTGTGTTTTTTGCTTATCAGGGAATAAAGTTTATAGTGATAGTTATTATGGGGTGGATGTAATGGAATGCAGCAAAACATCAGCCATATTTTTTGTATTGATTATATTCTTAGTGCTAATCTGGTTTATCAAATTTAATTCAGAATATATAATTCAGAAATGTTCCTTGGGTATAAATGAGAGTTTCTCAGTCTCCCAAACCGAAAACTATATAAATAAGAGTGTAATACCTAATTTATGATTATAAGATTAAGGAGGTTTTGAAATGCCAAATAAAGATGTATGGAAATGGCTTACAGCAGATTTGATGGTGCCGCCAATAATTGGAGGGGCTATCACAACAATTTATAACTGGGTGATTTATAACAATAGTATATTTATGCCTTATACCAATAGTATATTTATGCCTTCAATATCTTTGTTAAGTTCATTAGTTCTTTCAGGAACTTGGTTTGCAACCGGGTTTCTGATAGTCTTTGCATCTGATGTTATTTACTTTCAGCTGAAAGGAGGTGGGAGATAATGGAAATCAAAAAATATACACTCTTTTATTTTGTTGTTGTCATATTCCTTATTGTTATTGTGATGCTTCAACTCTTATTTAATTCTGTAACTTCAAAGAATACTCAATGCCCCCCTCAAGCAAATTGTGATTTAGGCATAGCGCAACTTTCACCCATAAATAATTCACTCCTAGAAGAACTCAACAATTTAAAATTAAGATATAACCAGCTGGAAAATAAGTATTTTGATTTGTTTAATATTACAAATAAGATATATGATGAAAAGGAATTCTGGAAAGGACAGGATTCCAAGAAAGGAATTGATATAATGCTATGCTGGGATAAAAACATAGGTATCCCTGACAAGACATTGGAGAAGAGGCAAGTATGCAGGGAAGGGTGTTATTACAAATTGTACTGCACAGCCAGCATGAAGCCCTTTTTTGACTGTACGGATACGATGACGGTGTACACTAATGTAGAAGAGGATGAAATAGAGTTATGTGATGTGATAGGATTTAAAACACCAGAATACCTGGGTGATTGGGTGGTGCATAGGGTAATCAACATAACTAATGAAGGATATGTGACAAAAGGGGATGCGCGCCCAGACTCCGACAATTATGTTGTTAAGTTTGAGGATGTTATATTTAAAATGATTGAGGTAAGGTACGAATGAAAAAACAAAAAAGTTATATACATAAAAGAGAATGTGTATTGAAATGAAACAAAATAAAAAACAGAATTGGATTAATCTTCTTGAAATTATTTTAATATCCTTAATATTGATATTTGCTTCTGTTAGTTTTCTGTATTCACAATCAGACAAATACTTCTGCTCCAAAAACCCTCAAAGTTGTGTTTGTAAATTACAACAAGAGATTGTTACAACTGATATAAATTATATTAATCATCTTGATTTTGAATTAGGATACGAATGCGGTTATGCAAGTGACGATTTAAAAACTATAAAATGTTTTAAAGAAAAATGTTCCAAATTCCGCAAGAAAACCCAAGCAGAGCTTGATATTGATGACTGTAATAGAAATACAAGAGATGATGAGAAGTGTATGTGTGAAGAATGGATAAACACATCTCAATTTTGTATTAAAAATAATAGATTATGTTCTGATTATATATCAATCCAAACTAATCCTGAATATTGGAATGTTAGTGGTATTAGAATATATATAAATGATATTAGAATATATATAAATGATATTGAAGCAGAAAGAACAAATTGGAATTTTTGCATTAAATCCCGACCAAAAACAGAATGTGAGAAAGGGAATCTTGACTGGGTTGAGGAAGAAATTTTTGAAAATAAGATAAATATTAAATCTATTCCAGTAGATAGTGGAATAGGTTATACTGAATGTATAATATCTTTTGATAATCTATCATTTAATACTGCATGTTTCCAATCTTTAGTAACAGTTAAAACTTACTTTAATGAAGAAAAAGATATATTAAGTATTGGAGTATTTGAAATATACAATTTTACTAATAAGTTTAATCAAACTTTTAATAAGATATTTAAAACAATCTGCCGAGAAAAGACAGATTTTGAGAAATTAATGGATATGGATTGTGATTGGTTATTCAATCATTTAAATTATCCTATTTCAAGTAAAAATAAAGATGTTAATAGAACTATCTTAAAAGTTTGGAAACAAAAAGGATGTGAAATATAAACTAAAAAGAAGGAGGAAAATAAAATGAAACCTGAAACCACATTAACCCTGCTGATTGTGGGGTATATAATCACGATTGGGTACAGCACATACATGGCTGTGCTTAATTGGAGGCAGTCCAAGGTCAAGGACATCCTGCTTGAGACAAACAGGATACTTGAAAGGATAGAAAGGAAACTGAAATAAAAAATATTGATGGGAATAAAAATGACAATGAAAAAAGTGATAATATTTGGATTGATTGTAATATTATTTTTGAATATAGCTTATGCAAACCATAACAATACAAAGGTTCTTGATTTTTACATTGGAGATTATTTTGTTGATGAGAATTTGATGATTAATCTGTTGCATTATACAGATTTTGAATATGCTGAAGAGGTTATATGGATACATTCTCCAGATGGTCAATCTTTCTTCGAACAAAATGTTTATGCGGTAAACATCCTAAGGGAAAAAAATTACACATACAGAAAATGTCTTGTTTTAATATTTCTAAGGAAACATCCAGAAATTCTTGCAAGATTCCCAGAAATAGATGATGAAGACAGCAATATTCCAATGTGGAAAATTGATGGGATTAACTGCTTAAACACGCAGGGTGGTGATACTGGTGGAAGCAGTGGCGGTGGAGGAGCAGTAGCTCCAAGCAACGAAGCAGCATCAGCATCAAGAAAGTGGGATGTCTTGGCAACTGGCTCAAGCGCAGTATTGGCAGTTAATAACGAAAACATAGCTGTTACTGGAGTTGTAGTTGACGTAAAGAATGCAGTTTCTAATGCTGAATTAAAGGTTGCAAGCTTAAATTCAAATCCATTGTCAACAGCAGCAGCAGCCAAAGTCTATCAATACCTGCAAATAACAAGAAGCAATATAGCAGACACAGATGCATCAAAGATTGCAATAAGCTTCAGAGTTCCAAAATCATGGCTTATATTCAATAAAATTGCAAATGTTTCATTATATAGACATAATGGTTCATCGTGGAGTGAATTGCCAACTGTAATAAAATATTCTGATGTTAATAATATGTTTTATGAAGCTACAACATCAAGATTTAGTGTATTTGCTATAGGCATTAAAACATTGCTTCTTGAAGAGCCTAAAGCAATACAAAAACCTAAAATCGTAAATTGGCACATGGCTTGTGGAAACCAGAGTTATTATTTCAAAGCTTATGATGATGCAAAAATATTTTGTGATAATCATATTTTAATGGAAAATATCCAATCGGGGGATAATTCTAAATTCATAGAATTTATTGATATAACTCAATCAAATATAATGTGTGGAGGAGTAGCAATATGGAATCAAAGTTTAACTACAGATGATATAATACAACTATATCAAGGTACAAGGGATAGAAAACAAAAATTATCAAGAGCGGCAATTGGTTTTATTATTTCTGCAATCATCAGTTTAGGCGCTGCAGTTGTATATTTCTTCTGGTCGATAAATAGGTATGACAATATATCAAAGAAAAATAAATAGATGTGATTTGAAATAATCAAAGATGGTTAAATCATATATTTACAGAATCTTGGGAAAAGGCAAGTTCAAAGTAACCAGAATAGACGAATCAATGAAGAAAGGAACAAAAGGAAGGCTCAAGGAATACTTGGTTGACTTAAGCGGCGGCGATGCATGCTGTGATTGTAAAGGATTTTATTATACAAAAAAAATCTGCAAACATGCCAAATTTATTTTAGTACAATTAGCAGAAAAGAAAGGGGGAATACTAGATTATGAAAGAAAAGGAGATTATGAAAGATTAATCAACAATATAAAATAAATTAAAATGAGTGATGAAGAATTTGATGATGATGACCCTGCCGGATTGTTTAAGGATATCAAGAATTATAATAGGTGCGAAGACTGTAACAACAAAATAAGAGTTGGCTACGAGAAATGTTATAGGTGTTATTTGAAGTCAAGGAGTGAAAAGGAATATGAAGGTTTCAAAATCCGATGAATGACCTAGAATCCAAATTGCAAGTTTATTTTGCCTTGTTTGAGTGGTATGACCCTCAATGTGACATCCTCCCCACGCTAAAGCATGGGGCTTCCAACGGCTTAAACAGTTATGAGCTTGTTGTGCCGAATGTAGTTCCTAATTCATCCACAACAGCCTTCCGCAAGGAAGGTC
>Ga0209210_1002723_pt1 | contig 12578 bp, 15 predicted proteins | sample RifGroA1_FD_183991 | JGI IMG/M metagenome (GOLD analysis project Ga0209210, IMG submission 183991) | Contaminated groundwater microbial communities from Rifle, Colorado, USA - Rifle Groundwater A1 (SPAdes) (version 2) | ecosystem: Environmental > Aquatic > Deep subsurface > Groundwater >...
AGGAAGACTTCCCAAAGGCTAGTTAATGTCTTGGGTCCTTCTTTTTTGGGAAGAAATAGTGGCTATACAAGAATTGTTCTTCTTCCCTCAAGAAAAGGAGACAATGCTAAAATGGCAAGACTGGAATGGGTTGATGAAGTTATAACTAAAAATGAAAACATACCAACCAAAAGCAAAAGAAGTTAAAAGAAACTGGCATTTAGTTGATGCAAAAGGGGAAATACTAGGAAGACTAGCTTCTAAAGTGGCCCAGCTTCTTACAGGAAAGGGTAAAGCGACATATTCACTCCATATGGATTCTGGTGATTATGTGGTTGTCATTAACGCGGAAAAAATTGAAGTTACGGGAAAGAAAAAGACTCAGAAACTGTATAGAAGTCATTCCGGTTTTCCTGGAGGATTCAAAGAAGTAAGTTTTGCTAAAATGAGTCTCGAAAAACCTGAAGAAATAATTAAACATGCAGTAATGGGAATGCTTCCCGATAATCGATTGAAAAGAGACAGGGTAACAAGACTTAAGATAGTTGTGGGTGACAAAAATCCATATGCCGAAAAAACTTAATTATTCATATGCTGGAGGAAAAAGAAAAGAATCATCCGCAAGGGTGAGAGTATTTCATGGAAAAGGAGAAAATACCGTCAATGGAATGGCCGCTGAAAAATATTTCCCCGGAAAAGTTTCAGAAAGTGTGTGGAAAAAACCGTTTGGTGTCACCGAAACTTCCGAGAAATACTACTTCAGCGCAAAAGTTGTCGGTGGAGGAAAGCAGGGACAACTCGATGCGGTTGTTAACGGAATTGCAAAAGCCCTGGTTAAAGTTTCGGAAGAGAAATTTAAAAATAAATTAAGAAAGTTTGGACTTCTTACAAGAGACTCAAGGATTAGACAAAGAAGAATGGTAGGAATGGGCGGAAAATCCCGTCGCGCCAAGCAATCTCCAAAGCGTTAAGATAATCTGCTAAAATACAAGAGTTCTTCTCTGAAGAACGGGGTGTAGCTCAGTTGGTAGAGCGCTTGTATGGGGTACAAGAGGTTTTTTCGCTGGTTCGAGCCCAGTCACCCCGACTTTTTATCTCTGAGGATTTGACTTCAAGAGCGGTGTTGGAGCGGGATTGCCACAGATGTTGCTAATAGCTTTTTTGTCCGTTTAATCTAGTTTTTTTAACTATGTTTTACTTCTTCGACTTTGTAAGTATCACCATTAACTTCTATGTATTGGTAGTTGGTCAGGAGAATTGTCTTGTGTTCATTGTTATAAATAGACTTTATAAGTCCATCTAAATAGGCTTTTTTGAAATCTTCATGTCCCCAATGGGGAAGTACCATAAAATCAACAAACCCGAAGCCTTTATAGTTCTTAAGTTTGGATGCCATTTTAATATCATCAGCAAAACGCACCGGATAAATATCAGGCCCCGCAATCAAGGAGCCCGCGCTTGAGCCTATATAAATTTTCCCGCCTTCTACAAACTTTTTTATAACTTCAGCGGAATCACTTTCTTGGATTTTTTGAAGAAGGTAAAAGGTGTTTCCTCCGGAGAAGAACAAAACATCTGCTTTTTCTAAATCTTTCTTAACATCAGATTTTGTTTTGTTTGTTAAAGTGTGGTCAAATAAATTAAACCCCATCTTTACTAAAGCTTCTCTGTCTGCCCTAAGCCACCACAGGTCTCCTTTTTCAACTTCTGAAGCAGTCATTATAAACGCAAGTTTCAATCCCTTACAATCAATTTTCTTGGCAATATCACTTGCTACCTCACTAACTGCCGATGCTAGAAACAATCTTTTCATATAAATTTTTCGTAAATGACAAAGTCCTTTTTGAAATGGTGTTTGGGCAATATAGCAATTTGTTTATACCCCAACGCTTGGTAGAACTTTTCTGCCCTCCAACCTTTTCCAGTAATCAAATGTACCTTATGGGCACCAAACTTTTTACCGAAATCTTCTGACTTTTGAGTTAATGTTTTGCCTATTCCTTTACCTTTTTTGTCGTGGGCCACAATTAAATAATCTATATACAGAATACCAGCCTCAAATTTCCCCTTGATTGAGCCAACGATTTTTCTATCTTCCGTGGCCTTGTAGATAAATTCTTTATTTCTGTAGTCAACGTCTTTTCCATAATGTTCTCTATCGGCTATTGGCCACTCTTTTTCACCAAACTGTTTCAGCTCTTTGTTTGTGGATTCGGAAATTTTAATCATTTTTCTATGAGGCTTAAAAGCAACGGAAATTGTTTATATTCTGGACCTCTCTCAAGATTAAAATGACCTTCTCCGTTTTTGATAATTAGCTCTCCACCGATATTTTCTTGAATCATTTTCCCTTGATCGACACCGCAATCGTAAGGATCTTTATCTGAGTAAATAAGATAAAATTTATTGCAAGAACCCTTAATCTTTGACCAATTGAATGGATCACCAACCAAACCCTTTTTGTAAACGAAAAATTGAGGCATTTTTCCCATATTGCACGGTCCGCTAACAAGTATTGCCTTGTTTATTTTAGTCTCCTTCGGCAATTGTTCTAATATTCTTAAAATAAGAGTTGCTCCTGCTGAATGTCCAATAATTACACTTTCGTCATTAAATACCCACTTTTTATTTGCAAAAACCGTATCTAGCCATTTTTTCTTGTCTGGTTGTTCGGAATCAGGTAGATCAGGAACCCAAACTTTATATCCATTCTTCTCCAGTTTTGCTTTGAGCCAAGGAAACCAATTTCCTGTATGATCATTTCCAGCTCCGTGTAAAATCAATGCGTTTTTCATTTCGCTTCTAACACTTAGATTTTATATCACTGTTTTGCTGTAAGCAATTACAAGTTAGGAAGAAGTATTGGAAGCTCGGGATTCAGGAGTTGCTGAACATTTCGTGCTACAATTTCGATAGGCATGAACAGATTCGCATAATCAGCAGTTCTTAGTGCGTCTGCCAAAGCCGACAAATACTCTCCAGAAAAAGCAGAAAATTTTTCTTTAAGAGAAATAATTGTTATTTATCCGAAAGATCATAATTTACCGATTAATTAATATAGACTTCGGATTTCCTTCTTGCTTTTTATTTTTAAACATTGTAAAAGTAATTTGTAATGGCAAAGACCAAAAAAGAACCGAAAGAAGCGCCTCGTCAGCAAGAGGGTGGTGCAGCAAAACTTCAAGCAATTAAACTGGCAATGGATCAAATAGAAAAACAGTACGGTAGGGGTTCTATTATGAGACTTGGAGGAAATACTAATGACAAGTTTAAGATTGAAGTTATTCCAACCGGTTCAATTGCTTTGGATATAGCTCTCGGTGTCGGAGGATTTCCCAGAGGCAGAATTACTGAAATATATGGACCTGAAGCATCGGGGAAAACAACACTTGCACTTGCCGTTATTGCAGAAGCCCAGAAGAAAGGCGGTCAGTGTGCATTTGTTGATGCAGAACATGCACTTGATCCGCAAAGGGCGGAAATTATCGGGGTTGATTTAGATAATCTTCTCATGAGTCAACCTGATACTGGTGAACAGGCTTTGGAAATAACGGAAACTTTAATAAGATCAGGAGCACTTGATGTTATTGTTGTTGATTCAGTTGCAGCACTTGTCCCAAGAGCAGAGCTTGAAGGAGAAATGGGGGATGCTGTCATGGGGCTTCAGGCAAGACTAATGTCTCAAGCGTTAAGAAAATTAACAGGAGCAATTTCAAAGAGTAAAACCGTTCTAATCTTTACAAATCAGTTAAGACAAAAAATCGGAGTAATGTTTGGTAATCCTGAGACAACCCCAGGGGGACTGGCTCTTAAATTTTACTCGTCGGTGAGAATTGATGTAAGAAGAATTGAAGTCTTAAAAGATGGAGAAAGGGTAATTGGGTCCCGCCATAGAGCCAGGGTCGTAAAGAATAAAGTCGCTCCTCCATTAAGAATTGCCGAGTTTGACATAATGGAAACTGAAGGGATATCAAAAACCGGAGGACTACTCGATGTTGCCTGCGAACTTGGAATAATTGCAAAATCAGGATCTTTCTTTAATTATGACGGAAAACCAATTGCTCAAGGAAAAGAAGCAGCAAAACTATATATCGGAGAACATGTTAAATTTGGAGAAGAGTTAGATAAAAAAATAAGAGACATGGTTGCTTCAGGCAAAAAGCTTCCTAAAGAGTTAGTAGAAGAAAAAGAAGAGTAATATAAGAGTGTGCCGATAATTACTTCAATTAAATCTCAGAAGAAAAAAGAAAGAGTAAATGTATACCTTGATGATAAATTTGGTTTTGGCATTGATTTAGAAAACTTTGTAATACTGGGATTAAAAGTAGACCAAGAGGTGACAGAGATAGAGATAGAGAAAATAGTTAAAAAAGCGGAGTTTCAAAAGACTTTAGACAAACTTCTTAGATTTGCAACATTAAGGCCAAGAAGTGAAGGGGAAATTAATAACTACCTTAGAAGAAAAAAAGTTCATGAAAGCATGCATTCTCAACTCTTTGATAGATTAAATCATTTGGAACTAATAGATGATGAAAAATTTGCAAAGTGGTGGGTAGAGCAAAGACAAGCTTTTAGACCAAAACCTAAAAGAATACTTAGTAACGAACTCAGAGTTAAAGGAATTAATAGTGAAATAATAAAGAAAGTTGTAGGTGAGGAAGAAATAGATGAAGAGAAAATGGCAAAAGACCTGATTGAAAAAAGGGCTTACAAATGGAAAAACTTTGAGGGATTTGAATTAAAGCAGAAAATGTCTCAATACCTAGCCCAAAAAGGTTTCACTTGGGAAATTGTTGAAAAAGTGGTAAAATTGTCAGTAGAGTAAAGGAATATGGTAGGAAGAACGATAAATACAGCTTCTTTCGCCTCAGGTCTTATTTAAAAAGGGCCTTGTTTCTTTGCTTCAAAACTAGAATATATGTCAGACGATAATATTAAAAAGCTTGAAAAGATTGCCAATTTAACCTCAGACGAAGCTAAAAAGATGCTTCTTGATGAAGTTCAGAAGGAACTAACCGGGGAAATTGCCAAGAAAATTAGGCAGGCGGAGGAAAGAATTAAGGAGGATGCTTCAGAAAAGGCTAAAGAAATCCTTGTTGATGCCATGAGGCATGGAGCAACTTCATATGTGGCCGAGTACACAGTTTCTACAGTTACCGTTCCCAATGAAGATGTCAAAGGAAGAATCATTGGCGCAGGGGGAAGAAATATTAGAACCTTCGAAAGGGAGGCCGGAGTTGAAATTGAGATTGACGAAACCAATGAAATCAGAGTTTCTTCTTTTGATTCAATAAGGAGAGAAATTGCCAGACGTGCACTTGATCTTCTTATTAAAGATACCAGAATTCAGCCTTCTCGGATTGAAGAGGTAGTAAGACAAGTTAGAACCCAAATGGACGATGTTCTTTTGGAAGAAGGAAAGAAAATTGTTCAGGATTGCGGAGTGTTTAATTTGCCTTTAGAACTTGTGAAACTTATCGGCAGATATAAATTTAGGACCTCATATGGACAAAATCTTGGGATTCATACAATTGAAGAAACGAAGATTGGAATATCGCTTGCCAACGAAGTCGGAGCAAGTGTAGATATTGTACGACTGGGATGTCTTCTTCATGATATTGGCAAAGTTGTAACTGAGGAAGAAGGCACTCATGTTCAAACCGGAGTGGCCACGCTTAAAAAATACGGTCTTCCAAAGGAAGTTGTTGCTTGTGTGGCAGAACATCATGAAGATAAACCTTTTAGCTCTGTTGAATCGACTCTAGTTTGGATTGCCGATGCTATATCGGGGAGTCGTCCCGGAGCAAGGTATGAACCGCATGAAGATTATGTTGGCAGGATGGAAAAAATTGAGGATATTGCCAAAGGATTTGCCGGAGTTGAAACGGTCTATGCTTTTCAAGCAGGTAGAGACGTTAGGGTTATTGTTAAGCCTGATGAGGTAGATGACGACAGAACTACTGTTCTTGCTCATGACATTGCCAAGAAGCTTGAAAAAGAAGCTGAATATGCAGGACAGATTAAAGTAACTGTAATTAGAGAAATAAGAGCCACGGAAACAACTGCAGCTAGATGAAGAAATTTATCCTTTTAATCTTTTCTTTTTTTACATCTTTATTTAGCTCACCCACTCCCTCAGCAACCAATTTACCCACACCAAGTATTTTACCAACGCCGACTCCAACCGCTACTCCCACACCCAGACCATTAACTTTTTCCGAAATGAATACTTTATATGGTCCCTGTGTATATGTACCGACTTTGATGTACCACCATATTCAATCTCCTGAGGCAGCCAAGGCCAGAAATCAGGTGGGACTAACAGTAAGAACTGTCGATTTTAGGGCACAGATGCAGTATTTAAAAGATAAAAGTTACGTTGTAATTTCAATGCAGGATCTTTTAAATTTTTTTGAACAGGGAATTAAGCCTTCCGTTAAATCCATTCTTCTAACTTTTGATGACGGATATGATGATTTTTATTTAGACGCCTATCCGGTTTTACGGGAGTTTAACTATCCGGCAACAGTATTTATTCCCACAGGACTTATGAATAATGCAAATTATCTTTATTGGGACCGAATTGCAGAAATGGCGGGAAACAGAATATTGTTTGCAAATCATACTTGGTCGCACAAGAATGTAAAAACTAAGGAAGATGTTTTGAAAATGGAAATCTCAACTGCCGATGTTCAATTAAATGAGAAGGGATTAAATTCTCCAAAAGTATTTGCATATCCGTACGGTTTGGAAAGCAAGACCGCAATTACTTTTTTAGAAGAGCTTAATTACGAACTGGCATTTACTACACGAAGCGGAGGAATTCTCTGCAAGAAACAAATGCTTGACTTACCCAGAGTAAGAATTGGAAACGGTTCACTTTCGGTTTATGGTTTTTAGAATAAATCCCAAATATTTGACTTTTAATTAGAGTTTAGTATATGCTTTCAAGCTAGATATGACAAAGAAGGATTTAGTTGATCAGGTTTGTCGAAAAGCGCACCTTACTAAAAAAGCTGCGACTGAAGCAGTTGAAGTATTTTTAGATGAAGTCGGACGAATTCTTTCTAAGGGAGAAAAAGTAGTTCTTTCTGGATTTGGGACATTCAGAGTAATTTCCATGAAGGGAAAAACAGTAAAGATTCCAAAAACAGATAAAATGGTAACAATCAAAGCACATAGATCTCCTCGCTTTACTCCAGGCAAGAAACTCAAAAGACAGGTTGCCCGCTGACCGTGTATAATTGGGCTTAATGGACAGAGCAATTGTTGTAGATAGACTGGTTAAAAACTTCGAGGTTACCGAAAAAGAAAAAGGGCTAAAAGGTTCTATTAAGTCAATCTTTTCTCCAAAGAAAAAAATTGTTCATGCTTTAAGGGGAATCTCATTTAATATTCAGCCGGGAGAGCTGGTTGGCTTTATCGGCCCTAATGGTGCAGGTAAAACTACAACTCTAAAAACTCTTTCAGGACTTTTATATCCCACAGGTGGTTTTGTGCAAGTATTGGAATACGATCCATGGGACAAGAAGTCAGACTTCTTAAAACAAATATCTCTAATCATGGGACAGAAAAATCAGTTGTGGTGGGACCTACCGGCCCGAGAAACTTTTGAATTAAATCGTGAGATATATGAAATTCCCAGGAGAGATTATGAAAAGAACTTGGAAGAACTTATAACTCTTCTTGATGTCGGCAATCTTCTTAAAACTCAAGTAAGAAGGCTTTCATTAGGCCAGAGAATGAGAATGGAACTAGTGGCAGCACTTCTTCACAAACCTAAAGTTTTGTTTTTGGATGAGCCGACAATCGGACTTGATCTTATAGGTCAGCAGAAAATAAGGGAGTTTATATACGAATATAATCATAAAAATAACGCAACCATAATTTTAACTTCCCACAATATGGATGACCTCATTAATTTAGCGAGGCGTGTAATTGTCGTTGACGACGGCAGAATTCTTTTTGATGGAGCTTTAGAAGAATTGACAAACCGGTTTGCCAAAGAAAAAATAATTAAAATATCTCTTTCAAGTGAAGTTGATATTAAGATGATTGAAAAAATCGGTACGGTTAAGCAAGTTTTATTTCCCGAAATTACATTATCTGTTCCAAGGTCGGCTGTGGCCGTAGCCGCAGCTGAGATTTTGCAGAATTTTCCGGTGAATGATTTAACGATTGAAGAGGTTTCTGTTGAGGAGGTTATCAAAAAGGTCTTTAGGGGTGAACTGAATAAGTGAAAAAATATCTTCAAATATTTAAGTTGTCTTTTCAGCAGGAATTTGCCTACCGGCTTAATTTCATCATGTGGAGAGTCAGAAATATATTACAAGTGGTGCTTACTTTCTTTCTTTGGAGCTCTGTTTTTAGAGATCCTCAAACGGAAGTTTTTGGCTACAATCAGGAAAAAATACTGACATATGTTTTTGGAATACTAATACTCCGTGCAATTGTTTTTTCGGCAAGGGCGGTTGACGTTGCAGGAGAAATATCAAACGGGGATATTACAAACTTTCTTCTCAAGCCCGTAAGTTATTTTAAATATTGGGCCACTCGTGACATTGCCAGTAAGGCTTTAAATTTAAGTTTTTCTATTGTGGAAATAACGATCTTATTTTTAATTCTAAAGCCTCATCTTTTTTTACAGATAAACCCTGTTATTTTATTTGCAGTTTTTGTTTCTTTAATTCTCGCGATTATTTTATTTTTCTGCCTTCTTTTTATAACCAATATGTCTGCTTTCTGGATGCCCGAAAACGGCTGGGCTGCTCAGTTTTTATTTATTGTTATCATTACCGATTTTTTATCAGGAGGAGTATTTCCTTTGGATATCATGCCCGTAGCTTTCCAGAAAGTTCTTTATTCAACCCCTTTCCCTTATCTTTTATTTTTCCCGCTTCAGGTTTATTTGGGAAAAATTGGAGGACCGGAAATTATTAGGGGTTTAACTACATCTATAGTTTGGATATTTATTTTAATTACAATACTTAAATATGTCTGGGCAAAAGGTTTAAGAAAATATTCGGCGGAAGGAAGGTAATGCAAAACTTAAAGAAATATTTAAAAATCTGGCTTTTAATGAGTAGAAATTCGTTTTTGGCAGTTTTTAATCAAAAAGCTGCTCTTTCAATCTTTCTTATAGGAAAGATTGTAAGATTTTTCTTTTTCTTTAGTTTTATTGTTTTCCTTCTTAAAGGAACAAAGAGTTTGGCAGGATATAATTTAAATCAGACTCTTCTCTTTTTTCTTACTTTTAATTTAGTTGACACACTTTCTCAATTTTTATTCAGGGAAGTTTATAGATTTAGACCGTTAATTGTTTCCGGGGGATTTGATTTGGTTCTTTCTAAACCCATTAATGCTCTTTTTAGATCTTTAATGGGAGGAGCTGATCTAATCGACCTAGTAACAATAGTGCCTTTGACTATTGCTACTTTCTATGTTGCTAATTTGTTAAATCCTTCCATACTCCAGACTACTTTCTTCGTACTGCTTGTTCTTAATGGTTTAATTATTGCTGCTGCCTTCCACATATTTGTATTGGGCTTAGGAATTATAAGCTTGGAAATTGATCACACGATAATGATTTATAGAGATCTGTCTTCTTTGGGAAGATTTCCGATCGATATCTATAAAGAACCTCTAAAAGGGATTATTACTTTTCTTGTTCCCATCGGGATTATGATTTCCTTTCCAGCAAAGGCTATAATGGGGTTAATGAGTCCTGCGGGAGTGATTTGGTCCCTTACCTTTGGTGTTTTAGTTTTTATTCTCTCTTTTAAATTCTGGAATTTTGCTTTGAAAAAATATACAAGTGCGAGTAGCTGACATGAGAAACAAGCTTTTGGTTATTTGCGGCCAGACAGGAACAGGAAAAACTTCTCTTGCTATTTATCTTGCTAAAAAATTTAATGGAGAATTAATTTCTGCAGATTCTCGTCAAGTTTATAAAGGACTTGATATTGGAACAGGGAAAGACTTGAAAGAAATCGAGAAATCAAAAATAAAGATTTGGGGATACGATTTGGTTGAACCTAAAAAGAATTTCAGTGTTGGAAATTACATCAGGTTTGCTCAAAAAGTAATTAACGATATTCAAAAAAGAGACAAACTTCCAATATTAGTTGGTGGAACAGGACTTTTTACTAAGGGGGTTACTGATGGTATTCCTACTGCTTTTGTTCCCCGTAATCTTAAATTAAGGAAAAACTTGGAAGAAAAAGACGTTAATGAACTTTTTGAAATCTTGGCTCAACTTGATCCGATTAAAGCCGGATCTTTAAATAGATCAGATAAATTTAATCCAAGAAGATTAATAAGAGGTATTGAAGTTGCAGCGTGGAGTCTTGAGAGGAAAGCTCCCAGACTCTTTAAAAAACCAAAATATGAACTTTTGGAAATTGGACTTCAAACTTCACAGGATAATTTGTCCCAAAAAATTGAAAAAAGAGTGGATAAAAGGATTAAGGATGGGGTTGAAGAAGAAATTAAAAATCTTATTTCTTCCGGAATCTCCTGGGACAGTCAATCAATGACCTCCTTAGGTTATAGACAGTGGAGAGGTTATTTTGAAAGTAAAATTACAAAAGGTGAGGTTATTGATAATTGGAAGAAGGAGGAATTAAGGTATGCCAAAAGACAATTAACCTGGTTTAAGAAAGATGTGCGTATTAATTGGTTTGATTCTTCAAAGAAGAATTTTATCAAAAATGTGGAAAAATTGGTCAAAAAATGGTATCCTTAGGCATGATGCGGAAAGTTGAAATTTCTCACAAGACAATAATTTTTACGGTAGTTTTTGCCGCCTTTCTCTGGTTTCTTTATTCTATCCGGGACGTAATTTTTGCGTTATTTGCTTCCATTTTATTAATGGCAATTCTTAATCCACTAGTAACCCGTCTAACTAAGTTTAGAATTCCTAGAGGCATTTCTGTTCTTTTGGTTTACGTTTTGGTGGTGGGTGTTTTGGGAGCGACCATTGCCTCAATTATTACCCCTTTGGTTAATGAAACTTCAAGTTTTGCAACCGGGCTTCCAAGATATTTGGAAAATGCGGGTGTTCCTGCCTTTTTAGGCAAGGAAACGACCAGTAATCTTCTTTCTCAGCTTGTGCAAATTCCCGGTCAGGTTTTAACCTTAAGCGTTTCATTTTTCTCAAACTTAGTTATGGTTATCGGAAGTTTAGTATTTGCCTTCTATCTTCTTTTGGCAAGGGAAAAATTAGAACTTCAACTTTCGTCATTTTTGGGCGAAGAGAAAGGGAAGAGGATTTGTAAAGTAATTGACAATTTGGAGTTTAGATTGGGAGGCTGGATGAGGGGGCAACTTCTTTTAATGCTGGCAATTGGACTTGCAACTTTCCTGGGACTTATTCTTTTAGGAATTCCATATGCTTTACCTTTAGCAATTTTAGCAGGACTTTTAGAGATAGTTCCTACGGTGGGACCTATTGTTGCCGCAATTCCGTCAATTATCATCGGATTTGGAATATCTCCTTTTATCGGTTTTGCGGCGGCATTTTTGGGATTTCTTGTGCACCAGCTTGAAAATTATCTGCTGGTTCCTAAGATAATGGAAAAATCGGTGGGAGTTTCTCCAATCGTCACGCTTTTAGCTCTTGCGGTCGGTGCAAAGCTTGCAGGAATTGCCGGAGTGTTTATTTCCATGCCGGTACTTATTACTTCTCAAGTTTTAATAAAAGAATATCTATCCTCCAAAGATTGAAAAAAGACTCCATGTTTGATAAGATACCCTTGCTCTGGAGGAAGGATGATCGCTGCAGGCTGTAAGGTCTGTAGAGGAAAGTCCAGGCAGCATAAGGCAGGGTGTCCGGTGTAAGCCGGAGCGGGTAACCGCCAGTTAGAGTCACAGAGACTATGTCGATCTCGTCACTTAAAACGTGACGGACACGAGTGAAAAGAGACAATCCTCCCCGCGGCAACCCACGAATGGTTCGTTTGAGGTCGCCTTACCGAGAACCGAAGATTTGGGGCATAGACAGATGATCGTCGTAAAACAGAACCTGGCTTACTATCCTCCGGAGCAAAAAGCACCCGTCGAAAGACGGGTATTTTTGTGACGGAGGAGAGCTAGAAGCGCAGCGACTACTAGCCTCCAGAGCATTTTAAGAAACTAGGGTTCCGATTGGTTTTCCTTTGAGGATTTTATCGATACTATCTAGTTTATTTATATTAAAAACCACGATAGGCATATTATGGTTTTTGCAAAGGCTAAAAGCGGTGGTGTCCATTACTTTAAGATCTCTTTTAATAGCTTCATCATAGGATAGGTTTTTGTAGAGAGTTGCTTTTGTATTTTTCTTCGGATCTTCTGAATAAACACCATCAACATTGGTGGCTTTTAAAATTAGATCACATTTAAGTTCAATGGCCCTTAAGGCCGCTCCCGAATCTGTAGTAAAAAATGGGCTGCCTACACCTCCCGTGAGGATGATTATTCTTCCTTTTTCCAAGTGTCTTATTGCCCTTCTTCTTATGTAAGGTTCGGCTACAAATCTAACCTCAAAAGCAGTCATCATTCTGGTTGGGGCACCAAGTCTTTCTACGGCCTCCTGAAGAGCCATGCCATTGATGATTGTT
>Ga0209210_1002724_pt1 | contig 12570 bp, 15 predicted proteins | sample RifGroA1_FD_183991 | JGI IMG/M metagenome (GOLD analysis project Ga0209210, IMG submission 183991) | Contaminated groundwater microbial communities from Rifle, Colorado, USA - Rifle Groundwater A1 (SPAdes) (version 2) | ecosystem: Environmental > Aquatic > Deep subsurface > Groundwater >...
CGATATGAAATATCTGAACGAGGCGCTCAAAAAAAAATATCCTAAGACAACATTTAATCTATATAACTATGGTATTGGGGCACAAAACGTGAAACAAGGGTTTGAGCGATTAAATTTAAATTTTTCGTACCAAGACAGAAGCTATGATGCAATTACAAAGATCAAAGCCGACGTAATTATTCTTGGCACATTCGCATATAACCCGTTTGATCCCCATAGCATATCGACTTATAAAAACTATTTAATCCCTTTACTCACTCAACTGAAAGCAACAGGAAGCCAAGTATATCTGCTTCTCGAAGTCGCACCACTTGGAGAAAATTTTGGCAAAGGTCCACAAGGAATTAATTGGCCACAAGATTTAACAATCAAACAATCACAGCATATCGAGGAACAACTCTTGGTAGCCAAGTCAACAGCGCAAAGCTTAAACATACCTGTCATTGATGTTTACTCAAAAACTAAAGGTAAATCAACATACACAAGCAAAGATGACGGTATCCATCCGTCGTACGATGGCCACATATTCACCGCAAACCTGATAGCGCAAACAATTGCATTAAAATAAGCAGTGATCGGCAAAAACAATAAACAAAAAAAACATTCACAACAGAATCAACCTTACTGCTGATTGTCATAATCCTTTTGGCAGCAATGATAAGGTTGTATAACCTAACACTTGTGCCGCCCGGCGTCTCGTCTCCAGGCTAAATGTTTACACTGAGTAAAATTGAAGTGGGACAATTGAGACAATATAAAAATAATTATCCCATTTTGGGGAAAATGCCACAAATACCACACGTAAAAAAACAGTTGAACAAAATCTGAAAAACGTTTTCTTGACTAATCTTATATAATCTTATATAATTAGATCAATAAGATAATAGTATGACTGTTAAAACTCGTCTTGACCAAAGACTGCAAAATCTGGCTACAAGCATTTTATCCGATATTGCCAAAATTGACGAACTAAAAGGCATGTGGACGGCAGGGGCGCAGTTAAATCCTGTTGTACTTAGCAGGCTTAAGCAGTCGGTCTTAATTACTTCAACCGGCGCCTCGACTCGCATAGAAGGAGCAAGGCTTTCGGACGAGGATGTGGAAAAACTCATGCGGGGCATCTCTATAGAAAAATTCACAGACCGGGACAAACAGGAGGTAAAAGGTTATTTTGAACTACTGCAGAACGTTTTTAATTCTTGGAAAAGTCTTTCCTTCAATGAGGGCACGATTAAACACTTTCATAAGGAATTATTGAAGTATGTTGAAAAAGACAAACTTCATCGGGGCGAGTACAAAAAAAGCGAAAATAAAGTGCATATGGTAAATGCGGCCGGGGAATCTGTCGGAATTCTCTTTGACACAACACCGGCATATCTAACACCAACAGCGATGCTGGAGCTTATCGGGTGGACACAAAAAGCATTAAGGGAAAGAATATATCACCCGATACTGGTTATTGGCAATTTCCTTGTTGAGTTTTTACAAATTCATCCGTTTACTGATGGTAATGGCAGGCTTTCAAGGATGCTAACTAATTTACTACTACTCGGTGAGGGATACCTGTACATGCCCTATGTCTCTCACGAAAAACTTATTGAAGATAATAAGCCGGATTATTATATGGTTCTCAGGGCAAGCCAAAAAACCTTCAGGACCAAAGATGAAGATATTAATCCCTGGCTTAAGTTTTTCCTGAAGATAATTCTTAAACAATCAGAAATGGCGGTTGATTTGCTATCGGCAGAAAACATAGAAAAAACACTTTCCAGAAATCAATTGATGGCATGGGAATACTTACAGGAAGCCGCTGAAGCGACACCTCGTGACATTGCAAAAAATGCCGGCATTGCCCGTCCCACTGTTAATCAAATAATGGATAAATTTATCAGGCTTAACAAAGTCGAACGGCTTGGATTAGGAAGAAGTACCCGTTATAGAATTATCACAACCCCTAAATAATCTATGTCGGCCAAAATTAGACTTGAAATCTCAAAATCAAATTTAATAAGTATCCATGACAAAGACTTCGATGATTTTGAGAAAAACATTATTAATCATGTCTATTGCATAAACTGCGCATCGTCATACAATTCAACAATTACAAACTACCGTGTTTTTCTAAACGACTATGATGACGTAATTCTCGAAGGTTTTTGCAAAAAATGTAACCATCCAGTCAATCGTTATGTTGAAACAGGTGAAGTAGCAAAAAATCGAAAGAGAACTCGAAAGTTAAAAAGATTTTAACGAGTTAAGTTCCACACCAGCTCGTTTGCTGCGGGACTAGGTATCCTTCGCACAGTCGACTTCGAAATAACACGAAGGCTACTTCCATAATGACTCTTTCTTTTCTCTTCGCCAACCTTTGATCTCCTTTTCTCTACGACGAGCTTCCAGTAGCGTTTCAAATTGTGCGGAGTATTTTAGAATGACTGGTCTTCTGATCTTTGTGTAATGAGCACCCCACTTTGACTGGTTATGTTGTTTTAACCTTTTATCAATGTTGTTAGTACAACCAACATAATAAGTTTTATCAGCGCACTCAACAATGTAAACAAAGTAGGGCATATGGAAAGGGTATCATTTCGTCGCTGCGCTCCTCAATGTCTTCCTCGCTTAATTTGTGTCAAAATGGTCGAAGACTCTGACGAGCGAAGCGAGGAAGAGCTGCGGGACTAGGATTCGAACCTAGATAGACGGATCCAGAATCCGTCGTCCTACCGTTAGACGATCCCGCAATGTTAAACCCTTTTCTTTAAGTAAGCTCGACCAAAACCTGTCTTCAATTGTTTTTCTCTTAGTATAGCTTTTTCCTTAGATAAACATGCTTCATAGTAAATCAAAATTAATGGAATTCTATTTTTGGTTGCGATGACCAGTTTCTGATTGTGAGCCTTGACCCTCTTTTCTAGATTATCAGTCCAACCCGTATATAAATTTCCATCTTTTTTACTTTTTAACACATACGTAAAGTACATACCGTTAGACCTGCCCGCAATGCTACGCATAGCGTTGCAGGCGGGCGACTCCGCAAAGAACATTATTTTAACAATTTTTCGCTGTTAAATCGAATATAATGTTATCATAAATTAAATATCACATGCGTGGATTTGCTGCCATCCTCGTCCTTTTGCCACTTTTGTTCTTAAGCTATTTACTGCTTTCTTTAGCAACGAAAAACAAAGGTGCAGAAATTGTTGATCCTAGCAAATTGCAAACTGTCCCCAGATCAGCAAGTCTTGAAGATAAACAAACAAGTTTAGAAGCTATAAACCAGGATGCTCAACTCCCAACCCCACAGCCCTCACCCACCAAAGAATCATCACCTGATCCTCTTATTGAATCTGAAATCTCGTTTCTGGCCGCACCTTCCCCATCACCCTCGCCAAAACCTGTCTCAAACCCTAATGTTTCCTCGGGGGGCAATTATACAGTTGTGACTTATGACCTGGGTTCAGTGACGGTAGTTACAGACAGTGCAAACGATGACGATTGCGGCAACAATTGTCCTACAAAACCCCTTGCCCAATATGTAAGCGAAAATGGGGGCAAAGCAGGCATAAATGGCACTTATTTTTGCCCACCGGATTATTCATGGTGTTCAGGAAAAGTTGGCAGTTACGATTTCCCCATCTGGAACAACCGCAAAAACAAATGGATGAGATCAGACACTCTTTTCTGGGGTGGTCGGGGTATGATGGTCTTTAGACCCGGATCTGCACAATTTTTCTCTTGTGCAAACTGTGTTGGAGCTCCTACAAATATAACAGGCGGCATTGTAAATTACCCGTCACTCTTGGCAGGAGGAAACATAGTTTTGGATGAAGGGGCAATATCCGACAACTTAAAAGTGACAAAAGGGACACGTTCAGGTATCGGCTTCGGCGGTGGAAAGCTGTTTCTGGTAGTTGCCCGGAGTGCTAACATGCGTGATCTTGCCAATATTTTTAAATCACTGGGGGCAACGGATGCTCTAAATCTGGATGGAGGCGGGTCGAGTGCACTTTACTCAGGTGGATATAAAGCAGGCCCCGGAAGACTCCTCCCAAACGCAGTAATCGTCAAGTAACTTTATATTCGCTTCAAGAAAAGTGGCCCTCAACTCTCATACATCTATAAACCCCACCTCACTCACTACAAAGTCCATCTTCACATCCATGGGACTAATATCAACATCATCAACTAGCTGAAAATCATAACAAAGCCCTATCTTTATGGCAGAGGTCCTAGCAAGCAGTTTGTCGTACACTCCAAAACCAAAGCCTAACCTTGCGCCACTTGTTGAAAAAGCGATACCTGGCACAATTGCTATATCAATGTTTCTCCCATCTACACTAACTATTGTTTGCGGTTGATATACTTCACCGAATACTTTTTCAACTTCTCCGTTGGGGTCAAACTTACTTACAATCCAATGTTTCATCGATAAAGCTGGCAAAAATAATTCTTTTCCCTCACTTGTCAACTTTTCAATCAACAAACTAGTGTCAACCTCATTTTTTATTGGTAAATAAACAAGTATTTTAGATTGATTTTTAAAAGAAATGTTGGAAAATAAATTAACGATTACCTTTTTGCTTGTATTCTGAATGTAGGTATCATCAAGACCCAGTCTCTTCCTAAGCAGCTCTAGTCTCAGATTCTGCTTTAACATTGGGTAAAATAATAACTTGTGAACAATTATTGTAACTTTTTCAGATAGTGTTCTGAATATTTAAAACTGTAAAAAGTAACTATTGACGCAACGATTGCGACAACTAGCACGAAAAAATTATTCGATATTCCTACTCCGGTAAAAACTGCAAGCCTTTTTAGAAGCCAAATAACAGGAATTAGGAGAATAGTAGTCACAACCATAGCGTATCTTTCATCTTTAACCTTTAATTCCAAACGTGAAAGCACTTGGGGCGCAATTTTTCCAAGATAAGTTAAAACAAAAGACCAAACAACCGCCGACATCGTACCTGCAATATCCATATTGCCAAAAACAACCTGTGACTTAAAAACAATGGATAGGATCAACAGGGCAATACTGACCAAGGCCCAAGTTGCCAAAAAAACAATTATTTTATCTATATTCACGCAGTCGAATATTAGATTACGCAATTTATACATCTAAGTCAAGGACGTTGTGAATATGAATTAACTTCAACATAAATTGACTTCAAAGCTGAACGTGTAGTACGCTATACACAGTAAATGGTTTCCCAAGAAGAAGTGGTGGACAAGCTCAAGCAATGTATTGATCCCGAACTTGGCATAAACATTGTTGATTTAGGTCTAATTTATAGCATTTCAATAGACCAGTCACGAGTAAGTGTACAAATGACTTTAACAACCCCGGGTTGTCCACTGGACTCATATTTTGTTCGCGATATTACCTCAAGGTTGAAAAGCCATAAAGAAATATCCGACGTACTAGTTGAGTTTACATTCGACCCGCCATGGAACCCTGCCAAAATGTCTCAAGAATCTAAAGATGTTCTCGGGTTTGTAAACTAAGGCATTGACTTCGGGTTTTCTTCGGTTTAAAATAGATTAAAATCAACAAAAATTAGGGTATTGACAAGTGTCAACATGTGGTGTCATTCTAGAGTTAGACCACAATATATTGTGCTTTCGCGGAATCCGTGAAACATTCAGTCTGCAGGTGAAGGCACATGTTTTTCAAGAAAAGGGCAGCTAAAGAAGTAAGGGAATCAATGTGATTTGTCCGTTCTGTGCTCATGATACGACAAAGGTACTGGATAAACGTGAGGCGACCAGTGGCAAAGAGACACGAAGACGCCGGGAATGTACAAAATGTGGTCGAAGGTTTACAACTTTCGAAAGGGTTGAAACGTTAGATCTTTTAATTATTAAAAAGGACGGAAAAAGGGAAATTTTTGACCGTGGGAAGCTAAGAGGTGGAATCATTAAGTCTTGTGAAAAAAGACCGATATCAGCAGAGAGTATTGAAAAAGTAGTAGATGAAATAGAAGCGGAACTGAGAAAAGGTACGTCAAGCGAGGTTTCTAGCAAAGAGGTAGGTGAACTCGTGACAAAAAAACTTAAAAAGCTGGACAAAATTGCATATATCAGGTTCGCGTCGGTATACAGGCAATTTGCAGATATTAAAGACTTCGAGAAGGAGTTAAAAAACCTATCAAAAAGATTTAAATGAAAAAGACAACAAGCACAACCAAAGTTAACCTCAGGCACAAAGAAAGGAATATGGCCAGAGTAGCTGGCAGAAATATTCCACAACCTCCTGCTGACCTCATTGAACCGGCCTTATCCGAAAATGCAGCTTACATTGCCAAGACCCGCTATTCATTTCGCGACGAGACTGGCGAACCAATAGAAACTCCAAAAGAATTATTTTGGAGAGTAGCTTATTATATCGGTGCGGCGGACAGAATCTACGGTAGTGCCAAAGACCACAACACAAGCGCTCGTGAGTTTTACAAGCTCATGGCTTCTCAAAAATTTATTCCAAACACTCCAACACTGGTTAATTCCGGCAAAACAGGACAGTCACTCTCCGCATGCTTCGTTCTTCCTGTCGACGACGATTTAGAGTCGATCCTTAAAACTATGCGCGATATGGCCATGATACACAAAATGGGCGGAGGGACGGGCTTTTCATTCTCAAGACTTAGGCCAAAAGACGACGTGATAGGAACCAGCAAAGGCAAAACTACTGGCCCGGTTGCCTTTCTGCAAGCATACAACGATGTAACCTCTCAAATCCGCCAAGGTGGGGTCCGACGTGGAGCCAACATGGGGATCCTACACTATAACCACCCAGACATTTTACGTTTTGCTGTTCACAAAGTGGATGAATTTTCACTTACTAATTTCAACATTTCAATGACAGTAACAGAAGAATTTATGGAAAAAGTAAAAGATGATGAAAAATATATCGAAGGCGAGCTTTATGTTGATGATATTATCAACGAATTAAAAGAAGCATACACAATTCGCGACCTTGATCTGAAAAATGTCAGAGTAGAAGAAGCAGTTGGCAAACTCTATAAAGTGTGTCGTGCAACTCATGCAGGGGAAGGATATGACTTGGTTAACCCAAGGACAAAAGAGATTACAGGTCGCCTTAACGCCAAGAAAATATTTGACCTAATCACCAAACTCGCTTGGCAATATGGAGATCCAGGCATGATTTTAATAGATCGTGTTAACAGCTCACGTGCAAACCCAACTCCGAATATAGGCCTTATAGAAGCAACAAATCCTTGTGCCGAGCAACCGCTTCTACCATACGATGCCTGCACATTGGGCTCAATCAACCTCGCCAAGTTCGTTTACCCTGAGGATGATCGAAGGGTCAAAGATAAATTGCCAGATCAAAAGATCAATTGGGATGACATGCGTCGGGCAATACGTATAGCAATCCACTTTTTGGATAACGTCCTTGACATGAACGAATATCCTGTTGAGGAAATCGACAAAATGACCAGCCAAATTCGCCGTGTTGGTCTTGGTGTCATGGGCTGGGCTGACATGTTGGTTAAACTTGATATAGGCTACGACACACAAGAGGGTTTTGAACTGGCAGAAGAAATAATGAGGTTTGTGCAACATGAATCGGATATTGCAAGTGTAAATCTGGCTAAAATCCGTGGAGTTTTCCCTGCATTCAAAGGGTCAAACTATGATAAGCCGGGCGAAATCAAACCCAGAAATGGTGCCAGAACAACAATTGCACCAACTGGCACGATTTCTCTTCTTGCTGACTGTTCTAGTGGAATAGAACCACACTTCGCCTTAACTTATGCTAAAAACACAATAGAAGGAAAGAGACTATTCACAACGAACCCATATTTCCTAGAGACCCTAAAGCAAAGGGGCTTGGAAAATGAACATCTTTTAAATAAAGTTGAAGAAAACCGAGGATCTATCCAAAACTTGGATGATATTCCCCAAGAACTTAAAAAAACTTATGTGGTTGCAGCTGATATTGCGCCAAAAGACCACGTCAGAATGGCTGCCGCGTTCCAAAAGTTTACAGATAATGGCATCAGTAAAACCATCAATTTCCCCAATGAAGCGACTGTCGAAGATGTTCGTGAAGCTTACTGGCTAAGCTACGAACTTGGCTGCAACATGATTACAATCTATCGTGACGGTTCCCGCCAGAAACAGGTTTTGGAAGTTAAAAAAGAAAAGTCTTACTACGACCAGATGACCAGAAAACATCAGCCCGCCTCTGGAGGAGGAATCAATGAGGAGACCCGGGAAGAAATTTCAAATGTACCTACCAAACGCCCAACACCACAAGAAGCTTGGGGAATGAGAGTACGCAAAAAAGCAGATGTAGGCCAGGTCTACACATCAGTTTTCCGCGATGGTGACGGCACACCTGTTGAAGTCTTTGTAAACATTGGCAAAACTGGCGGATACATTGCAGGAGCAGCAGAAGTTACCGGCCGTCTTGCTTCGCGCGCCCTCAAATATGGCGCCTCAATAGAAGAAATTGCAACAGATTTAGTTGGAATTTCTTGCGGAACTCCATATGGTTTGGGGCCGGACTCGGTGCTTAGTGCATTCGATGCTGTCGGTAAATCGCTTCTCGAAATTGCCAAAGCAAAACAGCTGCAACTGCCGGTTACGGAAGAATCGGAGATGACACAGGAAGAAATTATTAAATCACCCACGTCTGCTGATGGGAACAGACACTCTCTTGCGTCAAACGGAAATGGTCATACTAACGGGCACACTAATGGATATTCCAACGGCAATGTAAAATCATACATAGATATACCGGAAAAACAAATGTCACTTTCACAAATAACCTTTACACCAGGGGGAGAAGGACTAATGACAGTAATTCACGAAGAAAAAATGATCGAAACCAAGTTCAACTCCTGCCCTGATTGTTCCTCACCGCTTATATATCAAGAAGGCTGCCGCAAATGCGTTAACCCCACCTGCGGCTGGTCCAAGTGCAGCTAAAACTCCGAAGCTGTATAATTCCCTCATGAAAAAGCCATCGGTAAAGGATGCAAAAAGATATGTTATCGAACTCCTGTCAGAAAAAGTTCAGGCCGTTAAAGAGGATTCAAAAGTAACTCGAGAACAAACCCAAGAGTTGGAATTTTTCATAAACAATGGTCATTGGGAAGTTTTGTTAACCAACACAGTTTTTAGATCTCTTGCACCGCAGGGACAAATCCATACACTCAAAAATACCCTAGACAACCGTATTCAAGAACTCAGGGCAACCCTGACACCCCTAGGTCGCTCCGACAAAACCCGCGATGCTTATATCCAAATTCTAAACCACGTCCATGACCTCGAACACTTGAAAGAAGAAGTCCTTTCAGAATTTTATTCAAAAGCCGGTAAGCGCCAAATTGCCAAAGAATCTAAAGGAAAGAAAATCGACTTCTGAATGTCATCAATCCGCATCAATAAATACTTAGCATCAATTGACATGGCATCTTGCCGCTCGATAGATGAAATGGTTGATGAGGGAAGAGTAAAAATCAACGAAGAGGTTGTAACAGTAGGCCAACAAGTAGACCCGGAAAAAGATAAGATATCAGTAGACGGTAAAGAAGTCACAGGCAGGGAGAGGAAAAAGTATATATTATCCTCAACAAACCTCAGGGTTACACATCAACCGCCGCCAAAATAAAATGGGAGAAAAATGTTTTAGAACTGGTCCCGTCAAATGTCCAAATAAAAACGCAATCTCTCCCCCACCACAGCATTGTAGAAATCACGCTTTTTGATGTTAAAAAGCGCCAAATCCGCCGAATGCTTTCGACACTGCATCTGCACATACTAGAACTTAAACGAATTTCAATCGGGTCGCTAAAACTGGGAAGCTTACCGCTTCGGAAGTTTAGAAATTTAACTCAAGAAGAAATATCAAAACTTCTTAATACTTGATAGACTATAATTTATAGATAAATAAAAACCAGCCGACATGATTGATGAATCCGCTGAAACAGAAACTATTCGCTCCCAAGATTCTTTGGTAAAAGAAAAAGACATACATACAGCCGAAGGGATAACTTTTCATGAAACTTATCCCTCAAATCTTTACTGGGTTGTTAATAATCTGGCAAATAGTGACAGAGAAAGTGCAGATCCAAGATATAAGGAATGGTGGGAAGCAGAAATTGGCCTAGACGACCAAGACGTTTTCAAACTACAGCAGTTCAGAGATGCCCAAGACCAAGTTATCAAATCACCCGAAGATTGGGAAAAGTTTCATCAACTTGTTTTTAACGAAAACAACCAAACTGTTGACGAGCAAGAACAAGCATTAATACAGCAATACGGGGATAATGGACAGAAACTGGCGGATGCCATAAAACATTTTGATCCCAGATTTGCAAGCCATTACAAAACTTCAAAAGAAATGTTTACACAAGTTCAAGAAGAGATTGGTAAAAAGGGATTAACCAAAGTAGTTAGCAAGTTTAAAAATTTTTTAGGTTTATACACTTCGTTTGCGCAAGACCAGCAGGTATATTCTCTTTGGGCACCTCTAGGCAACGAATTAGGTTTTTCTCAAGCGATAAAACCCAACCTGGTTTTGAGTACTTCAAGGGAGAGAGTAGACCCTACTCATGAAGCCGGAGCAGTTGTTCACGAAATCTTGCATAATCAATTCGATCCTTATTCTCCACCGATAAGCGATGAACTTTCCAAAAGAGGGATACCTCCGCAAGATTTTTCAGAAGGAGTTGTTTATGCTATCCATTATGGAATTATAGAAGAGGATATTTTAGGGAATAAAGGCAAGTTAGACGCTTCGCTAGAAGATGAAGGTAGAAAAAACAAAAGACAAATTCAGTTTGCTATAAAACTTCTCCCACAAATTAAAGATTATTTTGAAAAAGGCAAAATACTTGACGATGGATTTTTTGATTCGGCATCAGACAGCTACAAAGAAATTAGTGGGAATCAATAATATTTGAATAAATTATTTTCTTCTTCCCTTCCAAATAGCCTCTTTAGCATTTTCCTCCCAATTAATATATCGCGCCAAAACAAACAACCAATCGCTAAGCCGGTTAATATATATAAGACTGTTTTGATTAATTTTTTCCTCATTTACCAATTCAACAATTTTTCGTTCAGCCCGTCTTGCCACAGTCCTTGCCAAGTGAAGCTTTGACCCAACTTTTCCGCCTCCCGGTAAAATGAAATTTTTAAGTACCGGTAATGTCTTATCGAATGCATCAATTTCCCTCTCAAGTTGCCTGATAAAAGTTTTTGTAACTCTGGGCATTTTCGCCTTGACGTCAGCAGGTGTTGCTAGGTCTGTACCCAGAACAAAAAGTTCACTCTGAATACGTATTAACTTTTTTAAAACATTAGCAGGTGGAGTATCTGCAACAACTGTCCCAATCAGAGAATTCAGCTCGTCAACAGAGCCGTAGGCTTCAATCCGCGCCGAGTTTTTATCAACCCGTTTTCCCCCAAATAGAGATGTGGTGCCACTATCTCCGGTTTTCGTGTAAATCTTCACCACAAAATTAAATCACTATTGTCTATTTGCAACAACTGTTAATATGTACGTATGAAACCTCAACTATTAATAGCTTTGGCTCTACCTGTCACAATCATTCTCACAAATCTGCTTGCTCTGACCTTTACAGACAATACCTACAAGACTTATTTTAAAGACGGTGAAAAAATTCACTATGCCCTCAACATTGTCTCATTCCTTAGGATAGGAACTCCGCTCGACAAAACTTATTTTTCTCCTCAGGCGAATACACATATGCAAGATGTAAAGAAATTAGTAGACTGGGCGAAAATCATAAACGTGCTTGCACTGTTTGTCTTAATCGCAACTTCACTTTATCTTGGTCGCAAAAAAAAGTTTACACAGTTGAAAAGAGGAATTATCTTGGGTCTCATTTTCATAACTCTCATAATCCTGTTAATATTTATTTCCGCACTCTTAAATTTTAACAATGCATTTACCGTCTTTCACAAAATATTCTTTAGAAATAACGATTGGCTTTTTACACCAAGCGATACGTTAGTTACCATTTTCTCACTCGACTTTTTTATATTTTTCACCCAAAAAGTAATAACGAACATACTTTTAACAATACTTGTATTATTAATTGTAGTAAAATTCATATCGAAAAATGATTCCTAAAACAATAGAAATAGGCCCTGCCACCATACATACATACGGCTTGGTTATTGCCCTAGCAGTTCTTGTCGGATGGTATGTTGCAAAGAAAAGGGCTCACCTTTACAAAATTGATATAAAAATTTTCGACAGTTGGATTTTAGCAATCCCTCTCTTGGTGGGGATAATTGGCGCACGCCTTTACCACGTCCTGGATTATTGGTCAACTTATAGTAAAGAACCAATGATGATTATCCAGATCCAAAACGGCGGCTTGGGAATCTGGGGGGCATTAATCGGTGTCTTTATAGGCTTTTTGTATGTTAGCCGTGTCAAGAAAATTAAGTTTTCGAACGTTCTCGATCTTGCTGCCCCTTCAATGGCCGTTGGCCAAGCAATTGGCCGGATTGGCAACTGGGTAAATCAAGAAGGTTTTGGTCAGCCGACTAATATGCCTTGGAAGG
>Ga0209210_1002731_pt1 | contig 12550 bp, 10 predicted proteins | sample RifGroA1_FD_183991 | JGI IMG/M metagenome (GOLD analysis project Ga0209210, IMG submission 183991) | Contaminated groundwater microbial communities from Rifle, Colorado, USA - Rifle Groundwater A1 (SPAdes) (version 2) | ecosystem: Environmental > Aquatic > Deep subsurface > Groundwater >...
GAAAAACAATCGTGCCTTCCCATTCTTTAACAGAAATAGTATAGCATTTGAGATGCGATAAGGACTCTTCCAAAACCGTCATTTCATGATAGTGTGTAGCAAATAAAGTGCGACATTTATTGGTGTTGTGTAGGTGCTCAGCTGTGGCTTGCGCAATGGAGACACCATCGTAAGTAGAGGTGCCTCTACCAATTTCATCTAGGATAACAAAAGATTTCTTTGTGGCTTGATTAAGAATAGACGCTGTTTCTATCATTTCCATCATGAAAGTAGATCGTCCCTTGGTAAGATCATCCCCGGCACCTACGCGACTAAATAATCGGTCTACAATACCAATGTGGGCTTTCTCAGCTGGCACATAGCATCCCATTTGAGCCAATATAACAATCAAGGCATTTTGTCGAAGATAGGTACTTTTTCCTGCCATATTGGGTCCTGTCAATAGAAGGAGGTATTGGGACGCGTCTATGTCACAATCATTTGAAATAAAGGGGAGATTTTTTTCTTTCAGAATAGATTCAATGGTTGGATGACGTCCCTTTTTTATCTTGAGAATCAGATCATTACTTAAAAGGGGACGAGTATATTGATGAAGATTGGAAAGAATGGCAAAAGAAGAGATTAAATCAAGGGTAGAGATGGCTTGAATGATCTGACACAAGGCTTCTTGCTGATGCAGAACATCTTGTACGAGTTCTTGAAAAAGATGCAACTCGAGGGTAAGCGCTTTTTCCGAGGCGCCCATTAATTTTTCTTGAATCTCAATTAATTCTGAAGTGGAAAACCGCATATTGTTAACAAGGGTTTGCCGATGAATAAAACTATCAGGGACCTTGTCTTTATGGAGGGATGTGATTTCAATATAATATCCTAGGATATTATTGTGTTTGATTTTAAGGGTTTGAATGCGTGTTTCTGCAGCATATTTTGTTTGCAAACCCGCAATCATTTTTTGACTCTCATCACGGAAAAATCTTAATTCGTCCAATTCTTGCAAATATCCAGACAAAACAAAACCCCCGTCTCTGGCCAAAAAAGGAGCAGAAGGATTTAAGGCTTTTTCAAGCCTTTCTTTTAAGGGAAAAACGGAAAGGAGAGCAGAAAAAGGGATAGAAAAGGGTATAGTCTGGTTTTTAAAGATATCAAATAATAGCTGAGCAGAGCTTAATAAGTTTTTAACAGCTAATAGATCTCGAGGACCACCTCTATTTGAAGACAGTCTTGCTAATACGCGTTCTCCGTCTGGCAGCCCATTCAGTGCGTTTTTCAAAGTTTCATGAAGGGAGTTATGGTTAAGAAACCACTCAGTCTGATCAAGACGCTTGTTAATTGATTCCATGGAAACTAAAGGAAAAGAAAGAGTGTGAAAAAGAAGACGTCTTCCCCCTGCTGTTAACGTTTTATCAATCGTTGAAAAAAAACTACCTTTTCGGTCTCCACTTAAGGTTGAGTCTAGCTCGAGGCTACGTCTGGTTGTTGCATCAATATGTAGAAAGTTCTGCGAGAGTACTTTTTTGGGGGGATTCAACCGAGGCAAAGACTCTTTTTGGGTTAAGTAAACATATTCAAGGGCACCTCCAGCTGCGGCTATTTCTGCTTCTGAAAAATCTCCAAAGGGAGTAAGGGTGGTGGTTTTGAAAAAACGACACAATCTATTGTATCCATTTTCATAATCAAATCGACTGTCATTTTGGCGTGTTATTTTATTTTTGTAAGTTTGGAAACATTCATACAAAGAAGGAAGCTGAAGCGTGCTCTCAGACACCAAAATCTCTTTGGGGTTAAATCGTGACAAAGTAGAGTCTAGGGCGGCTTGAGAAATTTCTTCCATTAAGAATTCTCCGGTAGAAATATCAACGGCAGCGACTCCCATGGATTTTTTATAGGGGTGAACAGAGACTAGGAAATTGTTTTGATCTGAGTCTAGAAAGTTTTCTTCCACTAAGGTGCCAGGAGTAATAATACGAATAACGTCTCTTTGAACAATCGCCTTATACCCTCGCTTCTTAGCTTCTTCTGGGGTCTCCAATTGCTCACAAATGGCCACTTTAAACCCTTGACGGATAAGTCGGCCAATGTAAATTTCGGCGCTGTGGAAAGGAATCCCACACATAGGCATGGCATCCTCTTCTTTACCTCGTTTGGTGAGAACAATATCTAAGGCTGAGGATGCGAGATGAGCGTCTTCATAAAAAAGCTCATAGAAATCACCCAGTCGAAAAAACAAAAGACAGTCTTTATGCTTTTCCTTTAAAGCTAAATATTGACGGACCATGGGAGTAGAGAATAGATCCATTGTCATTATTATAATCCGGTTGATCCGAACCCAGAAATGTCTCTCTCGGTTGGATAATCCTCCAGACTGGGGACGAGATTCCAAGAGGTTTGTGTGTAAGGCGCAATAATCAATTGTGCAATGCGCATCCCGGGCTGGACGGAGAAAGAATCTTGTCCTAAATTAATGAGAACGACCCTGATTTCTCCTCGATGATCTGAATCAATGGTAGCTGGTGCGTTCAGGACAATGACTCCATGTTTAACGGAAAGACCAGAACGAGATCTGATTTGGGCTTCATAGCCATTTGGTAAAGCGAAAGCAATGCCCGTTGGAATAAGGTGGCGGTGTCCGGGCTCTAAAATTATTTCCTCAGAAATAGCGGCATGAAGATCCATACCCGCGCTTTGTGATGTTTGATACGTGGGCAAGGGATTGGTTTGACCATGGGGTAAAACACAAATAGGCAAGTTTAAAGAAACTGTCATTTCCATCCTCTATGTATGGCTGTAATTCCTTTTGTTAAAGGTGTGTAAGATACAGAATTAAATCCTTTTTCTTCTATCATATTTTTTAGTTCTTCGACACCTGGAAATTTTCGAATACTCTCTACTAAATATTCATAGGCTGCCTCATTGCCTGCAAGCAACTTTCCAGCTTTGGGAATGAACATTGAAATATAGAGGTCATAAAGAGAGGCAATACTAGGATCCGGCCTGCTAAATTCAAGACACAGGAAAACACCTTTTGGTTTTAAAACTCGATAAATTTCACCAAGAGCCTGCTCTTTGTTTTCAAAGTTTCTTAACCCAAAGGCGACTGTACAGACATCAAACGTGCAATCTCCAAAAGGAAGAGATTCGGCCCTTCCTTCTTGCCAAGTCAAGTTTCCTTTTAGGTTTTTATTAATAGCTTCATCTTTAGATCGCTGAATCATCTCAGGACTTAAATCAACAAGTGTAATTTTGGGATCCAAAGAATGAGATTTTTTTAGATATCCAAAGGCAATATCCCCTGTTCCTGAAGCTAGATCCAGTAAACTTAAACCAGGAATCTGGGGGATTAGATCAATAAAGTTTTTTTTCCAATGATGATGTAGTCCAAAACTCATAACATTGTTCATTAAATCGTACTTGCCACTAATGCCATCAAAGAGAGATTTTATGGAAAAAGAAGCGCGAGAATTTGCAGAAAGAGGGGCCATTTGTTACTCTTTAGTATATGAAAAAAAAGATACCATAAATCAGGGAAATAAAAAATGATTCGATCTCCTTTGTTCTTATTATTAATAAGTTTAGCTTTGAATCTATTCGCTGCAAAAGACCAAGATATGGGCCCTGTTTCTCCCACGTTCCAAACAAGAAGAGAAAGTTGGAGCACCCCTGATACACACCCTGAGATACAATTAGGTAATGGTGTTGATCTTATTTACGCAACTTTATTTCAAAATTTGTCTTTCTTAGATGCGGTAGGGTTAGGAGGATTTAAACAAGAAATATATGCCCAGTCTCTATTCTTACGACGTCTTTATCTGGTTTTTGGATTGGGAGGTGTGGAATATAAAGCCATGGATGGAAGTTCGGGGTATTGGCCCTTTCCTTTGGCGTCTATGTTGACTCAAGGACAGCGTGTACTAGTAGTTCTCACAGGCATTTCCTATGAAGAATTTTTAAATTTTTTGACCAATGGTAATCTTGACCTCTTTTACAAGCGAAAATATTCTTCACATGGTGTAAAAATATGTGAAAAAACAGACACTTTAGAGGAAGTTAAAATTAAAAATCCTCTTCGTAGTTTTGAATCTACAGAAATTGTTTTGGGGCTAGATTTTCCGTTCGGGGGTGTGGGAACAGTTTTACCCAATGGAGGATGTGTAGGGCCCCGTGGATGGGAGATAAAAAAAGGGAAATTGAAAAAAAATAAACAAATAGGCCATTTGCATCTTTATGCCCGATCTTTCCCAAGTTCGAACAGAACTGCTATTCTTATAGGGATTGAAAGTTGTGCACCAGGTAGTCAGAATCAATTGGGGTGTGACCATAATTTACTGTCGGGCATACGAAATCAAACTATAAATCGTTCAGTTTCTGGGGGTTCAAAGTGGGCCCAGTTGAATGTTTCTGTTGCTCGTCCAGCAGAGTATGCTGGGAAAAAAGTCCATCTTTCTCTGCGAAAGTTTCGAGATATAAAGAAAAGAATTGAAGAGATTCTGGCTTTAGAAGAAAAAAGTCAAGAAGGGATTTTTAGAAAGATATTGCCAGAAGATTCTTTCTTCGCTACAGGGTTCTTGTGGACATATTCTGAGGAGAGAAAAAAATGAAACTTTTTAATTGGTTGTTGGGAGTATCTTTTTGTTTCTTGAATAGTTATGGAGAGAAAATGTCCTATGTCCCGGGAACAGAGGACATCCCTTTGATGGAGGGGACGTCTCACATAACAGAAGAACCAAACGTATTTGATGCATCGCAAGGAAGGGTATCCATCTCAAAAGTTATCAGTTCTTCACAAATTCGTGAAATAGAAAGTTTCTATGAAAATAGTTTGGTTAACTTAGGATGGAAAGGACTTTCAAAAAACAAGTATCAGAGGGGAAACCAACTTCTTGATATAAAGATCGATCCCATGGGAGAAAAAACGCTCATTACCTTTGAACTAAAGGAATCACGTTAAAAGGGAAAATTTCCCCCCTTTGGGAGAAAGTAGTGAAAAATTTAACAATCGGCTTATTTTCTTTCTACCTCAGAAAATATATGATATTTTTATAGATGAAAATTAAAATATTTCAAAGTGTACAGGGGTGATCAAACATTTTGTTATCAGTATATTTACTATAGGTCTTCTGGTTCAGACTGGAGTGGCAAAGGATGCTTATAACCCTTATCCTACAGTTCCCTATAAAACTTTTATTTTTGGGGTGAATGATAAAAATATTGTAGATGCTATATCTAAAAATTCTACTCTTATTACGAAAGAGAACACTCCTCCTGAGTCAATTGCTATTCTGAAAAAAAGAGCGGAACAAGACCTGATCAATATCCAAAAAGTTATTGCCTCATTTGGCTATTATGATGCGGATTTTGATTATTTTGTAGATGTTCGTACAAATCCTGTAACAGTATATATAAAAGTTCAACTAAATACCCAGTATAAGATTGGAGCTTTTAAGCTTAAATCTGATCCTCCCAATAACAATCTTGTTGATGTGTTAGGTCAGGACATCAAAAAAATCGGTATTTCTTTAGAAATGCCTGCCTTAAAGGAAACAATTCAACAAGCCACTATTGATACAATTAACTATTTGCAAAAACACGGCTATCCTTTTGCAAGTCTCAAAGAAGATCGAATTATCATTGATCGTTCTAAGAAACAGATGCAGGTAGCTTTATTGATAAATCCAGGCCCATTAACACGTTTTGGAAATACTATTTTAGAAGAAAACGGGGAAGTAACAGGAGAGTTTATCAAAGCTCATCTGCGATGGAAAAAGGGAGAAGTTTATAGTGAGCAAAAGGTTTTGGATACAATTCAAAGCTTAAATAATACCAGGCTCTTTAGTGAGATTAAAATAACACACGATGATCGAATTGATGAAAATGGGTTCATGAATATATATTTGAAATTGGAATCTGCAGGAAAAAATACACTATCTCCAGAAACGGATTATATTGCTGGTCTTGGTCTAGAGTTTGGCGGTTCTTGGGAACGTCGCAATCTCGCTGGTACAAACAATATTCTGAAATCAACGGTTCGGGCGGGTAAACATAGACAGAAATTAGGTCTCAATCTCACGACACCAGATGCTGGGTTATTAAACTTAAATCTAAACACAGCTTTATCTGGCTTTAAAGAGAAGTTGCGTCCTTATAATAAAAAAGGAGGTTCCTTGAGGGCGATATGGGACTATCCTGGAGAAGAACATTGGCATTTTTATGGTGGACTTGAAGGAGAGATCTATCGTTTAGAAGTTGCTGAAGTAGCAAAAGATGATCGCTTTTTAAGTATTCCAGTGGGTGTCATTGTTGATTATACAGATAATGTTTTAAGACCTAGAAAGGGGACGAAGGTGAAATTTGATTTCACTCCCTATGCTACATTATTCAGAAAATTTCAGCTGTTTTCTCATGTCAGATTAAAACCGGAAGTTTTCTTGCCTCTTTTAGAAAATCAGAGCACATTTGTGAGAGGATGGGCAAATTTAGGGTTTTCTCCAGGAGCAGGCAAAGATATTTTACCTCGAGATAAAAAGTTTTATGCTGGGGATGGTACTTCTGACCCCGTTCGAGGATATGCCTTCCAGATGGCTGGCCCTCTTACCGGTAATATTCCAAATGGGGGCCGTGCGGTCCTTAGTTTTGGAGGAGAACTTTACTATGATTTCACAGAAGATTGGTCAGTTCTTACGTTTGCGGATTTTGGCACGACTTATGATCGTCAATTTCCTGATTTCCGGACAAAACTTCTGTGGGGTGTCGGTGCCGGTATGAGGTGTCGCACGAAATATGGAACCTTCTATCTTGATGTTGCGTCCCCAGTGGAACGACGGGGAGGGATTGATAATCCTGTAGAGATTTCTGCTGGCGTTAAACAACCAACATGAAACAAAATTGATCATCTTGTTACATAATGATCTAAGAATCTTTTTTGTAATTGTTGGTCAAAAATCGTTAACTTTTCATACACTTTCCTGAAAACAGTGGGAGCGGCTTTTTTTTCTTCAAAATCTAAGTGACCACTTTCCATTCCTGTTAAGATTTCAACCGCTTCAAATACTTCTGAGATAGCCCAAATATGGAATTTTTCCTGCTTTACAGCTTCTGAAACCTCAGGTAAAAGAACAAGATCTGTTACATTGCTTTTGGGAATAATGACGCCCTGTGTTCCTGTAAGCCCTTGTTTTTTGCAGGTATAATAGAAACCTTCTATTTTTTCATTCACCCCTCCAATGGGTTGGACATTGCCCATTTGATTCATGGACCCAGTGATTGCAATGTCTTGCCGGAGAGAAATGTTGGAAAGAGAAGAAAGGATGGCCATTAATTCGGCAATGGAAGCACTATCTCCCTCTACGCCCGCATAATTTTGCTCAAAGGTAATTGTACAGGAAAAAGAAATGGGAATATGTTGTCCAAAGATCCCTCTCAAAAATCCTTCTAAAGATAAAACCCCCTTGTGTTGAATGGGGCCACTTAAATCAACCATGTGCTCTATATTGATAACCCCATTTCGCCCCATATAAGTACGGGCTGTTATTTTAATGGGGCTTCCAAAGGTCTCAACACCCACTGTTTGGACGGTTAGCCCATTGACTTGACCAATAGCTTTATTTTTCGTTTGAATAAGGATCAAATCTTCTTGCAAGCACTCCTGTTCTAAATCTTGAAAATGAGAATTCCTATAGTGACGAGCATCAATGGCTTTCTCCACATGGTATTGTTTGATAGTTTTGCTTTTTTTTTGTTTTGCGAAGACAGAGGCTTCTTTCAAAATATCCATGAGCATATCAATTTGAACAGATATTTTTTTTCGATTCCCAGCAAGCCTGCATCCGTACCCCATGACGTACGAAAGGGCTGTGCGATCACATCTCATTTCTAATTTTCGTTGACAGGATTCTTGGAGATATAGAGAGATAACGTCAATATTTTTCAAAGTTAGAGGAATGCTATCATCCATGTCCGCCTTGATTTTAAAATAGTTTTGGAAATCTTCATCGTTATAAAAGAAAGAACAATACCAATGGGAGGACCCCACCAAAATAATTTGAATATCTAAAGGAATTGGGGTCGGCGCTGGAGCTGCAAGAATGGGAACGCCTGAAACACGATGCATTTCTTCGATACGAATTTCTCGATCCCTAAGGGCTGCTTTTAAAAACCTCCAGGAATGTTCATGGTTTACTAGGTCTTCTGCTCGGATGATTAAAACTCCTCCGTTTGCTCGGTGCAAAGCGCCGGCCTCAATCATTGTGAAATCTGTTTCAAAGCCACCCATCGATGTTGTGTAATATTTGATGGATCCAAATAGATTCTCGTAACTGGGATTAGATTCCACAATAACACGAGGGCCTTTGGATGGGTCGTTAGAGACCAAAACATTTGCTGCATATCGTCGTTCTAAAAAAGATTGAGTAATCTCCTTGTATTCTGGGTTTAGATTAGTAAGTACCCCTAGATTCTCTAAAATATCTTTCCGTAATTCTTGAAGCCATTCTTTAATACCTGGAATTTTTCCAAAAGATTTTTCTAACCGTTTAATAAAAGGGGAGACGCAAGACAAAGCCCTTCCCCTTTTCATGATTTCTAACCGATCCATCAGCTTTTCTTCTTCAATAATGGCTTCTTCATTAAGATTTAAAAGACTTCTTTGGATATGCCTTAAAATAGGGGATAGTTTCTTTGTCTCTTCTAAGGGAAGGTCGTCAACCGATTGATTTACACCATTTTTGGTAGATAAAATAATAATGGTTCCGTCATCTGTTTGATGCAAATCAAGCTTTTCTTGTTGCGCAATTTTTCTGACACCTTCTAGGTTTTTTCTGATGAATTCATTAATCGTCTTTTCTTCCTTTTTAATGGCTTTTGAGAAAGATTCTCCCGTAAAAACCGTTAAAAGCGAGATCTGTATTTTTTGTACACAGGAACAAAGTTTGTTTTGAAATTCTTTTCCTGTGCCTGCAGGGAATCGATAATATCTCGGTTTGTTTTTTTGTTGAAAATTATTTAGGTAGATCCAATCAGCAGGAGAAGGCAGCTGATCAAGATACGTTTGAACATATTGGCAGGTTCCCAGAATTCTTCGAGTGCGGCTTTTCCCAATGATAAAAATATTAAAATCCGGAGCTCGCATTTTCATTCCTAAATCGATTGCTTCTCTGGCTCGGTTATGGGACGACAAATCGAAAGGCGTGACACGTTTTTGAGATTTAAGTTTTTTAAGCGAAACGGGTAGTTCAGGAATACCACATTCTTTAATTTTTGTTTCTTTTAACATGCTTTGCCTCCCCTTCTAGGGTCGGTCTAAATCTATGCAATGTCAAGAAAATCGCTAAGAGTTTGGGTGAAATGATTAATTAATATTTTCCCTTCAAAGCCTTAAGTTGTGCTTGAATAAATTTGAGATGCGTCAAGAAATCTTGATACTGAGCACCGGCCAGATTTCGTTGGGAAGGCATCTGAATTTTATGAGGATTAACTTGCTTGCCTTTATAGTGGATTTCGTAATGAAGGTGAGGACCAGTGGCACGCCCAGTCCTACCAATGTAACCAATAATCTGCCCCTGTATTACGCGAGACCCCGCTCCCAATCCTTTTGCGAAACGGCTCATATGAGCATAGGCTGATCCATAATCCTTATTATGCTGAATGAGGATGTAGTTTCCATAAGACCCTAAATATCCTCTCTTCTTTATATATCCGTTACCGGCTGCCAAAATGGGGGTACCCATAGGGGCTGAGAAATCTATACCTTTATGCATTTTAGTATACCCCAGGATGGGATGATGTCTCATACTGAACGTAGAAGAAAGTCTGGCTCCTCGAACGGGTGTTTTAAGAAGTGATTTTCTCACCCCTTGACCATGGTCATTGAAATACTCTATTTGAGTATCTTTTAAAGCATAGCGATAAATTCTTTGGGGCCCAAATTTTGTATTTAAGCTGGCATAAAGAACGCTACCAGGATCGATAAATCCAGTTTCTTTATCATAGGCACGCTCTACAAGAACTTCAAAGGCATCCCCGTGACGAAGCGCGCGTTGCATATCGATGGAGTAACTAAATTGTTGGTTCAGACTATTGATCGTTCCTTTTGATAGTCCCGCTTTCAATCCATCTATATACAAGCTGTCTCGAATATGGCCGCGTATGTACTGTAATTTTTTTGGTAAAATATCAGGCTTTTTTTCAATAACAAGTTCCCCTTTTCTTTGGACAAGAGAGATTTTCTTTCCAGGGGGAAGTAAGAAAATAACTTTTTTAATTTGAACGGCATTATGATTCTCTTTTTCAATGCTGATGTAAAAACGCTGTCCCCTTCTTAAGAAGCTATCTTTATAATAAGGAAGCAGCGCTTTTTGAATTTTTTTTGCATCTGTCGTGGTTAATCCGTGATGCCTTAATAAGGGAATAAAAGATTCTGATTTTCTAATAATAATTTCTTTAAGAGTAGTCTTTGGCTTAAAAGCAGTTAAGAAAATATTTTTGTCTATTTTAACTTGCTCTAATGAAGGATCTTTCCGCTGTTGAATAACAACGCTGATTTTGTCGGACTCTTCTGATGACGTGTTTTGAAAAAAATCATAAATAATAAGTGCCAATCCACCTATAAAACAAACCAGACCAACAATGAGTTCAAACCGTCTTAATCTCATTAATTATTTCCCCGGAATCCCCTGGGTGGTTGAATATTGAAAATGAAAAACCTCTCCCGGATATATAATGGATCTTATTTCATGAGCAGCGGATGCGGCTTCTGAAAAACCAGTTAAAATAAGTTTTTGTTTTGTGGGGTAGGTTGCCACATCCCCGATAGCAAAAATACCGCGTGCAGACGTTTGGTATGTGCCTATATCAACAGTAATGTGAGATTTTTCAAGTCCAAGCCCCCATTCTGCTAAAGGCCCGAGGTTCATAGAAAGGCCAAAAAGAGCGAGCAGAGCATCAGCTTCCACTCTTTTTTCTTGTCCTTCTAGTGTTTTAAGCCCGATGGCATGAAGAACCTCATCTCCATGCAAGGAGTCTAACTGATAAGGAATAGCCAGGTCTATCCGACCCTCTTTAGAAAGCTCATATAGTTTGGAAACGTTCTCCATAGCAGCACGGAATTTGGGACGACGATGAACCACCGTAATATGTTTTGCAATATCGACGAGATTCAAAGCCCAGTCGACAGCAGAGTCACCCCCGCCAGCAATGACTAATTTTTTATTTCTAAAAATCTCTTTATTCTTAACAAAATAAAAAACATTTTTATTCTCATATTTTTCGATGTTGTCCAAAGGGGGTCGATTGGGACCAAAAGCACCCGCACCAGCTGCGATAATGACTGCTTTGCATTCAATAGATGTATTTTTTGAGGTGCGAATTTTCCAACCAGAATTTCTTTTTTCGAGGTGAGTAACTTGTTGATCCAAATGATAAACTGGATCGAAAGGTTCGGCTTGTTTTTTCAAATTCTCAATCAAGTCTACCGCTAGAATTTTTGGATGTCCGGGAATATCGTAAATAGGCTTTTCTGGATAAAGGGCAATGCATTGCCCGCCAACTTCGGTTAAGGTGTCAATCACATGGGTTTTGAGCTTCATCATGCCACACTCAAAAATAGAAAATAATCCAACAGGACCTGCTCCGATAATAACAACATCCGTTGTAAGTTGTGATTGAGAACCTTTCATTTTCCTTGTCCAAAATAAAATGATATAACTGTTAAGTTAATAAACCATAACGTGACTATAATATGCCGGGATTTTGTAAAACATACCCTCTTGCCACAGAGAACCATACCAAATTATTGGCAGAGTCCCTAGCTAAAATAGCAAAAAAAGGAGATATTTTTCTCTTAAAGGGAGACCTTGGGGCTGGGAAAACCATGTTTGTTCGTTGCTTTATTCGGTTTTTTTTAGGGGAAAGACAAGAAGTTCCTAGTCCCACATTTACGATGGTTCAAATGTATCCTACCAAAGACTTTATGATTTGGCACTTAGATCTTTATAGACTGAAGAGCCCGAATGAATTGGATGAAATTGGAATAGAAGATGCCTTTTATAGAGGTGTTTCTTTAGTGGAGTGGCCAGAAAGGCTAGAGAATTATAAACCAAAAAAATTTCTTTTTCTTTTGTTTGAAAATGAAAATAATGGAAGAAAAGTAACAGTAACCTCAAGTGAGGATTGGGAAAAAAGACTAAATGATTTCTGAAAGATATACTGATTTTCTAAAACAACACGGATGGGCGGGAAAGCCTTGCGTTTTTCTAGCAGGAGATTGTTCTGATAGAAAGTATTATCGTTTGGGATCTGAGGCAACAGGTTTCGTTCTTTTGATGGATGCCCCCCCTCCCGGAGAAAAATTAGAAGACTTTATTAGAATAGGATCTATTCTTTCGGGCTTAGGATTGTCTGTACCAGAAGTTATTGCTTACGATTCAGAAAAAGGCTTGGCATTAATTGAAGATCTAGGAGACACAACATACTCTAACTGTCTTTTAACAAAGAGCGTTCCTCTGGAAGATCTCTATGAATTGGCAACAAGGGTATTGATTCATTTACATACAAAGATTGA
>Ga0209210_1002737_pt1 | contig 12529 bp, 17 predicted proteins | sample RifGroA1_FD_183991 | JGI IMG/M metagenome (GOLD analysis project Ga0209210, IMG submission 183991) | Contaminated groundwater microbial communities from Rifle, Colorado, USA - Rifle Groundwater A1 (SPAdes) (version 2) | ecosystem: Environmental > Aquatic > Deep subsurface > Groundwater >...
CCCCCTCCTCCTCCACCCCCACCTCCAGGCCCAGCACATGCGGCATTCCCCACACAATCATCTGGACAAAGAACACACTCATTGAGGCTGATATCACAAGTAAGGTCTCCACAGGTTTTGATTGATTGACAGGTGGCTCCGGCTGCCAATGCCGAACATGTTCCTGGGATTGTTCCGGCAGGACAAATGGTTCCCCAATCATACCCGCTGATTTTTTGTCCAGTGGGACAAGAGGTACAGACTACCGGTTGTCCCAAGCAGTTGTTATACGATCCCCATGTTCCACATGTCACGTCAGTTGTTTTAACGGGATGACAAAGATTATTGCTTGAATTTACACAACCGGCACTCCATGTACATAAAGTGTAAGATTTTACTAATTCGGGACTTGTGCAGTTTTTTGTTGAATCAGACGGATTTTTTGGTCCGCAATCCAGTGTATTATTTCCTTCAGGCGGATTGATACCCCCATCCTGCCTAGGTGAACATGTTGCTTGTGGATCAACAGTTGTTGTTGTGCAACTATTCGTGCACCCTTGAACGCATTTTGGTAATACACATGTTCCACCGCTGGTTGTGGGAGTACAGTCCATGGCTTTTGAATTGCACTGGAGAGTTCTTGTTTGACTACAGTATGGTACTGGTGCGGGACAGGCGGCAGTAGGGCGGCACCAGTTGCCGCAATCGTTGAAATCTCCTCCAAATCCGCAGCCAGTAGGGCAGCTGTTGTTACAGCAGGCTGAGGTTGCTCCACAGTCTCTGGTGGAAGTTACCCCACAGCTGTTGGTGCAACTGGTTGAACTTGGGCTAAGGCCACAACCAGTAGGGCAGGCGGGAGGAGTGCAAGCAGAGGCGGTACATGGTTTTTGTTTGCATGTTCCGCACGAACTGGTGCAATACAACCACTACCGCAATCAAAATTGCTTTGACATTCACAGTACCTGGCTTTGACACGGGGGGCGAGGATGAGAACTCCCAAAATGACTACTGAGAGAAAGATTAGTTTGTGGGCAAGTCGTAGCATGATCTGTCTTCTACATTAACAAAATCAGGAGTAATTTGCATGTAATTTTTAACTTTACTCCAGTTATTTTCCTTGGTGCCAATGAGCAAGATATCCCCTTCACAAAACGCCCTCCCCCACTCCTGCGATGTATACTGGCTCTTGATCAAAATTGTAGTTGTTACTCTGTCTTTAGGATTAATTGCAATAATTCTTGTCTGTGGATATTCCTTGAGTTGCAAAGTAATAATTGTTCCCACTTTTCCTTCTGTTAGTTTCACTTCTAGAGCATCAGTATTCGGATACCACTTTTCTACAGTTGCATGAACTGGGAGATTATTCTGGGATGTTTTTGTAGATCGGTATATGACAATCCCCAATATTAATATGATGACCAACACTACCAGAAACATCAGGATTTTCTTCATTGATTTAGAATACTAAACCATGAGGAAAAACTCAATAGTTTGCAAAGTCTACACTGACTACTTTATCCTGAAGGCCAGAAAGAATTTCTCTGACTTTTTGAGCACCTTCAGTGTCACCGGGTTTTGGGGGGGCTATTAATTGGTCTCTTAGTTTTGCAATATTTGAGTCTTCGATCAGTTGCACCTTTTTTTGCGAGTCCGATGGAGAAGGCTCAGTTATAAGGTTAAGTCGAATTGGTCCTGATTTGAGAGCTTGAAGAACTTCATCATTGGATAATTGGGGGTTTGTGTTAACTGCGTAAAATACTGTTGGTTTGTTTGGATCGAAGCCAGGAATTGCAGTCTCCGCAACTACTTGTATTCCTAATATGGGACCCATATCCACCCTTGCACATCTTGAGAACAGAACGCTTAACCCTGGTTTTTTTGATCGGTCTGAAATGTCGATGCTTTTTGGTCCTATTCCTATCAATAGAGAATCCGGATTTGGATTAAGATTTTCTTGAATATGACTTGCCTGAATTTGTTCCATTGTGACGAGGGGGCAATCGCTGGCAGAGTTGGCTTGTTCGATAGGTGTAAATTGAACTTGGGCTGGGGCTTCGGGGGTGGCAGTAGCAATGAGCTCATGGAAAGCGATACCGGTAACACTGGCTTCTTTATTGGGACCAGCATCTTCATATCCATATGGAGAGAATAGAATTTTTGTTGAGGCTTGTTGACTAGCAGAAAGTTTATTGTATTCAGTGATTGTCATAGGAAGAGTGAGAATTGACCAATCAGAGATCTTTTTCCCTGTTTGGGGATCAACTGTTAAATCAAGAGTGCTGTATTTTTTATCTGAACCAATAGGCGTATGTTCGGATGCTATGAGAGGTATGGCAAAAACTGCAAGTTGGCCAGGTATGTCAGTGTCTGAAGTAAACACCGCTGCTGTAAATGTCTTTGCGTCTGGAGTCTTGCCGGTAACTGTGAGAAAAGGAAAAGCTATTTTTTGACCATCTTTGGTGGCGGCGACAATAACAAAGGCGTTGATGTCTGAACTTCTGGCGTTGTAGTCTGGCGTGTTACGCACCTGACTTTCTGCAGCTTCGACGACAGTTTTTAAGTTTGGACCCAAAGCTGCATACGCGTCTGCGGCATTCATAATTTCGGCCGAAGTAAATGAACCTATCTTTTGAGCTTCCGCTTGAGTTGGGGCGACTTTTGTTCCTGAAAGCTCGGGTGTTGGTACAAGTGCAGTAGGAACATTCGGTCTGGCGTCAGGTGTGGCTATGGCTCCAGAGTCTGGTCCAATGGCCGTTTTACAAGCTGTTACAAGAGCTAGAACCGCAGTGCCAGCTGCGCTCAGCTTTAGAAAAAGTCTTCTTGGAAGCTGTTCTTTTATTGACATGTCATCCCTTCCCATGATCTTTTGGGTCAGGTGAAATAAATCTTTCGGCAAACTTTTCCACTCTTCTGGGTCTGTAAGATGTCTGGCCTCGGTGAGTGCACGAATTACTGGGCGTGGTAGCCTGAGTATTTCCATAAAGACTTTCTTGAAAAATTCTACCCATAATGATTTGGGCAGGAATAAATTAAATTAAAATCCCCGCCGCGGCGGGGAAAAGTTTGAGGCTAACTTGCCCCTGACTGCGCAGGCAGGTCAATTTCAAAGCTAAATAATACAGCTTTGCCGGACATTGAGATAAGTATATCATACCGGCCAAATCTGTCAAGAAACTATGGGATATCAGTGCACATTTACACTTTTTTAAGAGCCTGTGAAGTATAATTGCTTAGTCAATTAGTTTTTTTAGCAATATTAATTGAAATTAAAATGATACTAACAGGTAGCGAAATTATTAAACAGGTTCATAGAGGCACTATTTTTATCGACCCATTTAACATTGATTTGGTAAATCCTAATAGCTACAACTATAGACTTGGGGAATATTTAATCGAATTGAAAAGTAAGATAATCGATTTAAAAAGAGATCAGAAGTTTAAGAGAATAAAAATTCCAGACAATGGATATGTACTGTTACCTAGTAAATTCTATCTTGGATCAACAACAGAAATCATTGGAAGTGATAAATATGTACCAAGCTTAATTGGTAGGTCATCTCTTGGAAGACTAGGGTTGTTTTTACAGATAACTGCTGACCTAGGACATATTGGAACTAAACATAGGTGGACTCTAGAGTTAGCTTGTGTTCAACCAATTAGGATTTATTCAAGAATGAAAATAGGACAAGTGTCTTTTTGGGAGCCAAAAGGCCTTAATTTATTAAAGGGTAAAAAATATATTAACCAAAAACTCAATTATTCATCTTTTTCTGATCCTAAAATGAGTATTTTTAGTAAAATGCTGAGTTAGTATGATACTTACTGGGCCAAAAATACAGGAAGAAGTAAATAAAGGAATAATTACAATCAATCCTTTCAATTCTGATCAACTAAATCCGAACTCTTACGATTTTAGATTGGGGGATACTTTGAAAATCTATGTCAATAAAACACTTGATACTCGTCAGCCAAATGAAACTAAAACTATCACCATTTCTAAAGAGGGTTTTATTCTGAGACCAGATACATTGTACTTGGGACATACCCAAGAAATATTTGGTAGTGATTTTTACGTACCAATTGTGAGAGGAAAATCATCGACAGGAAGAGTGGGTTTGTTTATCCATATAACTGCCGATCTAATAGATATTGGTTATCACGGGCAATATACATTGATGCTTCACTCAGTCCAGCCAGTTAAGGTTTACCCTGGTATGAAAATAGGTCAAGTCACATTTTGGAAGACTTTTGGAGATATTGTTTTATACAAAGGTAAGTACCAAGGAAGTCAGGGACCAAGTGAATCACAAGTTTATAAAGATTTTTTTCAAGAAAATAAGAAAGACGTCAAAAAAGCTATCAATAAAGATCAAATTTCTACGACACGTCGAATATTTTATAGTTTCATGAACCGTAATAGTATTAGAACTTCTAAAAAATGAAGATACTAACAGGTATTGATATTCCATTTATTCCTTTTGGTGGTAGTCCTATTATTTGTAACGACTGGTATAGCGGTTTACCGAACGATATTCAAGTTAGATTTCTTACTTTACAACCCAATGATGCGAAATATGGCCATTGGTGGACAATGAAAGATGTAATTTTTTTTAATGTTGAAAAAAAGAGGAGAACTGACGAGTTTCCCTTGTATGTAAACGAACTTAAAGTAGAAGTTGCTAAGCAAATCAAATCTTTCGAACCTGACATAATTCATTGTCAACACTTGAATTTTGGCTTGTCTAGAGCTTTTGTAGAGGTCGACAATTTAGTTCCTAAAATTGGAATTTGTCATGGAACCGATGTTCAAATTGCAACAAGAGATGATTTCTTTTTGGAAAATATGAAATATATTACACAGAGGCTAGATTTGTTGCATTTTCCGGCACAGAAAATGGCGGATAGCTACTTTAGGATCAATCCTAATCTAAAACCATATGTGGTCATACCTCATGGTATTTCTAATAGAGCTTTTGTAAAAACAAGGAAAGTGACATATTCTAGGCTTGATGGCGCTTTGAAGATCTTGTATGCAGGAAGGTTAACTAGTTACAAGGGTGCAGATATCATCGTCGAGGCGATGAAACATTTAGACGATAATTTTAATCTAACCGTTATTGGAGGTGAAGATGAGCTTGGATATAAGCAAAAAATATTGCACGAAGCTCACGAGTCAAACTCTGATGGAAGAATTACCTTCGTCGATCATCTTAGTCAAGAAGAACTCTGGAAAAGAATGTTACATTTTGATGTAATGGTTTTCCCTTCCAGAACTCTTGAGGCGTTTTCTCTATCTACTATTGAAGCCCAAGCAATGGGTATTCCGGTTATCTATGCTAACGCGGGAGGCATTGAAGATGCTGTGGGTATTTCCGGAATACAGATAGGAGATAATATTCCACGGGTATGGGCAAATAAGCTGAAATATTTGAGAGAAAATCCTGAAATACTGTCAAAGTATCAAAAACTTGGATTCCTTAATGCTCGGAAACACAAACTGTCGGATATAAAATCAGTTTTTTTTAAAGTAAGTAGAGACTTAATTAACAAATCTAAAGGTTAAATTCTCTATAGATTTTAAAAGGTTGGCCTGGGCCGTTTTGTGTTACAAGACAGAGACTTTCGATGTTGATCGATTTAATGCCTTTGAAGATTTTGTTTAAGTTATCCTCAATTTTTTTATAATCTTGTCCGTTGTACGGGTTTATAAGAGTGAAATGAGGTCTGAATTCATCTAAAACATATGGACTCCAGAACCTTTTAATTTTACGATTCATATCTAAAGTGAATTCTCTCGTATTTTTGGAAGTTATATCTGAGTATGAAGAGCCATTCCCTTTCGTTTGAAGCAAGCTGGCTAGTACACAGTGTAACATCATTACCGAGGAATTTAGTTTAAATTTTAATGCTGCTTGATCCCCCCCCTTTTTCCAAAAAGTTACAGGTTTATTTTCGACCTCTAATAAGTATTTATTAGCTTTAGAAAATAACTCAAGAGTCATGGACAAGGTATTTTCGATTTCTTTCAATTTGTCCTCGTTAATATATACTGCGTCAGTTAATGTTAAGTGAAATCCATATTCTCTTGCGTTTTCATTCCATGCGTCTTTAAAATTGTCTAAAGGAGTTGTTAATTTTTCATTTCTGATATCATAACCAACCAGTTTGCTTCCCAAATTATAAAATTTTCCCTCTTTTGGGATATAATAAATTCCAAATTTAAACATTGTAATTTATAATAATTAGAAATGGTTAATAAAGCAATTATAATCGATGCTGGGTTTGGGAGTAGGTTTTTGCCGTTGAGTAAAGCTGTACCTAAGGCAATGCTCCCGTTATTAGATAAGCCGATTATGGAATGGGTAATTTTAGAGTGTTTGAAAGCTGGGATTTCAGAATTTTATTTAGTGGTTAATATTCATAACGAAGAAATCTACAAAAAATATTTTTTTGAAAAACCGAGTTATATAAAAAATTTGCTAGAAAAACAAAATAAACTAGAAAGATATAAAAAAATTGAGGATCTCTTTAAATACCCAAATATTACAATTCTGGTCCAAGATGAAAAACTTCCATATGGTAGCGCTAGTCCTATTGTGACAGCAAAAAAATATGTTGAAAACTCAGACGGATTTGTTGTGTGTCAGAGTGATGATGTTGTTGTTGGCATGAGTGATGTTTCAACAATGGTTGATACGTTTAATAAAAATTCTGAGCTAATAAGTGGAATAATTATGGGACAAGACACTCCAAATGAGAAATTGGTAAATTTTGGTGTTATTAAATATCGAGAAAATGACAGACTTGACTATATTGTTGAGCGACCTAAAGCAGGCGCTGCACCATCAAATTTTGTATCTTATGGTAGATATTTGCTCACCCCAAAAATATTTGATTATTTAGATCCCAAAATAGTAAAGTCCAATGCTGAATTTTTACTGGTTGACGGAATTACAAAAATGGCTAATGACGGCTATGTAAAAGTTGTGCCGACTAAAGGAAAATGGGTAACTACTGGAGATCCTCTAAATTACTTACAAGCGCAAATTGAATTTACTCTTGCTGATAAAACAGTAGGAAACGAGCTTAAGATATATTTAAAAAACTTATTCTTAGATTAGGAAATATTGTTACTCATATAACAAATGAAAACTTAATTTTTTCCCGACACCCTGATTAGTAAGAAGTGTGTATCCCTTAGGATTTAATCTACGAATTATTTGTTGGGAAGTTCTCATTAGATCTGTTAAAACCAATCTAACTTTCTCATCATCAAAATTTAAGTCTCCAATTGGCGCTATTTGTTCTTTTGGGGAAAAAACAATTGATATTTTTCCATCAGGACCTCTCTCTTCCTGAACGTAAATATATTTTGATTCAAAGATGACCCCATTTTCATCTAAGCCTTTATACTTTTCTTGACCAAGGACCTTGCCAGTTTTATCTTTTCCGGAAGCAAGATGAAAGTGTACTTGCGGAACATCTTGATATTCTCCTCCATTGACAAGAATTGTATATTTATGCATTCCCTGTTTTGTTGCAGTTTCTGTTGCTGTTTTGTATATACTTAACAATAGTTCTCTAGATTCAGAATCGTCAAGATTCAAACTTAAAAATCTTCTAATAGATTTTTTAGGTACTATTAGCAGGTGTTGTTCCCAATGCTTGACAGGGTGATAAAAGACAATAACCTTATCATCATCACTAACTTTTTTAACAGGAATTAAATTGGACATGTTTTCGAACGCAAAGCCAATAAACAAACCTGAAGCATTACTTCGAGCCAGTCTAAATAATGTTTTTTTGAATATTTCGTGAGTCATTGTAAAATTAAGTATTGTGTCTAAATTATACTTCATAACTCACCCATCAGTACATATTGTCAAAGTTTTGCCCATAGATCAATGGGGTCTATCCAGTAAAGGCATTAATGAGGTTAAACGTCTTTTGAAATTAAGTTTTTGGAATGAAATATCGATTATTTATAGTAGCCCAGAGAAAAAGGCAATACAGACAGCAGAGTTAATTTCTCGAGAATATGGAATAAAAATATTTACAAGAGATAATTTATCAGAAGTGGATAGAAGTTCTACTGGCTTTATGGAATATGGTAAATATCTGGATGTGGTGAGAAATTTTTATAAACATCCAAAAGAAAGTATTCAGGGATGGGAGAGCGCGGCTGTTGCCTCAAAAAGAATATTTAAGGATATTGCACAGATTATGTCTAAACATAAGAACAAGTCTATTGTTGTAATTGGACATGGTGCAACTGGTACATTACTAGCTTGTTCTTTGCTTAATAAAGAGCCTGATTTTGCTGAAGACACACAAGGAACTGGTAGATATATGATTATTGACTGGAACAAAAGACAACTGGTACAGAAATGGTTAAAGTATTAAATTTTCAAATAGGAGTGATTTGACAGAAGGAAGTGATAACAACATAATGTATATATGTTGAGAAGGGGGCAAGCATTGATAGTGGTGTTACTGATTTTGGGAGTGGTGACGACGGTTGGATTGTCCATTGCCAGCCGGAGTGTAACTGAAGTGGGGGTGTCGACCGGGTCTGAAGAGTCGTCAAGAGCCTTGTCTGCTGCTGAAGCCGGGCTTGAAGCCCAATTGGGAGGTGCACAGATACCCACGATTTCAGGAACAGATATTCAGGTAGATGCAAAGCCCTCTGGAAGTGCAGGAAGTTTGTCGGTAGCTGATCTGCTGGCATCCGGAGAAGTAGCCACCGTATTTGTAGACAAAAGCACCGGTAACAGCATGACGGTGTGTTGGGGTCTGGCAAATGGAAATGCCGAATTGGAAACGGCGGTATATTTTACGGTAGGAAATAACACCAATGTTGACCGCAAATATACTCCTTCCGGAAACTTGGGGACTTGCCCTAATGATGGGAGAATATATGCCAACTCTACGAGCATTACTTTGCCCAACGGGTCAGAGTATGTGCGCATGAGATTGTGGGGTAATGGTGAAGTAAAACAGCCTCTAGGGGTAACAACTTCCGGAACTTTCCCCACTCAAGGCACAGAGATTACGGCTGTGGGAACGGTGGGATCGACAGTAAGAAAGATTAAAGTATTTGATCAAACCCCGGATGTACCCGAAGTATTTGAAGCAGCTGTTTTTTCTGGAAAAAGACTGGTAAAATAGATGCATGTCTTCTCTGCCCAAGATTGGAATAGATATTGGATCTTCTGCAATTAAACTCGTAGAACTAGTCCCTGCCGGCAATAAATGGAAATTTGTATCGGCGGCGTCCATGCCTACCACTTCCGGAGTAACAGCGGAAGGCAGTAATATTCCGGCTGTGGCTGCGGCCATTGCCGGGATCGTCAAAGAAGCGGGCATGCGAACCAGACGGGCAGTAGTGGCCCTGCCGGAAGAACAAGTATCTTCACATGTGATTGAGTTGCCTATCTTGAAAGACGCGGAAATCGCCCAAGCACTGGAATGGCAAGTGGAACAGTATATTCCCATTCCTAAAGAACAGGCTACCTGGAGCTGGGAAGTGGTGCGTAAAGACGAAGTTACCGGAGGCATGGAAGTACTCTTGGTGGCAGCGTCTAAGAACTTGGTAGAAAATTACAAAAAGATAGTGGAACAATCGGGACTGGAACTGGTGGCTGTAGAAACGGAACTGACAGCTACATCCCGGGCCATGGTGGGTCAATCCGGGCCATTGACCATGATTATTGATATCGGGGCTAAATCTACAGATTTGGGAATTGTACGATCCGGACAATTGATTGCTACCAGAACGTTGCCTACCGCCGGAGAAGCCTTTTCTAGGGCCATTGAATCCACTTTGGCACTGGATCCTAAACAGGCCGAACAGTACCGGAATACTTACGGATTTACTCCGGGACAGCTGGAAGGAAAATTGGCGGCGGCGATGCAGCCGGTATTGGGAGTTTTGGCCGGAGAAGTAAAAAAGATGACTGATTTTTACGTGTCTAAACATCCGGGAGAAATCATCAAAAGTGCAGTTTTGTCCGGCGGAGTGGCGGCCATGCCCAATATTGTGACTTCCCTTTCGGCCCTACTGGGCATTGAAACAATTGTGGGTAATCCATTTGCCAACTTGATCATGGATGAAGCGCAAAAGCAGGCTTTTGCCAGCAATGGTCCTTTTTACGGGGTGGCTATTGGACTGGCTATGAGGGAAATATGATTAACCTGCTGCCGGACACCAAAAACATAATTACTAACTGGATGCGCTACAAGGGTGTAGTGGGAGTAATCAGCAGTTTTGTACTGGGAGGATATATACTGGCGGCAGCCGGATCGGCGGGATGGTGGCTGTTTTTGACCAGACAAGACGAAGCTGTAAAAGCAGAAATCGAGTCCTTAACTTCCCAGATTATTGACCTTAAAGGAACTGAAACGGCAGTCCGGGTAGTGGATGAAAGAGTGGGAGTAGTCAATTCTTTTTTAACCGGCCAGGCAGACCCGACCGTATTGATGACTCAAGTGCTGGGTCAGACATTTGAGGGGATAAAAATTTCCGGGTGGACTTGGAAATCGGATAAAAAAGTGGCAGTGGCGACTGTAGAAACAACCGATGTGCAGGCAATTGAAACATTTAGACAAAAAATAAAAGGATCTAAAGTTATTAATTTAATCAGAACTGCTGAAGGACTATGGAAAGCGGAAATACAATTGTAAAAAAATGGCTGTGGCTGGCCTACCCCGGAGTGGTAGTGTTGCTGATTGGGTTTTCCTGGCAGTGGCTGGTAGCAGGACCGGATCAGATATGGCAAAAAATTGCCGTCAAACAGCAAAAGGTGACTTCGCAACAGATGGAAGCTTCTAATCTGCGGCAGAAACTGGCGGTGCTTAGGAGTCAGGATGTAAATAATTTACAAAGTCAGCTGGGGTTTTTGGAACTGGTGGTTCCTACTGACAACAAAGTTGCGGCCCTTTTGGCCTTGTCCCGGCAAGCGGCTGGGGAAAGTGTGACCATTAACGGATATAAAGGCGCAACGGGAGGTGGTTTGACTTTAAGTTTGAGACTGGCTGATTTGACAGTTTTGAAAGATATGCTGCTCCGGCTGCAACAGACCGTTCCCCTACTGGTGGTTAAGTCGGTAAAGTTGTCCGGTGAGACGGCGGAGGTAGGACTGGAAGTAGCTTGGAAGCCGGCAAAAGCGGTAGAGGCTGAAGCTGATAGGCCACTGCCTGTTCTGACTGGAGTAGTAGAGCAACTGCAACAGAAATTAGCTAGTTACACTACTTCGGTAGTGGGGGTGGCGACAACTTCAGGGGAAACTACGAAGGCTGATCCGTTTTCAGAATAAGGGTGGTGTGAGGAAGTTTAGTAAGTGTGCAGTAAGTGCGCAGGAGGGTGCGCAAAGCTGAGATGATAATGCCTTTTTTGCCAATAACCCGCCCGGTATCATCACCGGAGACGGTCAGATAGACGGCGGATTGGGTTTCGGAAATAGAAAGCTCGGATGGTTTAGTAAGCAGTGGGGTAAGTAAGAACTTCAGGAAATCTGACATATCTTGCGGATAGCGGCACTAGGCTGGGCTCCTTTGACAATCCAGGCCTTAACTGCAGCTGCGTCAAACTTTTGGGGAGTACCTAAATTGGCCACGGGAATGCTGGTTAATTTTGATCTGGCCGGGGCCACCACAATACGGTAATGAATTTCGTGTTTGCGGCCAATGGGCATGAGACGAATGACTAACATGAGGCAATTATATCACGGCTACGGCTGCCGTGGCAGCTGCGGCTTCGGCCCGTTGTTTGCTGGTCCCCTGTCCTGTGGCCAGCTGTTTACCATTAACGGAAACAGCTACGGTAAATTTCCGGGCGTGATCTGGACCTTCTGATGAGAGAATTTTGTAGACAGGAGTGCCTAAATTTTGGGATTGAGCTTTCTCTTGGAGAAGTGATTTAGAGTCTTTGACTTGAGAAGGAGCCAGATTTAACAGCTCTGAATCTGGGAAAATCTCGAGTAAGTATTCCTCACAAGCACTTAGTCCGTCTTCCAGATACATAGCTCCCAAAACGGCTTCAAATGTGTTGGCCAGAAGCCCGGTATTGGTGCGGCCTCCAGACAGCTCTTCTCCGGCACTAAGAAGCAGCTGTTTGTCCAGACCAAGTTGCTTGGCCCGCTGCGCCAGAGTGGTAGTCTGGACTAGATATGATCTGCGGGCGGTAAGCTGACCTTCTGGCAGATTGGGGAAGAGATTGTATAACCGGGTGGAGATAATCAAAGACAAAACGGAATCTCCCAAGAATTCTAAACGCTCGTTTGATTGCTGGCCGGGATGTTCGTTGACGTAAGAACGGTGAACGAAAGCTTGGGTATATTTAGAGATCGACTTCATCTTCACTGACAAGTTCTAAAAGCTGGCCGACGGAGTTAACCGAAGAAATCTTGTCTTCCGGCAAAATAATATTGAGAGAATCCTGCAGCCGTTGGAGAAAATCATTCAATCCCTCTGGAGTTAGCCCCAGATCAGTGGTAAAGCTGGTATCGGGGTTTAAAGTTTGGGGATCGAGCTTAAACTCGTCGCTTATGAA
>Ga0209210_1002740_pt1 | contig 12526 bp, 4 predicted proteins | sample RifGroA1_FD_183991 | JGI IMG/M metagenome (GOLD analysis project Ga0209210, IMG submission 183991) | Contaminated groundwater microbial communities from Rifle, Colorado, USA - Rifle Groundwater A1 (SPAdes) (version 2) | ecosystem: Environmental > Aquatic > Deep subsurface > Groundwater >...
CGTTTGGCATATTGCCCCTAACCTCAAGTCATCTCAACCCATTGCTACGGATACGAGTTCGGGCCTCCTGCTGAGCTTTCGCCAGCATTCACCCTGCTCAAGGTTAGCTCACCCGGTTTCGGGTCTATTCCACACTCTGTAAAATCGCTCATTTAGAGCACGCTTTCACTACGCCTTCCCAACTTAATTGGTTAGACAAAAAGTGTTGAATAACTCACCGGTTCATTCTTCAATAGGCACGAGATCACCCGCCCACAAGGCGAGAATTACCAATTTACAATTTACAATTTACAATCAAATTCTAATGTTCAAAATTTTAAAAATGAAACATTGAAAATTCAATGAAAATTGAAAATTGATACTTGAAAATTCTTGTCCTATGGACAAGCTCTCTCTGCTTGTTAGCCAATAATTTCAGGTCTATTTCATCCCCCTCTCGGGGTGCTTTTCACCTTTCCCTCACGGTACTAGTTCACTATCGGTAGATTTCGGTATTTAGTCTTGGAACGTGGCCGCCCCAGATTCCCACAGGGTTTCACCGTACCCCATGGTACTTAGGAACAAACTATCGGAAGCATAAATTTTGCGTACACGCCTTTCACGTACTTTGGGGGACCATTCCGGGTCCTTCTGCTATCCATGCTTGCATCGAATATCGTCTGCCCTGCAACCCCCACTCGCACGCTGCGCGAGAATTTCTAATTCTTAATTTCTAATTTCTAATCAAATCCAAATGTTCAAAAATTTTAAAAATTAAACAAATGAAAATTCAATGAAAATTGAAAATTGTTACTTAAAAATTCTTGTGCAACGCACAAGCGAGTTTAGACTGTTCCCTTTTCGCTCACCGCTACTTGGGGAATCTCTATGATTTTTTTTCCTGGCGTTAATTAGATGTTTCAGTTCACGCCGTACCCCGCCAAACACTATATAATCCCATAAAGAGACTATTTTTATGAGTGGCTACCGCGTAAAACGCGGTGGATTGCTCCATTCGGAAACCGCCGGATAATAGGTTTATGGCACCTACCCGACGAGTATCGCCGCCATATGCGTCCTTCCTCGGCCAAAATCTCCTAGGCATCCATTATTGGCATTATGAGTAGTCTTTATATTGCTTGTTTCCCTCACCTTAATGGTGAGGGTTAAAGACGCTAATTTCGTATACAACCAGAGTTTTAAGCCTAATGCTACAAAGCTGCAAGCTATATACGATCTTCTCTTTGTATGTTAAAGAGCAAAACTTCGCTAAAGCTTCTATTTGCAAACCGATTTTACCTTAGCAAAATCCGTATCTGCCCTTGCCCTTCCGTAGCTTTATGCGTAGGAGGGTAAAGAGCAAAAAATACTCTTGAGTTTTTAGAGTAACCCTCTTCTAAACTAAGAGGGCTGCTTCAAAAACCCAAACTGTGCTTGCACTGAGCGAAGCGAAGTGGACCGTGGGAGACTCGAACTCCCTACCTCTTCATTGCAAATGAAGTGTTCTACCAGCTGAACTAACGGCCCTTCAGGGTGAACCTTCAGGGTGAACCCGCACCTCTAAAGAGAGAATTCCACTAAATATTTACTTTGTTAAACCGCGTCGAACGCGGCGCGAGCAAGTTTTTGCGAGAAAAGACGAAAGAAGACTAAAAGGAGCTGAATCACCAGTGAAAAACGCCCGCTACCGGGTTCGTTTATCAGTTTGTGAGAAATTCAACATAAATATCTTTTTTGTTCCTTCGTCTACCTGCCCGCAACGCCTCGCAAGCTCGGCTTGCATGGCGGGCGGGGCCACGCTAAACATGTGTAAATGATCTTAACACAAGCCTAAAAAAGTGTCAAGGATTAAGTTAGGGGCTAAATTATTCCCCTTGAGTATTGGGAGGGCTTGACAAAATTGGTAGAATAGTGTTTTACTAAGTTATAGTTGCCCGATGAGTTGTAAAAACCAGACTCTGTATCTGTTCTCTGGTGGTATTTTACTTTTTGTTTTAACGCTTTTATTAGCTGTTAAACCCGTCTTCGCATCGCCTCCTACTTCTTATTACGATTGGGGATCATACTATGATAATAAAGAAAAGGTGTTAGGAGTTACCTTTTCTTCTCTAGAAGACCTACCTGCCCCTATTGTTCCCAAGGAAGTACTACCTGCTCCCGCTCAAGGAATTCTGCCTGGAAATCCACTTTATAATTTTGAAATTCTAACAGAAAACATTCAGCTTACTTTAACGTTTAATCCGGTACAAAGGGAGACACAGCGTTTAGTATTTGCCGAAGAGAGATTAAGCGAGTTTAAAACTTTAGTTGAAGAGGGAAATATAGATCTTGCCAACAATACAGCTTCGACCTACCAAAACACTATGGATACTATTTCCAAAAACGCACAGACCCTCTCTTCTCAAAATGTTAACGGTGCCGGAGATTTGCTGACAAAAGTTGAAGATACCGCCGGAGCGCATGCGGTTGTTGCTCAAAGTTTGGTTTTTTCTTTTCCCCCCAACACAACAGCTTCTTGGAATAAGGTGATAGACGCAACAGAAAAGGCTATGGACGTAGCGTCCGATGCCCAAGGCCTACCTGCTATTCCAGAGGAGCTGTCAGTAAGCATCCAGGAGTTAAAAGAGCAGGGTTTGATAAGTCCTGAGGAAAGTAATAAGCTCTATGCTTTTTCAAGTCGCGCAGATGTTCGAGGGGAATTGAATAAGCTTGTTACATCTGGGGAGTTCCCTTCAGCCGAAGTCATAAAACTAAATCAAACTGTAGCCAAAAACTATCCGGAAAATTATAAAGATACCCAAGAGGTGCTTAAGTTTGCAGAGCTTCGAACGTACGAAACCCTTCCTCCTCCTTCAGTGGAAATCCTAAATGAAATAGTCAGATGGCAGGGCGATTCAGCTGATATTCCTCCGCCCGGTGAGATTCGCCCATATCTTTATTACAGTCGGGCACAGGAACTAGCAAAAGAAATAGATCTTAGCCGTTTTGAGCCGGATCAACAATCCGAAATAGCCAGCTTTCATCCGGAATCTGTTGTTCAGAATCCAACTTTTTCCAACACACCAGCTACCTCACCATCACCTTCACCCAGTCCTACTCCAACTGAACAAACAACTGAACAAACAAAGGAAGAAGTACCTTCTCCCTCGCCCCAACCGTCTCCAAACCCCGCATCCGCTCCAATCGATCCTTATTTAGTTCAGTATAGCGGTCCTTTTCCAGGGACATTTAGGTATTTCTTTAAAAACATTGGTGAACAAGTAAGCCTTGCTACAACTTTTGACCCGGCTCGACGTTTGGAGCTTGAAATGGACTTGGCTGATGAACGGTTAAGTGAGGCACGTGTTCTCTCTCAAGAAGACGGCAAAGAAAAACTCTATGAAGATACGCTAAATAGATATAGGCAAATCATGGATTCTGCTTCTGATGACCTAAAGGACTTTGAGGGAAAAGAAGAAGATAAAAGAAATTTAGCCAAAGCTTTGGAACTTGAGTCAGCAATGCATAATGTTATTTTTGAAAAAGGACTACTTCCCCAGCCTAGTGGGGATACCAAGGCATATGTTGCCGCTATTGAGGCTTCCGAAGACGCAATGGATAAAACAAGCGACGTATTGGGACGGCCTGCGCTTCCTCCCCAACTGGCAAACAGACTTCAGGATATGAAAGCCCAGGGCATAATTTTGGAAGAAGAAGTAAGTAATTTGACAGAAGCCAACTCTCGAGAAGAAGTTAGAAAAAAGATCCGTGAGCTTACCAAGTCAGGCATTTTTCCGCCTGCGGATGCCAAAAAACTTGACGAAGGACAAGCGCTGGTAGTACCACAAGATTATAATCAACTTACAGAGATACGTAAGATTGAGGAATTGCAAGGCCTGCGGGCAGTACAGGCTGAATTTGCGCAAACAGCAACGCTTCGTGAAACCGGAGCAAGTTACGAACAAAGAGTAAAAAATCTCCTCGATACGATCGATCCTGGCTTAATCCGGGCCGAAGATCTGGGAGGACGCGAAGAACTGATTAAAACCTATCGGGAAATTGCTGCCAAAGCCCCAACCAGACCTATAAATGCAGGCCAATTTGGTGATGACGTAGTGCCGGGTATTTCCCTCCCAAACACGTCTTCTTCATCTAATGATGTTTCGGGTACCTGTCCTATAGGCGCATTTTTCAAACAATCCGAAGGTTGTGTCTGGGAAGACACGGGAAAAAGAATTGATGATGTTACGCAGTACGCTTGCAAGAATTCTGGACAGTACTGGTCGTTTGTTGCTAGAGCATGCGTTTACGGGAACTTTGAATCGTCGGGTGCTAAAGGTGACGGCAGCCCGGCTTGTCCCATAGGCTACGCCTGGTCTTGGAAAACATCCAGCTGCCAGTCTGGCGCCGGAGATATTATTCCTTCACCCAATCCCCAGCCCTCACCCCAGTCTTGCCCAGAGGGATCAAGCTATAAGGCTCCCCGAGGTTGTGTTTGGGATGCAAATGATAAGCCGATCCTTGACGAAACACAATACCGATGCGGAGGAACAAGCTCATATTATTCATTTAGCGAAAAGAAATGCGTTCCCAATCCTGATCCTAAAAAACCCTTCCCTGAGGATGCAACACCTACTTGTAAAGAAAAAGATGCATATTGGAATTGGACACAAGGCGGATGTGTACCTGCGCCTCAGCCACCCACTACTTTCCAACAAAACGCTGAGCCCTTAACACCCAAGCCTGCGTTTACTACGCCCGATAGTCCATTCTATTTCTTAAAACAGGCAGTAGAGACTGTGCAGGTTGCAACCGCTTTTGGCGCGGAGGCCCGTGAAGAAGTAAAGCTTGCCCAGGCAAAAGAGCGTCTCGCCGAAGCATATGCTCTTCTTGAGAAAAATGATGAAAAAGGCTTTGAAGAATCACTTGGCAGATACACAGGGGCAATGCAATCGGTCTTTAACGATATCGACAAAGGGCTTAACTTAACCGAAGAAGCAAAAAAAGAACTGGGGGAAAAGCTGGCAACGGACGTTACAAATCAGAATCTCCTTCTCCAAAAAGTGTCAGTTCTAGCAGGAAAAGACGCGGCAACTCCCATTAGCGCAGCAACCTCTGTGGTTATCCAAGGAGTTGACAGAGCTTCTGACCTTCAAGGACAGCCAGCTATTCCTGAAGATGTTAAGGAAAAACTGGATGCTTTACCTGAAGACATGCTGTCGAAAAAACAAAAACAAAAGCTTGCTGATGCGGATACCAGGCTTGAGGCACGTCTTATAACAGGAGAGCTTACCGCAACAGGCGCTCTGACCCAATCCGACCTTGCTTCTTTTGATAACTGGACTGCTCCGGCTGATTCGGAATCGACTTTGAGGCTAAACGAGTTTAAGAAATTAAACGAGGCAGTTGAGCTTACAAACCTTAAAGAGGATATTGCCAAAAAAGTAGAAAAGACTGAAGACATTGCCGAGAAATTAGATGAATTTAAGAAGAGTTTTGAACCGGGAGAGGAAATACCTGCTGATGTTCGTCCCTATGTAAGACTCACGCGAATTGATGAGATTTCAAAGACAATCCGGCCGGATGTTATTAAGCTTGAGGATTTTGGCAACCGCAAAGATATCCAGTTAGCGATCGCAGCTCTCCAGCAAGAATTCAAGCCAACGAGTGAGGATTTCCGCCGGATTGAGGATTTCCGCCGCTCAAACCCCGGAAGGCCGCTTACAGCAGAATTGGCGAGAATCGAAGCTCTATCCTTCAGTATTGGTGTAAGAGACAGCGCAACAACATGCTTCTTACCTTCACCGCCATTTGCGCCCAACACTCCATGTCCGCCCACCGGAGCGTCTATCCCCATCTCTTCCTATTACACTGGGGCTCCGTTCTCGGGAATCGGCGGGTTTGGCGTAATAGCTGACGAGTTCCGTCCGGGATGGCCAGGCGGACCCAGTGCTTCCGTTGATAAAGACGGTAAACCACTCGTCTACGGCAAGGGTCCAGAGGCGTCTAAGCCAGGCGTTTGTCAAGACGGCTATCACTGGATGTATGACTCTGGCGGATGGTGCATGAGTAATTCCGGAAACTATTCTTCAACCACGTCCTACTCACAAGGACCCTATTCTTCAGGTCCCGGCTACACACCCTACAGCTCCTATTATACTGCCCCTGGTGCTCCAAGCTACGGATATCAAGGTCCGGGAACCTACTCTAATTTTATCAACACTTATTCACCGCCCAACTACTATGGAACAGCACCTACCGCGTACACAACCAATCCCCCTCCGGGAACCGTGCCCGGCACCGGCCCTACGCCTACCTCACCCGGCCAATGTCCATCAGGTTACCACTGGATGGCTCCATCATCTTACCAAGGTGGCTGGTGCATGGCTGACGGAGGAACCTACACAGGCAGCGCCGGAAGCGGATATTACGGAGGCAGTGTTACTCCCGGAACACAATGTCCATCCGGATCTTACTGGAACAGCTACTATGGTTCGTGCCAGAGCGCAGGCGGACAGACATACTATCCCCTCGGCGGTTATGGTGGATACACCAACTACGGACCGTCACCAAACCTGACGAGGGAAAGCTGCGGACCAGGTTACTATTGGAGCGGAAACGCATGTTATCCAAATCCAACATATAGTGGCGGGAGTGGATATGGCGGCACATCATGCGGCGTCGGACCGCCATCATCCGGTTGTGGTTATAATAGCTACTGGGACTACGGGAGCTGTTCGTGCAGAAATTCCAGTACTTATAGCGGGGGCAGTTCTTCATCTACCGGCTCCAGTTGTAGCCCTCCTCCTGGAGGATGCGGCAGCGGTTGGTATGATAATAGTTCATGCTCTTGTAAAGCAGCTTCATCACAAGGGTGTTATAACGTATCTGCGTCCAGTTGCGGAAGCGGGTTTTACTGGGACTCTGGTGCATGTACTTGCCGCTCAAGCGGAACAAGTTCCTCATCTACTGGAACAACATCTACTTCTGGAGGAACAAGTAGCGGTTCTTGTCCATCCGGATATCACTGGATGTCTGATAATGGCGGTTGGTGCATGTCCGATGGTACAACTGGCGGCGGAGGAACCACTTCAACCCCAACCTCGACTGAATCGACCTCGCCACCACCGCCAACTACTACCGAATCTACTCCCCCTCCAAGCGAACCAGCTCCAACCGCTAGTCCGTAACAAAACAATTAAGACATTACGGCGGAATTATTCCTTCAGTCTTTGTGCTATAGTGAATTTGTGAATACAAAAATACTAAGGCTTGAAGGACTCGTTGCATTTCTTTTAGCTTTAGCTTTGTATTTCAAATTTAATGGAAATTGGCTTATTTTTGTCCTACTTATTCTTGTCCCCGATGTTTCAATTGCCGGGTATTTAAAAAACAATAAAATTGGAGCGCTTGCCTACAATCTGGTTCACAACCTCGCGTCCCCTTTTTATTAATTTTGGCCGGAGAATTGATAGACAACAGGCTTCTTGTACTTATAGGACTTATTCATATTGCACACGTAGGAATGGACCGCGCGCTGGGATTTGGACTCAAAGAAAAGACAGGATTTAAAAATACTCACCTCGGAAAAATCGGAAAGTAGGATTTATCTTGGCGCCGCACAAGTTACTTTTTTGGAATTAGTACCAAGTAGCTTATTCGTTCCTGCGTATTTTACCGTCAGAGTGTGCAGTTTATTATCTTTAATACTGTCCGGGGTGCTTATTTTAAAACCATGGTGTCCGTTATCTTTTAGAAAACTATTAACATCTTGTCGTGGTTGATTTGCAACAACTGTAGTCAATATTCTGCCGTCAGAATAGATATCTACATTAATTGATGTGTTTAATCTATTCCTGTCAGCTGCCCAACCGAAAATTTGGTTGCAGTTAAGCTGATCAAAATAGCCGACATAATTGGGTGGTGGTCCGACCGCCTTCACTACTGTCAAAAGTGGGTTAATTGATCTAACTGGATTTGCCGTTCCAACCGTAGTATTAAAGAAGTACTTAGGATCACACGAGAACCGATAAATACAGCCATTCTTCCAGACTGTAGTCCACTGGGCTGTGGCAGTTGTGCCGCTGAATACCGCTGTGAGCCTGGCAACCTGTTCATCCCGAAGAAGGGCAGCATTGCGTCTTATGTCAAAGGTTATTGTTTTACCGTTACATGTACTGTTCCCTACTGCACGAAGGGTTACGATGCTGCCTTGGGTAGCAGGATTTGCTCCGTTCCAGGCACTTGTTACAGAGCAGGGAACAGGGGTGGGGGTGACGGTGGGGGTTGGCGTAGGAGTTGATGTAGGCGTCGCTCCCGGTGCACAGGTTACGCTTCTGGGAGAATTTGGCAACAATGGGTTACCTCCGGAAGGACCAATATTAATGGCATAGGCATTTATTGTGTGTACTCTTCCATCCTTTATCCCCTGAGGCGTAGTAAAGGAAAACCCATGAGCCCTATTTCCTCCCCATCTATCCCCCACCGCCGATTCTCTAACAGCACTTGCAGTCGCTGTCCCTATAAACCTTCCGCCTCCGCCTGCCGATCCATCAGCGTAAAAATGCACATCAATCGGCTGATTAAAATTGTCGGGATCACAAGCCCAGCCGGAAGACACAGTACAGCTTGAGCCATCATGCACGCCTATTGGAAGCAAAACAGGAGGAGAAGTCGGACCTGGAGTTAAAGTTGGAGGCGGAGGTCCACTCGTCGGCGTTGGTACAGGAGGCTGGTCACTAAAGCTCCCCTGAAATCTTGGGTCTGCAGCCAAAGCTGCATAAGCACTTGTAACGTTTGGGTCAGTATCCAGCTTCCAGTCACGCGCACCTTCACCTAGCTCAATATTATTATAATTTAAATATAAAATTGCTTTTACTTTTGGCCAATTATTATATACATATTCGTAGCCGTTTTTGATCCAGTTATTTCTATAATTTACAAAATTTGCCTGACCATTTGCATGAGCGCTAATTCCTGTTTCACCGATTATTATGGGTTTGTTGGGAGCTAAAGTGTTTAATCTATCTATAGATGAAGAGTATAAAGCTTGCATCGATCTGTGCGTTTGTTCATCCATTCCACTATATGCATCAAAACCAACATAATCTGCGTAATCATCGCCTGGATAATAGTTTCCCATATTTTCAACAGCCCAAGCAGCTCCTCCCCATGGGCACCAGAAAAATTCTACATTTGTCGCACCTTCACCCCGTATAACATCATGAATATGTTTCCAGGATGTTATGAAGGCACCTGCGTCATGTCCCCAAGCAAACCAACCGCCATTCATTTCCTGATCGTATCGTAGAATTACCCGCTTACCATACCTACTGGCATCTTGTGCCCATTTCTTAAAAAATTCATCAGCTACCCCATTTGCTATTTGTTGATCAGAATAAGTAGGATCTTGAGATTCCATAAATATAACCGGAGTTATACTGTGTGAATCAAGATAGCTAAGAAGCTGTTGTTCCGGAAAGGGTACGTTTATTTTGTTCCATATGGAATATGTTCCCGGATATTGACCAACTTGATTTTTAAAATTTTCTATTTCTGTTATTTGTTTATCCACTCCTTCACTCCTATCTCTACCATACCTCATAGCAATTCCCATTATTAAGGTGTTTCTGGAAGGCGCTTCGGCTCTTTGTCTTGTTTCAAGAAGTGTATTTGCTATGTAAACGGCAAAAATAGTAAAGAGGACAAATGTAATAAGTGCTATTTTGTGAATTTATCAAGGGAGAGAAAGCCTTCCCAAAGCGTTTTGAGAGGATTTTGCCTAAGATCCTTCGGATTTATGTTTCCGAAGCTTATTATTTTTGCCACGCGATAACTACCTGTATCCTACTATAAGAGTCGGGCGATTGGAGGCGCTCTGCGCTTCCTTCGAGCGTATTACTGCTCCGTCAGATGACCCGGTGTCAATCGCAAGAGAAACGCTTCCGCTTCCTGAGCTTATCACACCTGTTAGATCTATCTCGATACTTTGCTGTTTTTTCGGATTTGAAAAACTGGCAATGGCTGGAGACATAGAAGGTTTATTGCTGAATTTTATCTTCTTCTCTTCCCAGGAATTATCGAGAACAGGATGGATTCTAAATGTTCCCCCGGACTGGGAGTCAGTTATATTTGCCACTCTTAGCCTAAGCTTAGCATTTAAGATTTCTTTCCCGGAAAGTCTAGAGAGATCAAATTTAAGATAAACTATGGATTGGGGCTTACCGTCTATCCACATTTCGTTTGAACTTCCATAATTTTTTGCCGGGTTGTTTGACCGCACAAACGAATCAGCTTTTGGAGTGAGTTGAAGAGTCTGATTTTGGAGAGGAGTTGGTGTGGGAGTTATTGAAGAAGGCTGCTCAAAGCAATATAATGGGCTTGAATTACTACATACGTCTGTTGACCATTTAGTCCAATTAAAATCTTTAGATCCATTGTGTCCACACCAAGAATAATTAGCATCTGCTGATGTGTAGTCGCTACACGCAGTAAGATTAGCCGACTTAGGTAGAAAGTTTCCGTTAGTTGCTGTTGATGTCCATACACAACTTTGGTAGCTAGGCACTCTCTTGAATTCATCAAGATTTATTGAGTTCTGAATAGACCCATCAATTAAATCCTCCCAGTTATTGGCAATAACATTACCATTTAATAATTTGTATGAATTATTTGAGTGAGTAATTCTTGAAGCAGCGGATGTATTAGTATCAGATAACCATGCTTTCCATTGACCGCCTAGATTTGCAGCATTTGCTCTTTCTTGACATTTTGCATCTGCACCTTCCAAACCACCTAAATTACCATCATAGGTGGTACTTGTAACAAAAACCCTGCTTGACGAAATCGGCTCAGGTGTTGTCTCGCATTTTATATCGGGCTGACCGCTGTCGCGTGCTGGCTGGACTGTGACTTGAATGCTTTTGGTAATTGTCTGGTCTCCATAACGGGCAATTACATGCACTTCACCACAGCCGGTTTTTAACGGATCGTATTGCGTTATATTACCCACTGTCTGAGTAAGCGTTCCTACAGAATTTGTAGAACTTGTCCCCCATTCATAATAGACTCCGTCCCAAATAGGATCACCAGCCACATTATATGCCAGCGCAGACATTTCAGTATTGAAGTTATTGTCTTCGTGAAGCTCCAAAACCCCGGGGTTTATATCGACCCTCGATAATGTTCCTCCTCCTGCCTGCTGACGAGTCTCCAAAACGTTGCCTGCGGCATATACTCCAAAAACAATAAGAAGGACTCCCGAGAGAAGAGACATTTTCATAAATTTATCCAGGGAGCGGAATCCTTCCCATAAATCTTTAAGAGGATTTTGCTTTAAATCTTCCGGATTTGGAGTTCCAACGCTTATTATCTTCGGCACTGATACTATTTAATATAACTGTCTGTGAAAAGTCAAGTGAAATGAGGATTATCTATTTTCAAGCCAGCGCTCGGCCTCAAGAGCTGCAGCCGAACCAAAACCTGCGGCAGTAACTGCCTGCTTATACTCCGCATCGTGTACGTCTCCCGCCACAAATACTCCTTCAATATTAGTTCTTGTGTGATTCTGCACTTTTATAAAACCTCTTTCGTCTCTATCAATTCCCCCAAATACCTTTGAATTGGGAATATGTCCTATTGCTACAAAGACGCCTTCAATTGGCATTTCTTCTTCCTTGTTTGTTTTATTATTGAACAACCTTACTCCTTCAACCCTCTGATCACCCATAACTTCTTTTATTTCCGTGTTGAATAAAATCTTAATTTTTGGATCCTCTTTCACTCTTTTCTGCATAATGTCAGATGCGCGAAAACTGTCGCCTCTGTGAATTAAAGTTATTGAGGAAGCAAACTTAGTAAGCACTAAGGCTTCCTCCATCGCCGAGTCTCCTCCTCCCACCACTATTACTTTTTTGTTTCTGAAAAAAGGCGCGTCGCAGGGCGCACAAGACGATAATCCTCGTCCTATTTTCTCTTTTTCCCCCGGAACATCAAGCCACTTGGTATCTGCACCTGTCGCTATAATGACCGACTTCCCTGCGTATTCGCGCTCTCCGGTCGTAACTTTAAAAGGTCCGCCAGCTGGCGGATCAAAATTCCCCTGAACAAAATCTTCATGAACTATCTCGGCTCCATGCTTTTCAGCCTGCTTTTTCATATTCTCCATTAGAACAGGTCCATCTATCCCTTCAGGAAATCCAGGGTAATTCTCAACTAAGGTGGTAAGCATCAATTGCCCTCCCCACTTTCCGCCTGCAATTACTAGGGTCTTAAGATTTGCCCGAGTGCAATAAATAGCTGCTGTTAGTCCCGCAGGACCAGATCCGATTATTATTACGTCGTACATGTTTTTAATAATACCAATTTCCAATTTCAAATACTACAAATAAGCAAAAAAATGCGAGCTTTGGAACTTTTCGAAAATCAAACAAATTAACGCGAGGGGAGCTTACAAAATTTTCGAACGTACATCAGGGACGAAGATATTATGGAAAGACAAACTTTTTCCCGCAGGGAGTAAGAAAATTTTGGTAAGCGACCTCAGCGCTAAAAATGCGAGCAGTCTTAA
>Ga0209210_1002742_pt1 | contig 12518 bp, 14 predicted proteins | sample RifGroA1_FD_183991 | JGI IMG/M metagenome (GOLD analysis project Ga0209210, IMG submission 183991) | Contaminated groundwater microbial communities from Rifle, Colorado, USA - Rifle Groundwater A1 (SPAdes) (version 2) | ecosystem: Environmental > Aquatic > Deep subsurface > Groundwater >...
AGGGAGCAGGATGCCGCGCTCGTCTATCACTTGCTCGATGTCGAGCCCGTGGCGCTGCGCGATTTCAAAGTCTATTGTGCTGTGCGATGGCGTGATAGTCATCACGCCCGAACCCACCTCCATGTTGGCAGCCTCGTCTTTGATAACCGTGGCGGTAATGGGGCCGTTAATCCACTCCAAATCTATTTTGTCGCCGTGCTTGTACTGCGCATACCGCTTGTCGTCCGGATGCATTACCACGTATTTGTCGCCGAACTTGGTTTCCGGACGCACCGTGCCGATTATAAACGGCCCGTATTTAAAATAGTAGAACGGCGTTGTTTCTTCTTTGCGCTCTATTTCGTCGTCGGAGACGGTAGTTTGCATCTTCGGGTCCCAGTTGACGATTCGGTCGCCGCGGTAGATGAGCCCCGCGTTGTACATGCGTACAAACGCCTCCATCACCGCTTTGTAGCGCGGAGCATCCATGGTGTACGCGTAGCGCGACCAATCGAGGCTCGCGCCCATGCGGCGCAGTTGGTTGATGATGGTGGTCTTGCTCTCGTCGGTAAAAGTGTCGATGCGTTTGAGCAGTTCCTCTCTACCTATGTCGTGTCGTGTTTTCTTCTCCGATTTATATAAAATTTCCTCGACCTTTGATTGTGTCGCGATTGCCGCCGAGTCGGTGCCGGGTATCCAAAGTGTTTTCTTGCCGCGCATGCGCTCAAAGCGCACAACAATATCCTCTACCGCGAGCATTGCCGCGTGGCCGAGGTGCAGGGTGCCCGTGACGTTGGGAGGGGGAAGTACTATCGAAAAAGGCTCCGTGCGTGCGCTCCCGTCGGCAAGCGCTGGTAAATTGTCCGGATTAAAGTACCCCGACTCCTCCCACTTTTTGTATATAGAAGCCTCAACCGCCTGCGCATCGTAAGGCTTTAAAAACTTCTCGGGCACTCCTGTGTTCATTTGGCTATTCTAGCTTGCTATAGAAAGATTTCCAACGGCTCGCAGCTCGGGGCCGGCGGTGTCGTTTATGCCCGAGAGGGCGCGGGCGAGAGCAGCTTGGGCTATCATAATGGCGTTGTCGCCGGTTATGGAGAGCTCGGGGAGGCGCAGGTCGACATCGGGGAACTCTTCCAGCACTAAGGCCTCCAGCTTTTCGCGCAGATATCTATTTGCCGCTACGCCGCCGCCGATGACAAATGTTTGCGCACCACTGTCCCACAGCGCCTTGCTCGTTTTGCTTACCATCACGTCTGCAATAGCATCCTCAAACTCTGCCGCAAACGCTTTTTTTTCGTCCTCTGTTAAATTTTTTCCTCGCAAAGCATATAAGGCAGCTGTTTTTAAACCAGAAAATGACATGTCGCAGGTGCCGCTGTTTATCATAGGTCTTGGGAGTTTGAAATTTGATTTTTGAGATTTGGATCTTCCGCTTTCTGCCAATGCAGAAATAGCAGGTCCTCCGGGATATTGGAGCCCGAGCATGCGCGCCACTTTATCAAAACATTCGCCCACGGCGTCGTCGAGTGTTTTGCCTACTATCTCGTACTTAAACCATTCTTTCATCAGTACTAATTCTGTGTGCCCGCCAGAAACAAGCAATGCGAGCACCGGCAACTGTATATTTTCGAGCCTACCGTTTTGCACAAGGGAAGAAATTATGTGCCCCTCCATGTGATTTGTAGGTAATAAAAGCAGTTCTTTTTCTGATGCTATTTTTTTAGCAAACTCAATGCCGGTCCAAAGCGCGGGCTCAAGCCCCGGTCCGTGCGTTACCGCTATCGCATCGTACTGCTCGTCCTTAAACTGCTCAAAAAGCGCAGGAAGATTTTTTAAATGCTCACGTTTAGCGAGGTTCGGGTACACGCCTCCGTACGGCGAGTGGAGCAAAGCTTGGCTGAGCAGTGCCGCTTTTTTTGTTTCAAATATAAAACCTCCGGGAGTTTTGGTACCCTCTACTAAAGCAATCCCTGTCTCATCGCAGGAAGTTTCTATGGCAAGCACTTTCATTTGGTGACCCTACCGGGAGTCGAACCCGGCTTTAAAGCTTGAAAAGCTTTCGTCCTAACCGATAGACGATAGGGCCGCGGAGGAGGTGAGATTCGAACTCACGGTGAGGTTTCCCCCACGCCACATTTCGAGTGTGGTGCCTTCGACCACTCAGCCACTCCTCCTTGTGCATCAAAATAGCATTTTTTTGACATTTTTGCTATTGTATTTCTATGCGCGGTTAGCTCAGTTGGTAGAGCATCCCCTTGACGTGGGGAGGGCCAGGGGTTCGAGTCCCTTACCGCGCACAGAGTATAATAAAATCAAATGATCAAGAAAATTCTTTCTTTCTTCGACAAGCTTGAGGACTTTGTGCGGATTGAACTTAGCCACAATCCTATTCTATACGCGCTGGTTGGCGCGGTTGGCATCATACTTTTATGGAAAGGGGTGTGGGAGGTTGCCGAGCTTATACCGGGGCTATACGGCTTTGGCTCCATAGTGATGGGCGTCATCATACTGCTGGTAAGCGGCCTGCTTGTTTCGTTTTTTATCGGTGACAGCATCATCATCTCCGGATTTAAAAAAGAAAAGAAGCTGGTAGAAAAAAGCGAGTTGGATATCCTAAAAGCCGAGCACATGCAGACAAGGGAGATTGTCGCCAAACTCGATCATCTCGGAAAAGATATCCACGACATGAAGTCCGACCACCGCCACAGCCTCTAGCTACTTAGCTGCTTTCAAAAAGAAATAGATATCCTCCAGCGCCTTGACGGCGTCGCCGGCGGCGATGTTGTTTTGGTGGTACAGGCTGTCGGAGCAGTCGCCTGCGGCCCACACTCCGGCGATGCTTGCGCGCTGGTTTTTGGCGTCTACTTTAATTTTGCCCCACTGGTCCAGCTCAACAAGGCCTTTAACCGGGTCGGTCGCGGGTATCATGCCTATCTCAACAAACACCGCCACGACTGGGATTTCTGTTATTTTTCCGCTCGCGTTGTCTTTGACCGAAATGCTTTTTACAAACTGGTCGCCTTTGACCTCGACTGGAGTTGAGTTGACGACGGTTTTCATATTCGGATTGGCGAGCACCGCATCAACCGTTGCCTTGTCCGCGCGCAAAAAGTCGCTCTGGCGGTGTATAAGAGTAACCGACTTGCAGTAGGCGAGCAGTTGCGCGGCGGTTTCAAACCCGGCGTTGCCGCCGCCGACCACCGCCACGTCCTGTCCGGAAAAAATGGGTCCGTCGCAGGAGGCGCAATAGGTAACGCCCTTGTGCTCAAACTGTGCGGCTCCAACGGCCTCGAGCTTTTTGCGCGCGCCGCCGGTAGCGACAAAAACGGTCTGCGCCATGTAGCTGGTCGTGGCTGTTGCAATAGAAAAACTGCCTTCGTTTTTTGTGACTGCCGCCGCGCGCTCGCCGATTTTGAGCTCAAGCGCGTCGCCGGCATACTCGCGCAAGTGCTGTTCCAGTTGCTTTGCCATCTGCGCGCCGCTGATGTGCGGCGTGCCTATCCAATTTTGTACATCAGGAGAGTCGGTCGATTGTCCGCCGACGGTCTCGGCGATAAGTATAGTCTTAAGCTTTTTGCGCGCCGCATACACCCCCGCCGCCACGCCCGCAGGCCCGCCTCCGATTATCGCGAGATCATACATCCTGCCAGTATAACAAACTTGTTACTTAATTTTAGGGCGGCGCAGGAAGCTCGGCACCGCTCCCCACTCATCGTCATCTTCGGCGGGTTTTGGGGTGAGCTTCGGCTCTGGCTTTGCCTCCTCTTTCTCTTTAGTAGCGGGAGAGTTAAATATTTTTCCGAGCGGCGTCTCCTCTTTTTCCTTCTCGCGGAAGGAGCCGAAGAGCGGCGTACCGCGCGGAGCGATGCCAGCGGCGGGGAAGCCGGTTGCAATAACCGTGACGCGCACCTCGCCTTTCTTCAGCTTTTCGTCGCGGACGGCTCCGAAGATTATTTTGGCGTTCGGGTCCACCGACTCGGTGATTATTTTTGCGGCTTCGTGCACCTCGAGCATGCCGAGGTCGTCTCCGCCGGCGATGGCAAAGAGCACGCCTTTAGCGCCGTTGATGGAGAGCTCGAGCAGGGGAGAGGACACGGCGGCCTTGGCTGCCGCCGCGGAGCGGTTCTCGCCGCTGGCAACGCCTATACCCATGAGAGCCGAGCCGGCGTTCTCCATTACCGCGCGGATGTCGGCGAAGTCGACATTGATAATGCCGGGGTTGGTGATGAGGTCGGAAATGCCCTCGACAGCCTGTTTTAAAACGTCATCGCACATAGCAAAGGCGTGTTTGAGCGTGGTGTCCTTGGCCACCGTGGCAAGCAGGCGGTCATTGGGGATTACAATGAGCGCATCAACCTCTTTGCGCAGGTCTTCAAGGCCTTGGTCGGCTATGCGCATGCGCTGAGCGCCCTCGAATGAAAACGGTTTGGTGACAACCGCCACCGTAAGCGCGCCCATCTCTTTGGCCGTGCGCGCCACAACTGGAGCGGCGCCCGTGCCGGTGCCGCCGCCCATGCCGCAGGCAACAAAAACCATGTCGCTGCCTTTGAGCGACTGCTGGATTTCCTCTTTAGTTTCCTCGGAGGCGCGCTTGCCGAGCTCCGGGTTCATGCCGGCGCCCAAACCGCGGGTAAGGTTCTTGCCGATATTGATTTTTTTCTTCGCCATCGAGTGATGGAGGTCCTGCGCATCGGTGTTGATGGCGATAAAGTCCACTCCGCGCACTTTAGAGTCAATCATGTGGTTGACGGCGTTCTTGCCCGAGCCTCCCACGCCGATGACGCGAATCCGCGCGAACGCCTCTACCTCCGGTTGTACTTGCGGCATAAATAATTTTCAGATATCCCTGATAAAATGCCGCATCACTGTAACACTGGCGCGCAACCACTTGCAAGCAAGCAAAAATCCACAGGCAAGCGCACACCTGCATTACCTAAAAAAGCCCTACACAGAGGGCTTTTTTCTTCGTTCGCACAAAGTATTGACGCCTTGTCCTTTCGTTCTATCCTTGGTCTACGGCAGAAACTTTTTAAACCAGCGCCAGAGGTTGGAGAAGAAGTCAGTAAGCCCGCTGTCGTCGGCCGCCTCCAAATCCTTACCGCCATCGAAGCCCCAGATAGTAAGGCCGTACGCGACCGACCAGCTGGAGTCGCGCAGTTGCATCTTTTGCGCGCCGTCGGCAAATGGCGCGGTGCGCGACGGGAGACGCAGTACCGCTTTGGCCAGGTCGGCAGCCGTTTGTATCGATGACCCACCGCCAGTCAAAATAACGCCGGCCGGGAGGAGCTCGTCTTTGCCTATTTTTTTGAGATGCGCTTCGACCAGCTTAAACATATCGCTGACGCGGCGCGCAACAATGTCGTCTATCTTGCGCTTGGGGTATGGAGCGCCAAGCACGGCGCCCTGTTTGAGCTGTTCGGCATCCTCCGGAGAAATCCGCAGGCCGAGCGCGAGGTCGTTGGTTATGTCCGCGCCGCCGACCGGAAACACTTTGATAGAAATAGGAACCGAATCCTCAAACACGATAACCGAGAGCGTTTCCGAGCCGATGTTGGCAAGCACGCACCCCACGCGCTTCTGCATTTTTGAAAGAGCTACAAACGATGCCGCCAATGAGGCGGCGCACACATCCTCCACCTCAAAACCGGCCTCTTCTACCGCGGCCTTAAGGTCGGATATATGCCGCTCCAGGCAGGTAATAAAGAGCATCTCGACCGAGACCCGCTGGCCGTGCATGCCTATCGGGTTTTTGCCGAGGACCTTTACGCCGTCGACGCTGTAGCGCAACGGGATTGGGTGTATGACAATGCGGTTATGCCGCGCGGCGGGCGGCAGCGCCTCGAGGCTCACTTTCTCCGCGCGCGGCAAGTCGCGCGCTGTGACTACTGAGTCGCCGCGCTCGACGACCGTCTCGCCACGCGAGAAAACCTCTTCTACACCGATGCCGCCTACGCCAAGGTATACGCGTTTGACCTTGACACGCGCGGCCTTGCTGGCCTGCGCCACTGCCGCCGCGATAGAGCGCGATACCTCTGGTATGGAGACGATGTATCCCTGCCGCATTCCGCGCGACTCGGCGTAGCCGGTACCCAAAATCCGCGGCGGCATCCGCGGGTCATCCGAGCGCTCCGCAATAACCACCTTGACGTGGTAGGAGCCGATGTCTATGCCGGTTACGTGATTAGCCATTAGTACGCGAGAAACCAAACCGCTTTAACAAGCGGTCCTCCTCGTGTTCCATTATAGCACCGTGTTTGAGCCCTTTTAGGTGCAAAAGACCGTGGATAAACAAAAATTCAACCGAGTAGGGCTTGGCGGCGGATTTGCAAATCAAAATTTCGCCGGAAGTTTTGGAAAGTGGGAAGGAGAGGACATTAGAGATCTTGGTAGTGCGCGATTTTTTATACCGCATGGCGTGGCGCATCTCGGGAACAGAAACAAAAGCGACCGACAGGTCATACCTGCGGCCGAGTACGGCGCTCTTTATTTTTTTAACGGCGGAATTTTCCACGGACCGGCTTTTCGAGCATTTTGCCGAGCTTGATAAGTTCTGCTATCTCATCGCGCCGGGTGATGCGCTTGAGTGCGCCCTTGCGGGATACGGCTTTAGATTTGGCGCGGGTGTAATAGCGGTTTCCGCGCACGCGCGGTATTACCCCGGCGCCTTGCACGCGCTTGCTAAAGCGGCGTATCAGGTTTATAGCCGACTCGCCCTCGTTTTTAGTTACCTCAGCATTTGCAGCCATTGCCCGAACACAGTAGCACAAACTTGCACCGAAGCGCAAGTTTGGCTGAGCAGACTTAGCAAGGGTAGTCCTTGCTACTATTGGTTGACACTTATTAGGATACTGATACACTCTCCTGCAGACAGTTTGGGGGCTTCTCCGGAAAGAGAGGTAACACAAAAAAGGGCGGCCGGGTATCGCCGGCCAGACAGCGTGTTCGGGTAAGCGGCAATCTGATGAAAGTGCTGAACTGTCCCAGACGTTTGGTGCGGTCGCGCGGTGAGAGGGGAAATCCCCAGAGAAAACTGGTGCCCAATCATCACCCGCACAACTCCCGGTGCTAAGACGCCGGAGAGGACTTTCGCAGGAGGCTGTGTATCCCAAACTGAGTGGCGTCCGTACGTCGCCATCTCTGCGCCAAGCTGGATTCGACACTCTAGATGTGTTGAGCCGCCCTAACCTTTCCGCTGCTTCTTGAGGGAATATGGGTAAGCATTGCTCGTTTGATTGAGCGTCCAGAACCCTGTGATAGAAGCAACACCCCCCTGATATGCCTAACGGCCTCAGTGGGGGATTTTTTATCTCAGGGCCAATTCTCAAGGGTAGTCCTTGAGAAAGCGTGCTATGATTGTAGAGATGTTGAGAAAGGTTTCTTTTATAGAAAAAGAGTTTTACCACCTCTATAACCGAGGAGTAGATAAGCGAAAAATTTTTGAGTCGTTCAAGGATTATAAGAGATTTTTAATGTTGCTTTACCTGTGCAACAGCGATCTCAATGTCCGGGTTGCTGATACTCTAAAATCTCTAGCGTTTGAGGAAATATTTACTCGCGAACGTGGCAAGCCTCTTGTTGCTATTGGGGCGTTTTGCCTTATGCCAAATCACTTTCATATTCTTGCAACGCCTTTGGCCGAGAAGGGACTATCTAAATTTATGCTCAAACTAGAGACAGGCTATTCGATGTACTTTAATAAGAAAAACAACCGGAGCGGTTCGTTATTACAAGGACCATTCAAAAGTGAGCACGCCGGAGACGATAGATATCTCAAATATTTATTCTCTTATATTCATTTAAACCCGGCCAAAATCAAAGATTCTCGTTGGAAAGAAAAAATCGGAGCAAAAAGAGATTCACTAATAAAATTTGTTGAGGCTTATCCTTACAGTAGTTTGCAGGAATATCTTTCCGGCGAACATGTTATAACCACACCACGGTCATTTCCAAAGTATTTTTCCTCGAAAAAAGAGATAGAGAAACATATTACCGACTGGTTCCAGACGTGGGAACATTAACAACAATTCTCAAGGGTAGTCCTTGAGAATTTAGTCCTTGAGAATTGTTGGCTAGTCGCTAGTGGCTAGACCCTACCTCAGGGTTTTTAGGTAGCGGGGGAGGTCACCGAGGCCGACGATGGTTTGGTGGCTGTTGTCCATGGCGCGCACGAGGATGGTGCCGTCGAGCGCCTCGCGCTGTCCCATGATAAGCAGGTGCGAGACGCCGGCCGCGCGCGCGGAGGCGAACTGCGGGGAGAATTTGGCCGAGTCAAACGACTGTAGCACAGGTATCTGCGCGCGGCGCAAAACATCGACGACGCTTAACCCCTCTATTTTGGCGCGCAGGCCGATTTGGATAAAGTACACCGCGGCGGTTTGCGTCGGAGTCGCCAGCTTAAAGTTTTCCGCCAGCATTCCATTTTTGCGGAAGTAGATGCTCGCCGAGACTCCCGCGACATCGCGGCGCGGGATATAGGTGCGGAAGTGGTCGTCAAAGCGCCCGCCAGTGCTGCCGAGTACCGTCGCGTCGTCGTCTTTGAGATCAAAAGCAAAAAGCATCCGCGGCTCGCGCTCGTCGCCCATCAGCAGGTCGTCGAACTCGTAGGGGAGCGCGAGCCTCTCGGAGAGTTCGAGCACCTCTTTAAAATGCAGACGGCTCTTTTCGGAGAGGAAGTTCATCGCGCGCGGACCGCCCTCGACGACCGCTTTGCACGAGTCGCTCGCACAGCGGTACGGCGCCATCGGGTCGCGCAGGAGCTTTTCGCGGCACTCATCGTGCAAGGAGCCGGCATGCTTGCGCAAATAAACGGACACCTCGCGCTCGAAGCGTATTTTTGAATCTTTATCGCCCAAGGCGTTTAATCGCACGCGCGCGATAGTCGCCCCCCACTCGGTAATGACAGTCGCTACTGTTTTTAGCAGCACTACTTCCGCGATGCTCTCCGGAACGCCAACAATATTGAGCCCGAACTCGCCGGTCTCCCGCGGGTTGCCGCCGGGAGCACCCGCCTTATGGGCAGGCAGGTGCATCGGCGAGGGGGATGCCCAGTAGGCGAGCACCGGCTCGCCTTGGTGCAGTGCGTGGCACTGCACGCACGCGGAGGAGGCGATTGCAAACGAGTGCGCGCGTCGCTCGAGGTTCGGCACTCTTCGCTCCACCTCGCGCAGCGGGCGAAATCCGTAAAATGTCGCCACATCGACCGCGTGTTTCAAAAATGATGCTGGCGATGGTCGCGGATGTTGTTGCATATTTATTGTACGAAAGTACCTTCCTCAACGGTAGGCAGGCTGCCGGGGAAGAAGCCGATAGAGTTTAGCGGCAGTAGCCGCATGAACGCCTTGCCGACGATGTTGTCGCGCGGCAGTGTACCCCACACGCGGCTGTCGGAGCTCTCCGGCCGGTTGTCTCCCATCACAAAGTACTCGTCCACTTTGAGTTGGTAGCTCCGGGCGGAGCCGTTGCCGTGTTTAGTCACATACGGCTCGCTGAGCGCCACGGTTTTGCCGTCGGCTTTAGTGATAGTTATCGTGTTTCCGTTGATTGAGACTGTCTCCGTGGGGAGCCCGATGATTCGCTTGATAAAAAATTCCTTCGGATTCTTCGGGTAGCGGAAGATAATCACATCGCCGCGGTTTGGGTCCTGCAGCCGGTATGAAAGTTCATCGACAATGAGGTACTGTCCGTTGTTGAAGGTCGGGCTCATGCTGGCGCCCGAGACGATAAACGGCTGCGCGACAAAAAGCCGGATGGGGAACACGATCGCGGCGGCGATGAGTATAAATTTGAGTAGCTCGGTGAAAAAATTCTCGCTTCTCTCCCGTGGCATGGATGTATTGTATGCGGTACGATAGAGTAGTCAATATGAAATGGACGATTGTAGGACTTGGCAATCCAAGTGCAGAATATGCAAGTACTCGGCACAATGTCGGCAAGGATTTTGTAGAGTCTCTTGCCAAAAAAATATCTTCAGCCAAGGTGGTGGACTTGAACGTGTATATGAACAATTCCGGACCGGCGATCAAAAAATCAATAGGAAGCGCCAAAAATTTGATTGTCGTACACGATGAACTCGACTTGCCGCTCGGGCGCATCAAAATTTCTTTCGGCTCTTCGGCGGGCGGACACAACGGCGTTAAGTCGATAGAAAAAGCGCTCAAAACCAAAGACTACGTGCGCGTGCGGGTCGGTATCAGCCCTTCGACACCCTCCGGCAAACTCAAAAGGCCGGACGCGGAGAAGATTACCGGTTTTGTTCTGGGCAAATTTAAAGCAAGCGAGCAGGAAAAACTTAAAAAAGCCCGCAAGGTGGTGGGCGAAGCGTTGGAACTTATTTTGACGGAAGGCAAGGAGCGCGCGATGACCGAAATAAACAGCAAATAAAAGGCGTCGCCTTTTATTTGCTGTAAGAGAGCGCCATGCGCATGTCCTTCGGGTCAAACAGCGAAATGGTAAACGGGTAGCGCTTGCCGAGCTCGAGCGACGCGCGGAGCTTCTCCTCCGAGCCGAACTCCGAGACATGTATGAGCCCCGCGATACCCTCCTCGATGCTTGCTAGAGCACCGTGCTTGTTAAATTTGATGACAACGCCCTCGACTTTGTCGCCTTTGTTGTATTTGTTGGCGGCGACCTGCCATGGATTTTCTTTGAGCGCTTTGACCGATAGGCTTACCTTTCCGTCTTTGATATCAATTATCTTGACCTTCATTTTATCGCCGACTTTAAAGAAGTGGCGCGGGTCATCAACGAGGCCCCAATCGATTTCAGAAATGTGCACGAGACCCTCGAGACCCTCCTCGAGCTTGAAGAATGCGCCGAAGTCCACCATGCCGGTGACCTCGCCCTCTACCACGTCTCCCACGGCGTAGTTGGCGATTAGCTCCTTCTTTTCCTTATCATCCAAGCCCTTTTCGGAGAAGATGAGTTTGCCCTCTTTGGGTTGTGCGCCTATCATGCTGACCGTGAGCTTGGTGCCCACGAGCTTGCGGAGCTCGTCGAGTATTTTGTCTTTGTCGCCGTCGGCGACGCGTGGGTAGTGCTCGGCTTTGAGCTGTGAGGCGGGGAGGAAGCCGGCTAGCCCCTGCCAGTCCATAATAAGGCCGCCTTTATTCGCCTCTTTGATAACGAGCTCGAACTGAAGTTTGTTTTTGACCGCATCTTCCGCCTCGGCCCAAAGCACCGCCTGGCGCGCCTCTTTGAGCGAGAGCTCGATGTAGCCGTCTTTAGTGTTGACCGAGAGCACCTTGGCCTGGATGCGGTCGCCGACGTTGGTGCGCTTAATAACCTCGCGCGCGTTCATGTACTCCCTGCCGTAGATGACGCCGGTGCCGAACGGCGGCAGGTCGATGTAGAGGCGCGCGCGGTCTAGCGATATAACCGGACCCTCGACTATATCGCCCTCTTTGGGCGGCTCCTGCGAGCGCTCAAAAAGCCCCGACATGATAGTCACAGGCAAAACAACTTCTGTATCTTTAGTTTCCATATTTATTTGTACGGCAGGGGTCTCTGGTCGAGATTTACTCCCGCTCGCTCGTCTTCTAATAAAAGCTATTTGCTCTTATTACAACGCAGTATACACGAGTTTTTTAAGTTGTAAAATGACTCTAAATTTGATATAATTCAAGGATGGTAATCAGCTACGCGGGAGGGCAATGCTTCAAGGTTTCAAAGGGCGATTTGACGCTCTCTTTTAACCCGCCAGCCAAGGGCTCCTCGCTCGCGTCGGCCAAATTTGGGGCCGACATCGCGTTGGTGTCGCTGCATCACGCCGACTTCAACGGGGTGGAAAACGCCGCCTTTGGCGAGCGCCAGCCGTTTGTCATCGAGGGCCCGGGCGAGTATGAAATAAAAGAGGTGACGGTGCGCGGCTTTGCCACGCCGGCGATGTACGACAAAAAGCAAACCATCAATACCATTTACTCGGTGATGCTCGAAGGGATGAACCTGTGCTTCTTGGGAGCCTTGGGCAATGCCGAGTTGCCGGCCGCGGCCAAGGCCGAGCTCGACGACATCGACGTTTTATTTTTGCCGGTAGGCCCTTCGACAGGCTCAGGGCAAGCGGCCGGCATTATCAACTACGCCGCAGCGTATAAACTGGCGGTACAGCTCGAGCCGAAGGTCATTGTTCCCATGCACTACGACGCGGCGTCGCTGAAAGCGTTTCTCAAAGAGGCCGGCGCGGAGGGCACCAAAGCGGAGGAGAAGCTCACCATAAAGAAGAAGGATTTGGAGGGCAAAGAGGCCGAAGTCGTGGTACTGTCCAGTTAAATTTGCAAATTAAATTTGTATGAAACGCTACATCGAACACCTTAAAAATACGCGCACCACGCACCAGCGTCGCCAGCACGCCGTGCAGGTCGCCGGCGCGCTCACGGCAGCGCTGTTTGCAGTATGGCTCGGCACGCTCGGGGTTAGGCTCTCTTCGCCGTCCGATGTCGCGCAAACCGCCGACAATACGCAGACGGCGTCGGTCGCCGCCGCGGTACAAAACAACAGCGGTCCGCAGCTGCAGGTTTCCACCACGAGCGTATTTCAATAAT
>Ga0209210_1002744_pt1 | contig 12515 bp, 10 predicted proteins | sample RifGroA1_FD_183991 | JGI IMG/M metagenome (GOLD analysis project Ga0209210, IMG submission 183991) | Contaminated groundwater microbial communities from Rifle, Colorado, USA - Rifle Groundwater A1 (SPAdes) (version 2) | ecosystem: Environmental > Aquatic > Deep subsurface > Groundwater >...
GTATCGCTTCTCCTCATGCTCGGCAAATACTCGCCACTCTACCTTATCTACTCATTTTTTCCCTTTAACCTCTTTCGTGTGCCATCTCGATTTATCTGGATATTTATCCCAAGTATTCTCCTACTTGCAACCGAGGCATGGACGAAGCTCTGGCAAATATCAAAATATAAAACCTTCATCCGCACTTCGCTCATTGCGGCTGCGGTCACCAATACAGTCTTCCTGCTTTATTCCTGGTATCCTTACCATGCTATCGAACCTGCATCGGAGTGGCTTACTCCACCGCCTTCCGTACGTTTTGTGAAGTCAGAGCAGGGGAGAGTTATCACCATTGGCGCAGAAGCGGTACACAACCGCATTTTTCTATCCGACGGCTGGACTACACCCGGGTCGTATCAGTTTTTACGAAACGCCTTAGCACCCGATATCAACGCCCTGTGGAATGTTCCTTCTGCACAAGTATATGCGGGTAGATTTTTGCGGCGGCCGACTATATTTGACGAATTACTTGCGCAACATCTCACAGCCGATGAAAACGCTGCAACCGTCTCTGCAACGGGCAAAAAGCTACTCGACCTGTTGTCTGTCAAAACCATTCTTACTGCTCTCCCGCTGACTCATGCGGGATTTGTTGAAGCTGAATCGTGGGAAAATAGCGGTCAACGTATTACTGCGTGGACAAACCCTAATCCGCTTGCGCGGGTCTACCTTGCGACGCAACCGGTTGTTGCTACCACCAAAGAACAAGCATTTATGGCAATTACAAGCGATAACTTCATTCCAGGCAAAAGTGTTATCGTCGAGCAACCAGTTACCCTCGAACCGCCGCCCAATGAACGACGTGCCCGCGTTACTATTCTTCCGCAGGAAAAGGAAACAGAACTCACTATCCGCATTGAGCAAAGCATGACAAGGACCGTCCTTGTCATTACGGACACGTACTATCCTGGGTGGGTCGCGACTATCGATGGAAACAAGGCACCCATCTTTCCCGTAAACATACGCCAGATGGGAATTCTTATTCCGGCAGGGGATCATGACGTGCAACTGAACTTTATACCAAGCAGTCTTTTGCAGGGAGCAGCCGTAAGCAGTGTCACATTTGTATTTCTTATCGGCCTAATGGTGTTTCCGTTTTTTTCTGCAGCTGTTCGTACTCATCAAGCAACTCCTTGGCGCGCGCGGCATCACCCACGCAATCACGATAGGTAACACTCTCGTAAAGAGGCAACAGGTGATCAACGATCATATTCGCCTCCCGCGCTTTGGCAAAAGCGGCAAGCGCACTATCGCAGTTTTTTGCAAACAAATGGGATAACCCCAAAAGAGTATACGCGTCAGAGATTTGGGTATCACCGCCCAGCGCAATGGCTTTTTCAAATTGTGTGCGTGCGATAGCACCTTCTCCTGCCCGTAGCAGTGTTTTTCCAAACTCAAGTCTCGCTCCTGCATACACATCCCGCACATCGGAAAGCATGAGATGATCGTAGCGGGAAAGGATGCCAGCTGTGGGATCGTGATACCTATTCCATAACTGCTCGTTTTGTCGGATAAGATCGGTAACTGCCGGAGCCTCTTTTTCGCGCATAAACTCATACACCAGACCGCGCGGCACCCACGCCCAGCCCTGTTCCACCGCAAACGGAACATTGGTCAGTATACGGGTCTGACCACGGTTTGCTTTTACCAATTCCGCAGCAAACGTATCTCCGGTTTCTTTGGGAAGGGCCAATTGGGGAAATACTCTAGCCAGCACTTTGGGATAATCAGCAGTTGCAAGCCGCGACGTGTGGATAACGGTAACGTCCGGCCGGCTGCCTACAGCATACCGCATATATTGTGCCGTAAAAAGCGGCGTATCACGCTGAAGCAGCAGTATGCCCTCAGACGGTACACTTGAGAGAATATCTATCGCCAAATTTTCGGCAGTACGATCAGAGCGTATACCCCAGAAGCGCCACAGCGTAACGCCTGCCAACGTCACAGGGTACAGCATAAGTACCACTCCCACTGCCCCCATCCAAAACATATGGTTCGGCGATTTCAACCTGCGGGCAATAATCCCAACCATCTCAATGCTTTGCCAAAAACCGATCCCAACAATAACCGACATCAATACGTAACTGGGTAATAAAAACCGTTCATACGTACCCAATGTAAATCTATTAACAAGGGGAAAACTTGCATAAAAGAAAAACAAAGGACCAAGAAAAATTAGAGCAATCATAAAAAACCAAAAAAGTTTTCGCTTTACTCTCCATAACCACCAAAATCCTAAAACGCCAAAAAATATACCAATCAATGTCAAATCAAGCAGTAGAAATGTCCCATACGCCTTCAGCTGCACGAAGCGCTGCGGCAGAAGCGTACCGTAAAAGCCGCTTGAGACAAACGTTCCGTAATCGGCTCTGCTCACCAGCCGGATGAATGAAAAAACGTCCACGGGTCGATTCCAATTAATGATTGAGGCTCCCGCACCGGCGATGGGGAGATAAAGGTACGGCAGTAATCCAATAAGGAAACAACCCAACACTTTTAAAGGTCTCACCTTGTAAAACGAAAGTTTAAGGCTAACCCTTAAAGGTGAGACCTTGTAAATAAAATACACGAGCGCGGGAACGAGAAAAAGGATCACGTGATGGTGACTTAAAGAAAGTCCAAAAAAAAAGCTTGCGACAAAGATGTATTGGCGATCTTTGGTTTGTTCCCATTGGAATAAAAGCACAATAAGGGCAATGACAAACAAATCAAACAGCGCAAATACTTCCGGGGTCACGCTGTAGAGGAAAAAAAGGTAATTTCCCACAAGCACCAATGCGGCAAACACGGCAGGAATTGTCCGCTTTGTAATATGCCGCACTAACCAATAAACCAACGCTGCCGTGGCGGCATGAGGGAGGGAGGAAAGCAGAGTCAACCGCCAGACAACCGTTGAAACCGGAAGTTTGGCAAGCAACCATCCGGCAAGTGTATACAGCGGATATCCCGGTGGGTGGGGGACACCGCCTAAATATGCAGCAGTTACCAAGTCTCCGGTGTCACCGCCAAAAATGCCCGTCACCTGAAAAAAAAGAAACAGAAGGAAACTTACGAAGCCGACAAAAACCACAACCATGAAGCCTATTGTAGCTGAAGTCTGTTATTACTGCACGCAGAAGAAGCAGTCTGTGCCGCCGACCGAAGTTTGGGACTTGCATCCGCTGGCCACTGCCGTGCCGTCGGAGCTATACACGGTATTGGGGTCAATTTGGAATGACTTGGACTCGGGCCTAAAGCAGCTTGCCATGTGCTCTGACGCCGTAGACGTCACAAATATTTTCGCCAGATTGCCGGTACCGGCCAAGTCCAAAAACCGGTTCTTCAGTTCTCCCGCGCCGATGAGGTCTGTAACGTTTGCCCCCATGGTGTCTACGCTTTTTGCGGTAAATGTGGATCCGGTGCCCCAGGGAAAGTTGCCCTTGGTTGCGTAGTAACGGAGATTCGCATTGTAAAATTCAGCAGTGGTATTGCGCTGTGAGGTATCCCGGCCTTTTTTGAGCTGCTCAAAGGGGTCAATGGTGGCCAACAGTCCGACGGCAAGTGCTCCCAAAAGTGCGATAACGATAAGAAGTTCAATAAGCGTAAACCCGCGTAAATTTTGCGTACTAAAATTTGTTCGGGTAAAACCGGCGCGGAACTGTTTCATATTTTTTCCCTCTTATTCAGGTGTAACACAGGACAAAAACCCTTGTCAATACCCCTACTTAAACTGGCTCGTCAGATTATAGATCGGCGTAATGACGGATATCACAATAAATCCTACTCCCACGCCCAATACTACCATGATGATGGGCTCAATTGCCGTGGTCAGGCCTTTTACCAAGTGTTCGGATTCCGTTTCAAAGTATGTAGACAATTTAGAAAGAGTGTCATCCATTTTGCCTGTTTCTTCTCCCACTTTCATCATTTGAGACACAATGGGTGGAAAAATCGCATATTGAGCAAACGAGTCGCCAAGCGGAAAACCCTTTTCAACTTTTTTGGAAATATCGGCAATCGCATCACGAAACAGCACATTACCCAAGGAAGCACGAAGGATGTTGAGTCCCTCCAAAATATGAATACCCGCAGAAATAAGCATAGCCAGCGTCCGCGTAAATTCCACCAAAATCACTTTCTTTTGAAGTTCTCCAAACAGAGGAACGCGAAGGATAAGTGTGTCAATAATGCGTTCACCCACCGGAGTTTTGCGCCACTTACTAAATCCGATAAATCCGCCGACGGACGCTGCAATAATAAGCCACCAAAACCGCACAAAAAATCCGGAAAGACTGATAAGAATCTGTGTTGAAACCGGAAGGGAAATACCAAAATCTTTATACAACTCCGTAAGCTTGGGCACCACGACCGTCATCATGATCATGACGACTGCACCCATACCAATCACGATTATGACCGGGTAGATCATGGCTCCTGCCACTTTACTTCTGAATTCGCGCTGGGCCTCCAGCGTTTCGGCAAGTCTCGTGAGCACTTTATCCAGCGTTCCTGAAGATTCTCCAGCCCGAACCAACGCAATATAAATAGAAGAAAATTGGTCCGGATACTTGGCAAGCGAATCACCCAGGTTTCCGCCGCCGACGATTTGATGTTCAATATCCAAAAGCACGCGCGAAAACGCCGGATTGGTCGTTTGCGTGCGTAAAATGGTGAGGGATTCCGGAAGCGATAACCCGGCGACAATCATGGTAGAAAGCTGGCGGGTGAAATTTACGATGTCACCAAATTTCACCTTCTTAAACCGTGCCATGAATGTGGCAAAAGACATCCGCTCTTTCGTTTCCGTAAGGTGCACCACAAACAACTGTTTATCTCGAAGCAGCTGTGTTGCTTGCGACGAGCTTGCGGCTTCTACCAGCCCGCTCACGGTTTTACCCTGAGGATCTCTGGCTCTATAGGAAAAAAACGGCATAAGGAGTAGTTAATATTTTAACAATCTTCCCAACTCTTCCGGACGCACGGCAAACGACGTTGCGGCTTCTAGGCTGATCTTTCCTTCTTTTACCGCGCGGGCAAGCGATGTCTCGAGCGTCATCATGCCCAACTCGGCAGAAGTTTGTATCACATTGTCCAGGAGATGCGTTTTCCCCTCGCGGATTGTATTTTTGACCGCCGGCGTCCCGGTAAGCACTTCGCCGACTGCCACGCGCCCTCCGGCCACAGCGGGGATCAACCGTTGCGAAAGCACTCCTTCCAACACCGATGACAATTGAAGCCGAACCTGCGGTTGCTGACTCTCCGGAAACACATCAACGATCCGATCCACCGTCTGACTGGCAGAATTGGTATGAAGCGTCGCAAACACCAAATGTCCGGTTTCAGCCACCGTAAGCGCTGCCTGAATCGTATCAAAATCCCGCATTTCGCCCACCAGCACCACGTCCGGATCTTCACGCAAAACACTTCTGAGGGCAACCGTCCATGAATGCGTATCCTGGTGCATCTCGCGCTGTGAAACGATCGAAAGGCCCGGGGGATACACATATTCGATCGGGTCTTCGATGGTGATAATATGAGCCGGCTTTGTCTGGTTTATCGTGTGGATCATAGCCGCAAGGGTCGTGGATTTTCCATGTCCGGTGGGGCCCGTCACCAGTACCAATCCCTGGCGAAGTTTGACAAACTCATGGCAAATACTGGGCAACCCCAGTTCGTCAATCGAGCGGATTTTAGCAGGAACAAGCCGAAATACCGCGCCAATCGTGCCTTTTTGATAGTACACATTTGCGCGAAACCTGCCGGCAGGCGATGCTATCGAGTAATCTATTTCCCGATTCGTTAGAAACAAATCTTTTTGCTGGGGAGAAAATGTGGCAAATGTGAGCGCTTCGGTATCGGCGGCAGTAAGTGCTGCCAATCCGCCAATGGCACGTAACGCTCCCGAAACCCGAAGCATGGGCGCAAACCCGACAAGTAAATGTATGTCCGATGCTTCAAGTCTGGCCGCTTCTGCAAATAATTGTTGAATATCCATAGTTAATCTTGCGCGACGCGCAGCACTTCTTCCAGTGTCGTTATGCCTTCCAGCGCTTTCATGTACCCATCCTGTTTCATCGTGATCATGCCTTCTGACACTGCCTGTTTTTCAATATCGCGCATGGGAGCACGCGTTAAAATCAGTTTACTTACTCCTTCCGTCACTGGAAATACCTCAAAAACACCTACCCGCCCCAGGTATCCTGCGCCTGCGCACTCAGCACACGGCGTGGCACCCTCAGCAGTTACTTTTCCGTGGTACAACTTGACCGGCTTGTCCTTTGGGAAAAATTCTCCCAGCACCTCCTGCATATCTTTTTTCACTGATTCTTCCGGATCGTATTCTTCTTTGCAGGTAGGGCATACGCGCCGGGCAATCCGCTGCCCGACCACGGCACTAAGCGCCGATGCCACCAAAAATGCCTCGGCTCCCAGATCCAAAAGCCTAGGAACCGCGCCTGCTGCGTTATTCGTGTGGAGTGTCGAAAACACCAAGTGTCCGGTAAGAGCCGCCTGAACGGCTAAATCCGTCGTTTCGGTGTCACGGATTTCTCCCACCAATATAATGTTGGGATCCTGCCGCAAAAACGATCGAAGACCGGTGGCAAACGTCAGACCCGCCTGCGGATTGATTTGCACCTGGTTGACGCCCGCAATTTCGTACTCAACCGGATCTTCAAGCGTCATGATGTTGACGCGCGCGGTATTTAATTTTGCCAACACGGCATAGAGTGTCGTGGTTTTCCCTGATCCGGTAGGACCGGTTACGAGGATGATGCCATGAGGCCGGAGTATCGCCGTCTCCAAATGTTTGAGCGCAATGCCGCGCAGTCCAAGCTCCGGCAACGTCGGAATACCGCCGGATTTTTTTAGCAACCGCATAACGATTTTTTCCCCATGCACCGTGGGAAGCGTGGACACACGCAGATCTACCTCTGATTGTCCCATTTTAAAGTTAAACCGGCCGTCCTGTGGAACCCGCTTTTCGTCTATTTTCATATCTGCCAAAATTTTGATACGGGAAACGACTGCCTCATGCAGCCGCCTGGGGAGCGCCAACCGTTCCTGTAGTATGCCGTCCACACGGTAACGCACCCGGGTATCGCCGATTTGTGATTCAATGTGTATGTCAGACGCCCTAATCCGCATGGCCTGTTCCAAAATCGCCGAGACAATTTGGGCAATAGGGGCCTCCCGTATGACTTCGCCTAATTTTCCCGCCTCGTACGTTTTAATCTGCGACGGCGCGGTTTCTTCAAGCGCCGCAGACACATCCGCGCCCAAATTTTGGGCATACGTGTCTTCGATTGCCGTCACGATATCGTCTTTCATCGCCATAAACGGCAATACGCGCTTACCGGATTTTTTCTCCAAAAACTCTATCACCTGGAAATCCAGGGGATCTAGCATGGCAACGGAAAGTTCGCCTTTTTTCTCATCATAAGAAAAGGGCACCAATGTGTAGCGCCGTGAGACTGCTTCCGGAATGTAGTTAATCGCGTTGGCAGAAATTGCCTTACCCGCTAGCGTCATAAAGGGGATACCCATGGCAAGCGCGCGCGCCCGTGCCAAATCTTCCTCCGTCACCATGCGTTTGCGCGTAAGAATGGCTTCTATGTGTTCACCGGAAGAAAGGCTCTCCGTGTTTACCGCATCGGCTTGTTCCTGTGTCAGCCGCTTATCAGCAACAAGAGCAGTAAGAAGGTCTTGGGCAGAAGTTTGCATAATAATAGTTTTGTCATCCCGATCCCGCCCCTGGCGGGAGTGGCGATCTCTCATTCATTATCACCTATCAATCAATTATAATGCAAGAGCAATGCACGCATATCTAATTACCGGCCGCACAAAAGAGGATCGCATTAATTACATAATTAATAAACAAGCCGAGCTAAAGGCCTCCCGCTTTGATGCCATCACACTTGCGCCAACCGAAGAAACCATCGGCATTGCCAACGTACGCGATTTTCAGGGCCAACTGCTCCTTTCGCCGTACAATTCGCCCAAAAAAATAGGAATCATTAAAGATGCGCACACGATGACTGTTGAAGCACAGAACGCACTATTAAAGACGCTTGAAGAGCCCCCGCCCCGGACCGTGCTTTTTTTGGAATGTTCGACAAACGACACTCTACTGCCAACAATCGTCTCTCGTTGCCAACTCATCAATTTAGGCGTCACCACGGCCAATTCCGATAAGAACACATTGTTACTATGTTTCGAAACAATAGAACAAGCATGTGCGTTACCGGTGGGCAAGCGGCTTGCTATCGTAGATGAGATTGCAAAAACGCGCGAGGACGCCAAACAATGGGTCGAACTAGCAATATTCTCTGTCCGGAACCATATGCTTCGCCGCTATGGATTCACCGAAAAAACGGGGACACTACCCTCTGATCTTCATAATTCACAATTCATGATTCATGATTCACGTCTTCTGCGCTCGCTACTTACCGCCCAAGCGCAACTTTCCGCCAACGTCACCCCAAAACTCGTATTGGATACCGTATTTCTCTCACTATCAAACACACATATCACTACACAATCCCATTCTGTGCTCTAAATTCAACCAGTGGTACAACTGGCTTACTCTTCCCAATACGTCTGCCACGACCAATGGGCACAAAGTTGCCATCAACATTTTGTTCGACACGTACGTTCAATACAGGGGCATCAGGTAAGACCAGCTCTACTTTTTGAATGTCTGGGTCTGGAATATCGAGGGATCCATCTATAAATACTTCTCCTACTAGTTGTGCCCGTAGCGGATCGAGTCCTTCTCGATCAAGAAGAAACTTAGCAACAGACTCCGCACGGTCATCATCCTTTTGATAACTTGCATATTCTGATGGACAACGAGATGGTTCTATGTTGTAATCGTAAACAATATGACCACCAGGAAGCTCTATCCTCACGTCTTCCACGGTCCGCCACCCAAGCTCTACGCCGTATTTATTCCAAAAAAGCAGGAGTGCTCTTTCAAGTATAATATGACCCGCCTCATGAACTGTGGCACCTTCGACATTAGAAGTATTCATGACTCCGCGATATTTACCTTCTTCAAATGTTGCGGGGAACAATTCAAACCGCCGCTGTGAAGGAACTTCTAGACCTCGAAAGGGTTGTCCGCTTTTGCCGTTGATCTCATCCTTTGCACGAATCTGTATTGATTCAAGATTCCAGAGACTTTTATCTTTTAACCGATGATAAAACTGTCCCAGTGCATGTCCAATCCTACCAATCTCAGTCTGCGTAAGTTGCCGCTCTTGAAAATTGAAAACTCCTACCGTCACTCCTTCTGCAAGCTCGATGTCATATCTCTCAATAAGTTGTGCTTGTTCATAGTCCTTAGAAAGAAACCAATACCGCGCTTGTGCTTGCGCTTCTACCGCATTATATACTTCTTCTTGATTTGCAGGATCATCTACGGAAACTTTAATGATCTCACCAGTTACGGCTTCGGGTGATTCCACAACGTTGTACTGAAAAGCTTGTCCATGACGAGGGGCGTGTTGTGCGCTATCTATTTGAGGAGCTTCACCTGGTTCTGGCATGTAACTATTGTACTAAAGCGAAGGATAATTACAATTAGCGGCGGGATTCTTTTTTGAGAATCTTTCCTTGCCTGTTAAGGTGATAGAGAAGCACTTCACCGGTGGCGATTTCCACCTGGGCAATTTTGTCATCCGCAACGCCTTCCAGGTGTTTCACGAGCGCGCGTATGGTGTTGCCATGAGCAACAAGCAGCACATTTTTTCCGGCAATGATGTGTTGATGAACTTCTGCTTGATAGTAGGGGATGACGCGGGCGTGGACGTCTTTCAGGCTCTCGCCGCCCTCGATAGGGAAGTCCCAACTGCGGCGGATTTTCATAAATTCCTCATCGCCAACCTGCTTTTTGACTTCCCATTTATTTTTCCCGGTATGGATGCCATAATGCCGCTCGTTGAGCGCCTGGTGACGCGTAATCGGAAGTTGCAACCCCAAAACAGTTAGCATCTCCTCAAGCGTCTGGTGTGCGCGGGAAAGATTTGAGGTAAATGCGATATGAAAGGTTAATTCGTTGATAAGAGTTGCTGCCTGCCGAGCTTCTTGTCGTCCTTTTTCCGTAAGCGATACATCCACGAGTCCCGTCCATAACCCCTTGGCATTCCACTCGCTCTGCCCATGACGAACAAGAGCAAGAATAGCCTTACGATTTAACATGATTTTTTAATGCCTCTATCGCCGGTAATGTCCCTTTTTCCATAAACTCCAGCATTGCGCTGCCGCCGGTGGAAACGTGGGTAATATCTTTCAGAAGCGTCTCGTCGCGGATTGTCGATATGGTATCGCCGCCGCCGATGATGGTAGTGGCGGCAGATGCGGCAATCGCCCGAAACGTCGCATCAGTGCCAGCCATAAATCGTTCATCTTCATACATCCCCATCGGCCCGTTCCAAATGATTGTTTTGGCCTCACGTGCCATTTTTGTCACCTCTACCTGTGCCTGCGGACCGATGTCAAAAATCCCCATTGCCCCGGGCACTTTATCAAACGGCAAAACAAACGGCTTGGTTGCCCTAGCCGCGTCACTTACTACCACGTCGTTGGGAAGTATCAGGCGAGACGGCGTACGCGTGGCTTTCCACAGTACTGCCCTAGCCATTTCTATCATCTCATGATCCACGCGCGACACACCCACGCTTATTCCCCACGTGGCAAAAAATGTATTCGCCACTGCTCCACCCAAATACACGGTATCGGCAATATCCAGAAGTTTTTCTATCACGCGGATTTTTTCCGGCGTCTTTCCGCCGCCGATGACGACCAACAGCGGCCGTTTTGGACTGGTCATCGCACTCCCAAGCATGGTTACTTCCTTGGAAAACAAAAACCCTGCATACGACGGCAAAAATCGCGTCACGCCGACGGTGGAGGCATGCGTGCGGTGCGCGGTACCAAATGCATCGTTTACAAAAACATCGGCAAGTGTTGCCAATTGTCTGCTAAACCACACGTCGTTTCCTTCCTCGCCGGGATAAAACCGCACGTTTTCACATAGTACCAGTGTGCCCGCCGGCAATGTTCGTATCCGCATGGCTGCATCTTTTTTCCAGTACTGATCCATAAACACCACGGGGTGCTTTAGCAGTTCTTCCAGACGTTTGGCGACACACGCAAGGCTGAATTTTTTGTCATGCTCATTTTTGGGCCTGCCCAAATGAGAAACCAGGATGGGCGTTGCCTTTTTTTTCAAAAGGTAGGAGATGGTGGGAATTGCCTCGCGGATGCGCGTATCATTGGTTATGACTTGGCTTTTCCCAACCGTACAAATATCCTCTTTAAGCGAAACATTAAAATCTACCCGCACGAGTACCCGCTTACCGGCAACAGGGGCATCCGCAAGAGTAGGGATTTTGATCATGGGTTGTGTGGGTAAACAAACGCCGCAAGATCCACTAAACGATTGGCATAGCCCCACTCGTTGTCATACCACGCCGTGACGTGGAGAAGCGTACCGCCGACGACTTCCGTAAGGTACGGGTCCACGACAGAGGAATACGGCGAACCGATATAGTCGCTTGATACCAGCTCTTCTTGTGCCACATCAAGAATACCTTTTAGATTTTTCTTCGCCGCTTCCTTAAACGCACCATTGACCATCTCCACCGTCGCGCCTTTCTTTACTTCAACCACTAAATCAACAAGCGACACCGTGGGTGTGGGCACCCGTACCGCGCGGCAGGGAAGCTTATCTTTAAGATGTGGGAAAAGTTTCGCAACGTCCCGGGCCGAGCCGGAAGTCGTAGGAATAAGGTTCACCAGTGCGCCCCGTCGAAGCCGCACGTCTTTAGAGTGCGAATTATCCAGCAAATTTTGCGAGTCCGTGACGCTATGAATCGTCGTCATGTTGCCGCGAACGACACCAAAAGCATCGTCAAGAACTTTCAGCACTGTCGTGACACAATTGGTCGTGCAGGAAGAATTGGAAACAACCGCTTCCCCCGTATACTTACTATGATTTACCCCAACAACGTAGGTTGGAGTTGCATCTTTGGCCGGTGCGGAAATAACGACTTTTTTAACACGTTCGCGAAGATGCGCTTTGGCGCCCTCTTCAGTGCGGAACTTTCCCGTGCACTCAAGGACGATATCAACATCCGCTTCACCCCATGGGATACCTGAGGGCTCTTTGGCCTGAAAACAACGGACATGTTCTTTTCCAACTATAATGCCCCGATCGTCTGCTGTTACCGCCCTATCAAAGCGCCCATACACAGAATCGTGGGTAAGAAGGTAAACGTGCGAGGACGCATCAGAGTTGCTGTTGATGGCAGCAAGCGCTACGTTGGAGCGCGAAAGGATAATACGAGCCGCAAGTCTGCCAATTCTGCCAAATCCATTAATCCCGATGCGACGTTGCATAACAAAAAGAAAAAGGCGCCATTGCCCTCCCTAATGGTAAATATGTTAGCCCCCGAAGTCAAATCCCGCTTGACACCAAACTGACAAGACTGACA
>Ga0209210_1002753_pt1 | contig 12474 bp, 11 predicted proteins | sample RifGroA1_FD_183991 | JGI IMG/M metagenome (GOLD analysis project Ga0209210, IMG submission 183991) | Contaminated groundwater microbial communities from Rifle, Colorado, USA - Rifle Groundwater A1 (SPAdes) (version 2) | ecosystem: Environmental > Aquatic > Deep subsurface > Groundwater >...
ATAAATTGATCGAGCCATTGATTGAATTCCCGCGATGTGTGAGTTGTTGGTTTTTGCGCGGAAGCTTTGTCGGCGTGCTTGATCACGATAGCGTCACCCTCCGGTGACTTGTCGACAAATACCTTGTGACCTTTTCGAATGTTTAAGTCTTTCGCGACGTGTTTAGGGATTGCGACAACTAGACTATTACCGGCCTGAAATACCGTCTGTGTTTGCATATGTACTAACAATGTTAGTACATATTTCTTGACATGTCAAGTGACTTGTGGTATCATAAATATTCAGTTGAATAAAAGCGATGGAGAGATTGATTGGGATTTTTCCTTTCGATAGCAATATCGAGCGCTGATAGAGCTACTTTAAAGAGGTGTTTTATCCGGAAGCTAGACCGTAAAAATATAGCACCATGTGTCGCAAGAAGCGGAGCATGTGAAAATGAGGTTAGCTCATAGATTCATGTATTCCCCGGCGACGGGGATTTTTGATGGCTCGTTTACGAGCGAATTCATATTCGCGAGCTTATGAGCCGATCAATCCGCCAACAGCCGCAGCGTGAGGCGTGTACGAATAGTACTGAAAAGCCGAACGCTAAGGCACGGCGGATTATGAGTTAACGAATATGGGTGGCACCCTCCCGCCGGTTGGCGGGGGCCCTTGTAAGTTTCTTAAGGATTGTTAATGTTACTGTGTTTTAAAACATGGTAACAATAAACGCTTGGGGGATTTGCAAGGGCTTTTTTAGTGAAAAAAGGAGAAATTATGAACAATATTGAAGAAAGAGAACTAAGAACAAAGGAGACCCCTGATCGTGGCGAGGGTCAGGGGCGTCTTTGGCGAATATGAATTAGCGCGTCTGGCAGAAAAAGCGTTTGCTTTTGCACCGCTTGGTCCATTACGGCATGAGTTGGAAGAGGAAGAACGGCGAACATATGTGCTACAGCATGCGCAAAGCATTAAGGAGCGTGTCTCTTATCAGGAGTTTCGAGATATACGCATGCTTCTCGGGCAAGAACGGGTAGAAATTCAGTCTGCAGCCAAAGGAGTGCCACCGATCGGATTTTTGACGGAAAACCTAACTGTCGCGACAGTCGTTGGTCGAGACAAACAAGTTGTTCGGCCAATCGGGATCGCGGGTATTTGCCTGCCTGCACGCATTAATTTACAAACAATGCTGCCCTTGTTTGCGGCAAAGGAAATGATGAAGATAGGAGTAATGGAAAAGCTTTATATTGCGTTACCAGTTGGTGCATACGGTATGGCGCAAATACCGCGGTTTCACCAATATCAACAAGTTGTGGGGATGATTGATCATCTGTTTGGTAATGATGCCATGGGGGAATCTGTTGTGCTTATGCCGGATTATCTTCTTCATCGCGAACGAAGCATGCTTGCCGCAATGATAAGTCTGCGAATAAAAGATACAGTCGCCCGGCAGAAATATCCTTTTGGCAACCTATTCTCTTATTGTGAGGTCGCAGGATACGGTGCAGATATCGCACTTCCTGCTCTTGTGGAACGACAAGGAGTTATGGTTGTCGCTGACTTTATGCAGTACGAGAGTATCCATGCTGGTGTGTTTGCAACAAAGGAAATAGGACAGGTCATGTCGGCGGTGATACTTGATTTGCTCTCGCCACATACAAAAGAAAGAAAACTTATTCAAGTTTCTCATATGAATGAACAATTTGATGTACAAAATGAAGGATGTGCAGAAATAAACCCTGTATTTCTGGCAGGTCTTCTCGTGATGAGTGAAGAAGAGGCGCGCGAAGTGTATCGTGCGTTTGCAAAAACCAGTAGGGCGTCTTCAGGAATTTTGGAGCGTGTACAAGCCCTTCAAGCGTTTGTTGCCTCAGGTCCTGCAACTGGAGATGCCCGCCTCCGGGAGCTGGAAGAACGATCAGTCAAATCTTTTGTATCAGTGCAAGATACATTACATGATGAACTTCAAAAGCGCATGACGATGAAGGCAGAACTTGCCAGGAATACAAAAGGAGGTTTTGTATGAATAGAGAAGAGTTTGATAAAAACATGCGGAAGCTCTACCCGTTTTCGCTTGCACCTTTTGAATATAATGGATATCTCACGAAGGGTGCGTTGAGAATAAAAACTGTGGCGGTGGGTCTTGGACTCAATAACAATGTGGTATCGCAAGCAATAAAAAGAAAAGCAGACGTTTTGCTTGTTCACAATGCACCAGAGTCTCTTAATGACGGCGGGTATTATGCAAGAATGCGTAGGATTGCAATCGATCGAGGACTATCCATCTATCGACTCCATCTGCCGCTGGATTTTGCATCAGGAGGACTCATCGATGTGCTGTGCGACTTATTGGGATTTACGGGGAGTCCTGCAAGGCTTTCCTATCAAGGATCATCGATTATTGGTGGTGTATACACAATTGAGGCAAACCTTTCTTTTATAGAAGTTCTGAAACGAATTAAACGGATTCACCCTCGTACGATTCGCATAGCAGGAGCAAGAAAAAGTTTTTATCGTGGTATCGGAATAACAACGGGCGACGGATGTAAACCCGAATTTCTTTTACAATTGCGACCTGATGCATTTATTTGCGGTCTACTAAATCAAGAGTCAGAGAGAATAGCAAAAGATTTAGGTATAACGATTATCGAAGCTACGTCATATGCAACAGAGAATGAGCCGCTAAAGTGCATTTCAAACAACATGGTTTGTGTTTTTCCATCGGTGCGGATTTCATTTATTGACCTTAAAGATAGTATTGCAAATATTCTCGTCGCGAAAGGAGGTGAGTAATTATGCATGAAAAAATCATGAACGGTTTAAGAAAAATAGACCAGGTTTTTGATCGCGCGTTGGGAAACTTTAAGATTGAACCCTTGCGGACTATGGAAGAATTGCAATCAAGTTTTCCGCATAAGAAAGGGTGTAGTCTGAGTCAGTCATTAGAATCAACTAATAGATTGATATTTATTCCAGGTTCAGGAGGGTTTGACATTGGAGTTCATGTAAGAGCATACTTTTTGAGTTGTGATGAATGTCATACCGAGCAAGAATTCAAACATGAGTAAGGGGGTCACGGTTTTTTCTTCTGGCTTTTTCTAGAGAAGCCGGGAAAAAACCGGTAGAGCAAAAATTTGTTACAATAAGAAAGTACTATGAAACGTATATTGTCTGGTATTACGCCAAGCGGCGATGGATCCCTGCATATAGGGAACTATTTGGGCGCCGTGAAGCAGTTTATAAAACTCGCGAAAGACCACGAGTGTTTTCTGATGGTTGCGGATTTGCACGCGCTCACCACTATTCAAAACAAAAAACAGCTTGCATCAAATATAGAAACATTAATCCTGAATGAACTGGCGCTTCTCATGGGCCTGGCGGAGCCAGATCTCGCTTCGCGAGAGGAGTTGGGGAATATCACGTTTTTCCGCCAGTCGGACGTGCCGATGCACACGGAACTTCAGTCAATTCTCAACAACGTGACGCCGTTGGGACTACTGAAGCGCGCGCACGCGTACAAAGATAAACTGGCCAAAGACGTGATGGAAGATGAGGTTAATTTGGGATTGTTTAATTACCCCATTCTCATGGCGGCGGATATCCTTCTTTACAAACCCGATCTCGTGCCGGTAGGGAAGGATCAGAAACAGCATGTGGAAATCACGCGCGATATTGCCGGCAGATTTAACAAAATATTTTCGCCGGTGTTTAAACTTCCTGAACCGTATATCCCCGAGGAAGTCGCGGTGATTTTGGGAACCGATGGGAAACGCAAAATGAGCAAATCCCTGGGAAACCTCATCAGTATTTTTGAAAGTGAAGAAATTATCCAAAAACAAGTGATGGGTACATACACGGATCCGACCAGAATTCATGCCAACGACCCCGGACACATCGAGGGGAACATGGTATTTAGCTACCTCGACTTTTTCGGCGAAAAGACCAAAGTTGACGAACTAAAACAGCTCTATATATCGGGTAAAGTGAGTGATGTTGAGGTAAAAAATTATTTGTACGAATGTTTGCTGGAAACCTTCGCTCCGGCGCGGAAAAAGTACCAGGAATTGAAAGAAAACCCGGAAACAGTCAAACAAATTCTTGAGACCGGTGCCGCAAAAGTGCGAGCAGTGTCCGCGGCCACGATGAAAGAGGTGCGGAACGCAATAGGCCTCACAGACCAATATTCATTTTTCGAGTATCCGGTTGCCAAAAGGACTGTCCTTCAGAAAGGACAGTCCTTAGATGCAATCTCGATTGAGGATTTTGCGCGTGTACAGATGCGCGTGGGGAAAGTTATCGAAGCGATAAATAAAGAGGGGAGCGAAAAGCTTATCCGGCTCACCGTTGATTTTGGAGATATTACCCGAACCATATTTACCGGCGTACGGCAATTTGGATATACGCCGGAATTTTTTGCGGATAAACAATTTTTCTTTGTCTATAATCTGGCCCCGCGCAGAATGATGAATGAAGAGAGCCAGGGGATGATTATGGCCGTTGACGGCCCTGACAAACCATTGTTTCTTCCGGCCGACGGTATGCCGCTGGGGGCAACCATTCGCTAATCTAATACTGCACGCTAGCTTCGTTCGTGGTATACTTAGCAGTTATTATGGCAGAGAAACTTCCGGTCAAACTTCCACGAAAAAATGGCAAAAACGGCAAGTCGGGCCTGCCTGCCGGCAGGCAGGTTTGGATGTTTAAGCTCAACTTCAATCTGAAAAATCTATTCATCGGGCTCTTTATCGCATTTTTAGCCCTCTCGCTTCTGGGTAGTTTTGGCGCGGAAGAGCGGCTGGCGCCGCAAAAGCCACTGTCTGCCGTGGTAACGGATGTCAAAGACGGCAAGGTGGAAAAAATTGAAGTGGAAGAAGGCAAGCTGTGGGTGTTGTATAAAGGCGGAGAAAAGGCCATATCGCATAAAGAACCGCAGGAATCACTATTTAGTCTGCTTGAGTCTTCCGGCGCTGATCCCAAACAGGTGGAAATAACCGTCAAGGATCTAAGCCCGACGCAAGTGTGGTTGGGGGTTTTGTCCAACGTCTTGCCACTGGTTCTCACCGTTGTTTTTTTCCTATTTCTTTTCCGCCAGGCGCGGGGGGCGCAGGATAATATCTTCTCATTCGGCCAATCGCGCGCGCGCATTTTTAGCAAAGACTTGCCCAAAGTGACGTTTGCCGATGTCGCCGGCGTTGATGAGGCCAAAAAAGAACTGGAAGAAGTAGTGGACTTTTTGAAAAATCCGGCCAAATACAAAGCGCTTGGTGCACGCACGCCCAAAGGTGTAATCTTAGTTGGGCCTAGTGGTACGGGCAAGACATTGCTTGCCAAAGCCATGGCAGGGGAGGCCAAAACCGCGTTTTACAGCATTGCGGGATCGGAATTTATGGAAATGTTAGTCGGCGTGGGTGCGGCCCGCGTGCGGGACCTTTTCGCCCAGGCTAAAAAAAATGCCCCGTCTATTATCTTTATCGACGAAGTAGACGCCATCGGCCGCATGCGCTCGGTCGGCGTCATGGGCGGGCATGACGAGCGCGAGCAAACGCTCAACCAAATACTTGTGGAAATGGATGGGTTTGAGCCCAATACGGCTGTGTTGATTGTGGCGGCCACTAACCGCGGAGATTTGCTGGACCCCGCACTTATGCGTCCGGGGCGATTTGACCGCAGAGTGGTGTTGGATCTGCCGGATATGGCAGGAAGAAAAGATATTTTAGCCATCCATGCCAAGGGAAAACCATTTGTATTGGGTACGGATTGGGATAAAGTGGCCAAACGGACGGTAGGCTTTTCCGGTGCGGATATAGAAAATATGCTCAACGAAGCGGCGATTCAGGCTGCACGCGAAAATAAAAAAGAAATCGACATGGGCGACATAGAAGAGGCGGCAACAAAAGTGAAGTTAGGCCCGGAAAAAAAGCGTTTACAGACCGATTTGGATCGTAAAATGACTGCCTACCACGAAGCAGGACATGCACTCGTTAACTACTATAGCCCGCATCTTGACCCTGTGCACCGTATCAGCATAGTGTCGCGCGGTATGGCGCTGGGATTTACCATGGCGCAGCCGGAAAAAGACCGCTTGCACGAAACGCGTTCTCGCCTGATAGACGAAATTGCCATGACCATGGGAGGCCGCGCTGCTGAACAAATCATATTTAACGAAATGACCAGCGGGGCGGCAAACGATATAGACCAGGCCACACGCATCGCCCGGTATATGGTGATGGAATTTGGCATGAGCGATCTGGGGCCCATCAACTTTGGCCCGCAGATGGACGTGACGGATTGGGGTAAAGGAATCATGGAGCAGCAGCAGATATCTCCGGAAATGATGTCTAAAATTGATGTCGAGGTGCAAAAATTCATTCATGAAGGCTACAAAAAAGCCGTAGAAGTGCTCAAAAAGCATCGCAAAGAGCTGGATAAAATCGCTAATGAACTCGTGAAGAAAGAAACAGTGGAAAGCGAAGAGTTTGAAGCCCTGTTGGGCGGACCCAAGAAAAAAGCGGCATGAATCGCCTGGTTCTCATAGATGGCAATGCAGTACTCCACCGCGCATATCATGCGCTTCCGCCGTTGACCGCTCCTGACGGATCGATCGTTAATGCCGTGTACGGATTTGCATCTATTCTTTTCAAGCTGCACCACGATCTTGCCCCCACGCATTTGGCGGTTGCTTTTGACCGGCCCAAGCCGACATTTCGCAAAAAACTGTTTGCCGACTATCAGGCCAAGCGGCCGGAAATGGACAAAGAGCTGGTGGGGCAGATAGAAAAAGTCCACGAGCTCATCCGCGCGTTTGGCATCCCGATCTATGAGATGGACGGCTATGAGGCGGACGATGTGATTGGCACGCTGTGCCGAAATGTGCAAAGAGGAAAGAGCAAAGCGCAAAGTGGAACAATAAATCAGGTGATTATTGTCACCGGCGATAGGGATATATTACAGTTGGTTGAGGATGAGAAAGTATTTGTGTATATGCCCACGAAGGGTTTAAGCGAGGCGAAGTTGTATGGCGAAAAAGAAGTGGTGGAGCGCATTGGCGTGAAGCCTTCACAAATAGTTGAATTTAAAGCGCTTGCCGGCGACGCCTCAGATAATTATCCGGGGGTTTCCGGCATCGGGCCAAAGACGGCAATAACGCTTGTTGAAGCCTTTGGATCCATTGATCATCTCTATAAAGCGCTGAAGACAAAAGATGCGCGAGTGAAGAAGGTATCAGATGCGATTGTTGAGAAATTAAAAACGGGGGAGGAGAGTGCGCGGATGTCTCATGATCTTGCGACCATCCGCACCGACGTGCCGATTGAGGCGACCATAGAGGACGCCCGTGTGGGGACCATCGATACGCCCCAGGCGCGAAAAATCCTGGAAGATCTCCACTTCCACTCGCTTCTGAAGCGCCTTACAGGAAACGCGGAAGAAAAGAAGCCAACAAAGAAGGAGAAGAAAGAAGAGCAAGAATTGTTAAACAGCGAGCAGCAACAGTTGTTATAAATAAAGACAGTCTTTTGTAAAAGACTGTCTTTGAACGCTATGAAACGAGAAAACTATACGCCATTTATACTCGGAGCCATTGTTCTGGTCGCTGCGTTTTTCCGGTTGTACGATGTTCCCAACCGGGCGCTCATGGGCAACGAGACCGTGCGTGACGCCGTGGTTGGGCTCGTAGGAGCCAGAGAACTCCAACTGCCAGTTACCGGCCCGTTTTCTTCGCTCGGCGCATTCACGTTTGGCCCGTGGTATTGGTACCACCTCATCGCTTCCTATTGGATATTTCCAACGCCCTATGCCGCATGGTACATGTTGGCTTTTATGTCGCTGCTCTTTGTCGTGGTACTGTTTGGCATTGGGCTAGTCATCGGCGGACCAATCCTTGGACTGGTGGCTGCATTTTTGGCAGCAATTGCTCCGAATCAACTCACTGCGGCGACCCATCTGACCCAGCCCAATTTGTTGTTTTTTTACACGGCATTTATTTTTTTCCTTGTCGTTCTTACGGCAAAAAGTACGCACCCATCGCGTTGGGTGTTTACCATGCTAGGAGCAGCATTTGGCATTGCAGTGAACTTTCATTTTCAGGCTATAAACCTGGCAGTTGCGGTGATTGCTATGTTTGTTTTTCGGAAAAGTCTGCGATTCATTTGGCACCTTTTGTTGGGATTTTTTGTCGTCAATATTCCGCTTCTTGTGTTTCAACTGCTTAATCACTGGCATACGCTGCGCATGGTTGTCTATACCATGGTTCATATGGACGGGCTCATTTACGTCCCCAATAGCTGGAAAATCTATGTGTTTCAGTTTTGGCCGGACTTGTGGGCAAATCAGTTTGGGCTACCGATTTGGGTAGGCGTGGTATTTGGTGCTGTTGCCAGTGCTGTGATACTCCGTATGATCATGAAAAAACAGCAGGTGCTGATGCGGCTAAGTGTCCTTATCTTCTTTGTCATGTTTGTCGCACTACGGTATTACAAGGGCGAGCGGTTTTTTTCGTACTATAACTTTTTCACGCGTGGCTATTTGTGTTTGCCGCAGTGCCGCTTGCCTGGGGGTTGCAAGCCAAACACATAGCCGTTCGGCTTGTTACGATCGGCGTACTACTTGCCTATACTATGAGTGTGTTGCCTAAAGATATTGCCATGCTGGCTCCATCGGAGTTTACTCTCGCCATGAAAAACGCAGTTGCCATCATCAAGGCCGAATATGAGGGCAAGTCAGTGGTAATCCATAATTGTCTGGCAAAAAATTTGTATCGGGACTTTACGTTGACGTTTTTATTGGGAATTGAAGGCCGTGTGGGGAAGGATGGCGCAAAACTTGGATTTACCAAAGGCGGCTGCGAGTATCCCGGTAGCGCTGAAGGGTTGTTAGAATCGAGCAAATATGCATCAGAGGAGCTGCAAAAGATGGAACTCATGGACTTTACTGCAGCGCCGGAGGCAGCAATTCTCGAAAACCACTGGTTTCCGCTGACTCTGGAGGTTATGTATGATACTGAAGTGAAGTGGTGGTATAAAGAAAAACCGTAGCGTATGAACATAGCGTTGGTACATGATTATTTGCGGGAGTATGGGGGGGCGGAGCGGGTGGTGGAGGCTCTCCATGAAATGTGGCCGGAAGCGCCGCTCTACACATCGTTTGTCGATTGGCCCTCCTTGGCTAAAGCTCCGGCGGGTAAAGTCGAATTATTCAAGTCCATGGACATACGGACGAGCTGGGTAGAGCATGTGTGGCTGGTGAAAAAACTCATCTCGCCCTTGCGGTTTTTGGCGCCGATGATTTGGGGAAGCTTCAATCTTTCTGGTTATGACGTAGTGATCTCAAGTAGTGGTTGGTTTATGTGTCGCGGCGTGAGTATTAAAAAGCCTGCGGTACACATTTCCTACATCCATCACCCGCCGCGCAACCTCTATGGGTACGCAACCGGCAGCGATTGGCAGAAGTACCCGATTGTGCGTATCTACGGGGCGATTGTGAATTTTTTCCTGCGGCACTACGACTTTGAAACCGCGCAGGCGGTGGACTATTTTGTAGCAAATTCGAAGGAGACGGCGCGGAGGGTGAAGAAATTTTATCGAAGAGAGAGTACGGTGATATACCCGCCTGTCGAAATTTCAAAAGGCCTCGCCTTGAAGACAAGGCCACAAGGCAAGGCCTTACGAAAACAGGACTATTTTCTCTCCGTTGGCCGTCTCACATGGGCTAAACGAATAGATTTGGCGATTGAAGCATGCAATAAGCTTAAATTACCCCTAAAGATCGTCGGAACGGGAAAAGAGGAGGAATATTTGAGATCTATTGCCGGTCCGACGGTGGAATTCCTCGGATCGGTTTCGGATGAGGAATTGTCACGACTTTACTTAGGGGCCAAAGCCCTTATCTTCTGCGCACTCGATGAGGATTTTGGTATGGTACCGGTAGAGGCGATGGCGGCCGGCGTGCCGGTGATTGCCCTTGCCCAGGGTGGGGTAGTGGAAACGGTGGTGGATGGGGAAACAGGGGTGTTGTTTCGGGAGCCGACGGTTGAGTGTTTGGTTGAAGGGATAAAAAGATGGGAAGACAGTAAGACAGGAAGATGGGAACAAAACTGTCGCAAGCAAGCCCAAAAATTCAGCAAGGAGCGGTTTAAAAAAGAACTCAAGGCATTTGTAGAACATCATCTTGACGACATACGACATACGACATATAATAAAGGCATATGATAAGGACACAGGTGTACATACCGGAAGATCTGCACCGCGACTTGATGCTTCTAGCCAAGCGGGAAGGGACGAACTTTTCTACCCTTATCCGGCGGGGAGCCCAAGAGGTGGTGGAAAAAAAGAAGTCCGAGAAAAAAAAGGATTGGCGGAAATTTATTGGTGCAGCAGGAAAAGGTGGACCGAAAGACGTAGCCTCCAAGATTGACTATTATCTCTACGGAAAGGGGAATCCAAAGTGGGCAAAGCTCTACTAGATGCCAATGTGTTGGTGGCGGTGTATCGACCAACCGATGAATTACACAAGCAGGCTGTTCGTGTGGTTTCGGAACTGAAAGATAAGGGATATGAGCTTGTGTTTACCAATTTACTGATACAGGAGACCGCCACAGTGCTAAGCATGAGAGTGGGCATGGATTTGGCAAGAAAATTTCTTACAGATTACCACGATATCATCTCGGAAGAAATTTTTATTGATGAGGATGTAGAGAAATTATCCTGGAACATTTTTCTACAACAGCACAAAAAGGGTACGTCGTTTGTTGACTGTGCAAATTTGGCGGTGATTGAAAAGTACAAACTTGATGGCATCGTATCCTTTGACACCTTTTACCCCAAAGAGCTTCGGATTGGCGTATAATGGCTTCATGGAGCCAATTCTTGCAGTAAAACATCTCACCAAGCGGTTCGGTGATTTTATCGCGGTCAATGATATTTCCTTTTCCATCAAGGAAGGGGAGATCGTGGGGCTTTTGGGGCCAAATGGCGCCGGGAAGTCGACCACGATTTTTATGCTTCTTGACCTGACAACTCCGACGAGTGGAGATATTCGGGTGTTGGGCATGAATTATGCAGACGACCGGGAAAAAATTCTCTCTCGCATTAATTATTCTTCGACGTATATTGAGTTGTCGCCGCGGCTTACGGTTTACGAAAATTTGGTTTTTATGGCCAGGATGTACGGGGTGACCAACGCCCGTGAGCAGATCGAAAAATATGGGAAAGTTTTTAACATCGCTGATCTTTTTGGCTCCCAACAATACCGGCTCTCTGCCGGCCAAAAGACACGCGTGGCGCTGGCGAAAGCATTTCTGAACGAACCGACGATTCTGCTTTTGGATGAGCCTACCGCAAGTTTGGATCCGGATATCGCTGATTTGGTACGGAAGGAAATTCTTGCTTCGCAAGCGCGCGGAATGACGGTGCTTTTGGCTTCGCACAACATGGCGGAAGTGGAAGAAGTGTGTGACAGGGTACTGTTTATCGATCACGGGAAAATTGTTGCGGAAGACACGCCGGAAGAACTGGCCAAAGCCGTCCGGCTCGTCAGAGTAAACCTTATGATGAAGGACGGACAAAAACGGACGGTTGCGTTTGCTAAAAAAGCAGGATTTGGTACGACAGTAGAACACCGATCAGTTACGATTGAAGTAGATGAACACGATATTGCATATCTTTTGAACGCTCTTGCCGAAAAACAGGTGGCGTATTCACAGATTTCCATAGACAAGCCGACACTCGAAGATTACTTCATAAAAGTTTCCAAGGAGGGAAGGCGATGAATTGGGGAAGGGTACTGGGGGTTATCGAAAAATATATGCACGAGTCACGACGGGATATTTTCCGTGTGTTTGATGTGATTTGGTGGCCCGTGTTCCAACTGTTTGTCTGGGGGCTTTTTAGCGCGTATTTACAACAAGTATCTCCCAATACGCCAAACATCGCCTCGGTTTTGCTGGGGGCAATCATGCTCTGGTCGTTTTTTGATCGGGCAAGCCGGGACGTATCCATCATCGTGGTGGTTGAGATGTGGAACCGAAATCTCATTAATATATTTGCGACACCGCTCAAGCTCTCGGAATACCTTATGGGAATTATGGTCGTTGCGATAACGAAACTCATGGTAAGCGCCCTTTTCCTTGTCTTTCTTGCGAGCGTTTTATATGCGTTTCGCATCGAAAGCATTGGGTGGTATTTCATTCCCGCGACCGTGGGGTTGACGATGCTGGGATGGTCCATAAGTCTCATCACACAGTCGTGTCTGTTGCGATTCGGCCAATCAGTGGAGGTGTTTATTTGGGCAGCTGCGACACTCATGCAACCGTTTTCTTGTGTTTTTTATCCGGTGTCTTCGTTGCCGCCCTGGGGAAGAATGATCGCAATGACCCTGCCCTCCACCTATCTTTTTGAAAATATGCGGGGGGTTATGAATGGTCAGCCGGTGGACATGACTGGGTTGGGTATATCGTTTGGGCTAAATGTGCTCTATTTCCTGCTAGCTCTTTGGATA
>Ga0209210_1002758_pt1 | contig 12460 bp, 16 predicted proteins | sample RifGroA1_FD_183991 | JGI IMG/M metagenome (GOLD analysis project Ga0209210, IMG submission 183991) | Contaminated groundwater microbial communities from Rifle, Colorado, USA - Rifle Groundwater A1 (SPAdes) (version 2) | ecosystem: Environmental > Aquatic > Deep subsurface > Groundwater >...
CGTCGTCTTTCTCGTCCAGGAGACGCATGTAATTTTCAAGCGGAAATTTCGCGTCAACCGGGATAATCCCATCTTTAACAAATATAGCGGCATCGACTGTTTCTCCTCCCGGAAATTCATACTGCATTTTAAATCTATCCGGGGGCAATATATTCGAGAGTATTAATTCGAGACCTGCTTCGCCCAGATTTCCTCGTTGTTTTTGGTTTTTGAGAACCTTCTCGAGATTCTGCAACTGCTCTGCAATCGTAAACACCTGTCGTGTTGAGGCGTTTGTTTCCGCCACTCCCTTGGCAACTTCGTTGAGCTGTTTGTGAACAAGGTCGCGTATGTCCGTAGCTAACCGCTGGGATTCGCCGAATTGCGTCTTCATACCTTCGAACATGCGCGTCGTCCCCTCTCCGAGCTTCATATCCATGGCCCGTGAGAGATCCTGCATTTGCCCTTGCAGAAGCACCATGCCCTGAGAATCATCTTTACTGCGAGAGCGGATAAAAAGAAACCCAAGAAGAGCTAGGTTAGCCAAAAGAAGCAATGTGATGAACCATTCCATGTCGAGATTGTAGCAAATCTGAGCTCTCTTGACACAGAGGTTCATTAAAGAGCAGAATCACTGCAGAGGAGGATACGGTCATGTTGTACGAATTAAAAGTGATAGCAGTGGTTTTTTTAATGGGGGTGAACTCTCCCCCCATTACCATCCTGGAACCAGAACCGGCCTTCGAACTATTCGAAGACCGTGACACTTGCGAGGCGGCAATGCGCAGTTTTGAGCGCCTGATGCGTATAGAGGTTCAAAAAGCCGCCAACATGCTTGGTGAACCCGACCTCCGAATAAGGATTTTCGGGGGGTGCATCGAGAGGCCGGTGGGGTATCCTTAATCGCGCCGACTTTGTCGCCGACCCCTTGCTTGTGGGTCGGCGGCAAAAGATTTGATATACTATGAGCATGCTCGTGCAAAAAATCCGCTCCGACATGACATCTGCTATGAAGGCGAGGGACTCGCTTCGAGTGGAGACATTGCGCGGCGCTTTATCTGCCTTCACCAACGAGCTCGTGGCAAAGCGCCTCAAACCGACCGAAGAGCTTGGGGACAACGACGTTGTTGCGGTCCTGAAGCGGCTCGCCAAACAACGCAAAGAGGCGGCGGAACAGTATGGGATTGGCGGCCGCGCAGAGCTTGCCGAAAAGGAAAATAAGGAGCTCAAAATATTGGAAGAGTATTTGCCGCAGACGGCAAGCCGCGAAGATATAGAAAAGGTTGTACGCGCAAAAATGGCAGAGCTCAAGATTTTCGACACATCCGGTGCGGGAAAACTCACGGGTGCCGTAATGAAAGAACTCGCCGGTAACGCAGACGGTTCCGTTGTCAAAGAAGTGATAGAGCAGATAATGAAATAGTTGCGTAGTTCGGGCTTTTGTGGAACATTTGCCTCAGTATCCTGTACAAATGGCAAACAGGCACGAAGGAGGTCCGAGCAGTGTCACACCTAACAGACGAAGTAGACGCCGTCATCGGGCGTCTGAGAATCGCTGATCGGAAACTTGTAAAGCCCGATTTGGCGTATAAAGTTGTCGAAGCGGTTCTTGGCATTCAAGAACCCGACAGCGGATGTGCGATCCGTTACACCCTGTCCGGATTGCACATTGGCAATCAGGGGCAGAAAAACTCTAGACAAGCGGTCTTCAGGGCCTATTGGCGTCTCGCGCGAAAGACATTGGATGATCGCGAGCGGAAATTGCGTCTGGCGAGACGCAGAAAGGAGGTGCGGTTATGAAGGAAGAACCTCAGTTTCCTCAGGTTCGCCAAGATGAAATCCAGCTGGCTATTCGGTTCGTCAGGGAGAGCCCCAAGTACAGCCATCTGGCTCCCTCCGACGACGAGCCGCGGTGGGACTGGCTTATGTTCAGAACGATCGCAAATAAGATCGCCGAACTGCGAAAGCCGGATTCGAACTTGGCTCACCTGACCGGCGTGGTCGTCCGCCAGTTCGTGCCCGCGTGGAACAAAGGAATGCGGCTCTTGGGAATGGCGTACAGGGATGCCATGATGGCCGTCTTCCGGAAACGAAAAGAATGGCAAGGAAAGTTGCGTCGGCGGAAGAAAGGCAAAAAGGAGCCGCCGGAGAATGCGGGACAGCTCGTACTTATCTAGGCCGTGTCGTGCGGCCGCTGGAGCGGGACTTTGTGTGCCCGCTCTTTTGTTGTGCCAATACGAAACGCCACGGTTTTTCCGCCCACTTCCCTGCGTAGGAAACACCGATACGCGGTGTCCTCACGACACAGTGAGGTCTGACCTCACTGTGTCGATCCTCTATCCAAAGCCCGACTTTCTTCGAAAGCATTTTTCCATTCAAATGTTTATCTATCTTGAGCGCTTTCGTGAGCCGTGCCGGCCCATACACTAACTTTGGCATTGTGTCTTTTTCTACAAAACCGTTCTTCAGGCGTCTAGGGTCTGCAGTTCTATTAGCATATCGTTTCGCTAATGAATATAATTCCGACACGTTTTGTGATGCCAAAGTTAGTGTATGGGCGGACCCGACTAAAATTCCACCGCGAATCAAGACCGCTGCGGGATACTTCTCCTTGCCGCACACGATGTTGAGCATCCAATGCATGCCGTACGTGAAATACACATATATCGTTCCAGCCTCACCAAACATAGGCGTATTGCGGGCCGTCTGCCCGCGGCTTGCATGCGAAGCTTCGTCGTCAAAACCATCGTAGGCCTCCACTTCGGTGATCATGAGCGACATCGTTCTGCCGTTAATACGGCGCACTAGATACTTTCCTATTAATCCTCGCGCAATGACGAGCGTCGGGCGTTCAAAGAAATCACGCTTCAGAAGCTTGGCTCGCATCCGCAAACGATACAACAAACATCACTGCGCCGCCTCATGGCGGCGCGCAAGAGAAACAGAGATACCTGCCGACACTGCGGCGAGAAGGAGTGCTATCGCAAATGCAACAATTATCGGTGCCAAAAATACGAACGTCCCTATTATTACCGCAAAGGAAATACGCCCGATGGCAAGCCCGATCTCTTTCAGTGCCGTGTATTCATCAATGAACGATCCCGCATCGGCTGATTGCTCGAACACGAACGGGTCAACACTCGTCCCACGCACAGGATGTGTGCTGTATGCATACGCGTCGGCGATAATAACGCCCAAGGCAGAACCGGTTACGAATCGCGCTACCCAACCTGAAACAGCGAACGTTACATGCGTGGATAGAGAGCGCTGTCGCCTAAACTCGGGAACCAAATTCCGATGGATGATGCGGATAAGAAGAATGCATAAGAGCGTAACGCTAAAGACAATACCGAGCGTCGCGTAGGACCCTCCGACGATGAGAAAAACGGCAAGCGGCCATACAAGAAGGAGTGCCGCGCCTTGCGCGCCCTCAAGAAACGAAATCCGCAAAATACGATTGTTGCGTCTTGTGAAAAGTCCTCGGAATGTTTCCGCATAGGAGAATGAGAAGCGTTCATGGATGTTTGGAATAAACAGAACGGGCAACGCGGCAATGACCGAGAAGGCCGCGGCTCCAAAGAGAAGTTTTACTGGTGCGTATGTTTCCGTAAGCAATGTTGCTCCCGCAAACGCAGGCACAAGCGCTAAAAGTAATTCATAGAACAAGCGATCGCGCGGGCGCGCACCCTCCGTATTTGCACGATTGAGTTCGTAAGGAATGAAGTAGAGGGCGCGATACGCGCCGAGAAAGATCGCGAACGCCGCTATTCCCCACAAGGCAGATTCTGTGCCATTGAACAGTCCTCCGAGCGTTGCGCCCAAAATTACGAATGCGGACGCGGAAAGTAAGAGCGCCCATACGAGTGCGCTACGCGTACCTCGGCGCAGATGTGCTGCGGCAACGGGAGTAAGCATAACCGTTATCGCCTGCGAGAGCGCATACATGATAAGTACTCCGGCAAAAGCGCGGGCGACAGAGCCCGACAAGCCGACAAAGTAATCAAAGACAAAAATCCACGCAAACACGTTCCCTATTGCAAGCCCCGCACGCAACAAAAAACGATGACCATGGAACATCACGTCAGCACCGCTTCGCTTCGCATCCGGCACTTCGAAAGAACTCATGGCGGATATACTAGGTTCCGCCTGACGAACCTTCACTCCGCGAAAGCGGGCGGTCATGGTACCGCTCAAGACGAAAGTATGGCGCGAGAAGAGGTGTAATCGCCACGACGGCATAACCGAACCAAATATTCCAATCGAAATACATCTGCCATCCCGTATATGGAACGCTAAAGACCCCGTCCAGAGTTGCCATCAAAAGAGCCCATGAAAGCGAGTATGGAAGAATATCAGGCCATCGATGAAAGCCCAGTGACAAACCCGCATATATCGTTATGCCGATAAGAATAAGGAGACTCGTAACGCGCGGTGCAAAACCCTCTATGAATCCATACGTTACAAACCCCGACCACATCAAGAACATGACGGCGTATATGACGATTCCCCATCCGAGAAGTTTTCCATAGCGCATATACACCATTATGCGTTACTCGGAGAAAAATAACTCTTTTCGATGTGGATATCGGAAGAGTGCGTATGAAGACCGTTTTGGAGCAAGATGCTCGAAACCAATAAAACAGGCCGCCCAGCCCTAGTTTTGCACTCGGTACTCGGTGACTCCGATTACACGAACGCATGCATTTGTTTTCCGTGCCATAACAAAACCCTCACTGCAAAACTAGGGCTGGGCGGCACCTGGCTGTTTTTTTGGATAGAGAAGCGGCCTCCGCCGCTCCATCTTCTACGCGCCATTCATCCCCGCGAGCTGTGCTGCGGGGTATTCTGTCGCTTCCCAATAACCTGTCTGTGCGGTGTCGGAATGCATTGGTCTACTGACCTTAATCTTACAGAGAACGCTTTAGGCACCGACTAATTCTCACCCGACGAATCCTTATCCGGCTTCTTTGAATCCATATACTGTAATTCCGTCTCGTCAGCGAGATCGGCGCGCCCCCCGTCATCTGAGGAAATCGCATCAATATCGAGTTTCAGGCGTTTGCGCATATTGTGTTTTATCTTTTCTTCCTGTACGTTCCGGAGCACTTCTTGAAATGCCGTAAACGCTTCGTCGTACTCTCCCTCGTCAAATCTTTCAGTTCCTGTGTTAAACGCTTCAAGCACTGGGTCAAGCGGAGCAGGGGCGTGTTCGAGAGTGGAGTTCATACTCATTTCGGCACCGTCAGATCCGGAAACGGCCGGCTTCCGGGCTACGGCGGATATGGACGGTCTCGACCGTATAGTCAAATATTCGTTCTCGGCCTCTTTCTTTTTTGCGAACGCACGTTCTTGAACGTTCCGACCGGCCTTTAACGTAATTACGCGCTCTGTTGCCGCGCGCGCTTTTTCCACAGTGTCGGCATATGCTCTTGCTACTGCAAGAATGGGGCGAAGCTCTTGCTCCGCCTCCGGATTCACCGCAGAGAGCTCCGCGAGTACAGAAGTATGCGCTTTCAAGGTGGTCTCAAAATATGACTGCGCATCCGCAACTGCTTCGGTCTTGTCTTCTGCTTGTGCGAGCAAATCCGTGCGCATCTTAAAATCTTCCACATGTTTATCAAGACGAGATTTTATATCGGCGCGAGTGGAATCCGTCAAGCGACCCTCGATCGCAAGCACTCCCGCCTCCTCCAGACGACGCACCGCTAGAGTTGCACTCCAAAGTGTTTTTGCTTCTTCGGATACCGTCAGGGCGCCGCGAATACTTTTATTCACGGAGGTTTTAACCGGATAGAGTATGTCACCTGGCAGAGCCCCTTCAGCCGCATACGATGTTCCCGTGCCAATGAGAAACACGATGAGAATACCCGCAAGCACGGGACGAAAACCATATCCGTAAATTGGCTCATTCCGACCCGCAGGGTAAACGCCCTGTAGAGTCGGAATGAGCCAATTTACGAGAGCGGAATGAGAACGACCCCGGCGAAAGGCCGGGGTCGTTCTTGGTCAAAGGTAAATCGGCCGATTTCTGGCTCCTCCTACGTCGCCAGTAAAGGAAAACTACCAGCTCCTACCACCTCCGTTTCCACCTCCGCTTCCGCGTCCGCCGCCGTATCCGCCGCGTCCGCCTTCACGAAAGTTGTTGCGAGGTTCCATTGGTCGCGCCTCATTAACCGTAAGCGAGCGACCGCCGAAATCCTTGCCGTTCCACATCTCAATCGCCTTTTGCGCTTCCTCGTCGGAAGTCATTTCCACGAAACCGAATCCCTTGGAGCGGCCGCTCATCTTGTCCATGATGATTACGGCGCTATCCACGGCTCCGGCCTGTGAGAAGGCGTCTTTGAGCTCAGCGTCAGTCGTGCTGTAGGGCAACCCGCCGACGTATAGCTTCTTAGCCATTGTATTGTTGATTGTGCTTGCCCCGTTACAAACGTCTCATTGATGCTGACTAATTCTGATGACTCTCAGAAAGTCTTGATCGCAAACTTATGCAATTGCGCCGTTTTCAACGTTTTGCTACCGGGGTATTCCTTTAAACTGATGTAATCAACCCTTTCCCTGCCTTCCTCCGGTCTACACAACCTACGGCGCACTGGAAAACTACATTCACCACCAGCATACTCGCATGGTAGTAACAGTCAATACCCCCACTAAGAAGATAGGATTCGATTGAAGCATTCCACAAAACGTTGTGGTTAAAACTCGTGACGGTATATAATACTCTAATGTCGAACAGCTCCGGCTCCACATTTGCGAACGTTGCCCTTGAATTTGTTCGTGTCACGGAAGTCGGTGCCATCGCGGCGGCGCGGTGGATAGGTAAGGGTGACGGGCATGCGGCCGATAAAGCGGCGGTGGATGCAATGCGCGAGTATTTCAACGGAATAGATTTCAACGGAGAGATAGTTATCGGCGAAGGCGCGAAAGATGAAGCGGCGGAACTGTATGTCGGCGAAAAGCTGGGAACGGGCAAAGGTCCGCTTTTCGAGATAGCGATAGATCCCTTGGAATGCACGGATTCGGTTGCAAACGGCCGGTCCAATGCAATTTCTGTCATCGCGACGGGACCAAAGGGTTCACTGTATCGCGCGGCGGATTCATACATGGAAAAGCTCGCAGTCGGCCGATTGGCCTCGCAAGTTATAGACCTCGATGCGTCAGCAAAAGACAACATCACTAAAGTCGCTAAAGCGCTCGGCAAAGATGTGTCGGAAGTCACCGTCGCCATTCTTGATCGTGACCGACACGAAACACTCATAGCTGAAGTACGCGCCACAGGTGCGCGAGTTCAACTTTTCACGGACGGCGATGTGGCGATGGCGATAGCGACGTGCCTTCGCGATTCCCCTATTGATATCCTGATGGGGCTTGGTGGAAGCGCCGAAGCGGTCATCTCCGCCGCCGCACTGCGCACGCTGAACGGCGAGATCCTTTGTCGTTGGAAACCGAAAGACGAAAAGCATGTTAAACGTCTGAACGGCGCAGGTATCACAGATTTTTCGCAAATACTGCGCACCGAAGATCTCGCGCACGGTGATAACATTAACTTCATCGCAACTGGCGTCATCACGGGGCCATTGGCGGAAGGTGTCACGTTCATTCCCGAAGCGATAACGACACATTCAACCGTCATGTCTACCGATCCAAAAACAATTCGTTTTATCAAAACGCGCCATATTAATGAGTAAGCCAGGGCACGAAACAAAGAAAAAAGCACAAAGCCCAGATATGCACAAAGCACAAATAAAACACAAACGGTCAGAAAACACAGAGGCAAAAACGTTTGAGTTTTCGAGAGTTTGTGCTTTTGGTCTTTATTTGTGTTTTGGTTCCTGTGCTTTGTGTTTTAAACTTAAGAAACTAAACGTATAATCTATTACTGTAAGCTGTATGAATCTCGAAACATTGAAAAGTACCGCTAAAAAGATGGTCGCTTCCGGTAAAGGTATCCTTGCCGCAGACGAAAGTTCGGGGACTATAAAGAAGCGTTTCGACGGCGTCGGCGTAGAAGATAACGAGGAGAATCGTCGTCAATATCGACAAACCCTTCTCACGACAGAAGGACTTGAACAATACATCAGCGGCATCATCCTTTACGACGAGACAATTCGTCAGAAGGCCGATGATGGCACGCCGTTTTCGGAGATACTTTCCAAAAAAGGCATCTTTCCTGGCATCAAGGTAGACGCAGGCGCCAAAGATCTAGCACTTCATCCCGGTGAGAAAGTGACAGAAGGATTGGATAAACTGCGCGAGCGGCTGAAAGAGTATCGTGAACTCGGTGCGAGATTCGCCAAATGGCGCGCAGTTATCACTATCGGCGACCTGCCTGCGCAGGCAGGTGGTATTCCAACCGAAAGCTGTGTCCATGCGAACGCCCACGCGATGGCGCGTTATGCCGCACTGTGCCAAGAGGCAGATATTGTCCCCATTGTTGAGCCGGAAGTTTTGATGGATGGAGAACACTCGATTGAACGTTGTTTTGAGGTTACCGAAAAGGTGCTTGAGGAACATTTTGAAGAACTTGAACGACAACGCGTGGCGCCTGAAGGAATTATATTGAAAGCGAGCATGGTTATTGCAGGCAAGAAAGCCCCGGAGCAAGCGTCGGTGGAAGAAGTGGCCGATCAGACAGTGCGCTGTCTTATTGCAACTCTGCCAAAAGAGCTCGCGGGCATCGTCTTCCTCTCGGGAGGCCAAAGCGATGAGAAGGCAACAGCGCATCTGAACGCGATGAACCTGCTTGGCAAACACCCGTGGCCGCTCTCTTTTTCGTATGGCCGCGCATTGCAAAATGCCGCTCTTAAAATCTGGGCACAAAATCCGAAAGAAAACGTCGCCAAAGCCCAAGCCGCGCTCCTCTTTCGCTCTAAAATGTGTGCGCTTGCAACGCAAGGCAAATACACTGACGAGATGGAGAAAGAGAGATCTTATTAGCTTCGAGCTACAAGCTCCGAGCTTCAAGAAAATGCAAAAAGAAAGAGGCCGCATCCTCCTTCGTGTGCGCGGCAGAATTATGTATATATATCTCTTCGATGTCCGACTGCCTCAACTGTTATCTCTTCTCCCCGCATTGAATACAGGACTCGATAATCGCCAACACGAAGTTTGTACCAATCTTTCAGCTCCCCGTGCAGTTTTTCCGGCATCGTATTGCTAAAATGGCTTTCCAGCCAAACGACTTTCTCAACGATTCTGCTCGCGATGGCAGTATCAAGTTTTTCGAGGTCGCGTAGAGCGTCTTTGCTCCACCTAACGAACGCCATACTTCTTGACAACGACGGAATTTGGCACGAGCGTTTGCTTCTTATTCATTCGTTTGCGCATAGCGGAAACAAAGCTTCTCTTAAACTTTAGGCCCGAATCCGGGTCGCCAAAAAATTCTAGAATTTTCTGCTCTACCAAGTGCTCCAGATTCTTATGTTCTTTCGCAGTCATGCAAGGCAGTATATCACTGGGCGCGCTCTATACAACTCCAAATTTTTTGCCCACCAGAGTGAATTTTGAGACTGCAATCTCTATATCCTCTTTCGTGTGCGCGGCAGAGACCTGGACGCGGATGCGGGCTTTGCCCTTGGGAACGACGGGGTATGCAAAGCCGATGACATAAATCCCCTCGTCTAAAAGTGCACGCGCCATATCCACCGCCTTCTTCTCATCGCCGAGCATGATGGGTGTGATGGGATGCTGTGCGTCTGGAACGATAAAACCGTTCTTTTTCATGAGTTCGCGAAAGAGTTTGGTATTCTCCCACAGCCGCTCTCGGTATTCGGAGTGAGATTTCAAATGACTTATTATGAATAGTGACGCTCCCGTAACTGCCGTGTCGAGCGAATTTGAAAACAGGTACGTACGTGAACGATTGCGCAAATAATCGGCGGCTTCTTTCCTTGTCGCGGTGAAAGCGCCTCCTGCGCCGCCCAAGGCCTTTCCGAAAGTTCCTGTGATGAAATCCACCCGCCCGAGAACACCGCAATACTCCGACGTTCCGCCGCCATTTTCTCCCATCACACCCACGGCATGCGCATCATCCACCATAACGAGCGCTTCGTACTTGTCAGCCAAGTCGCAAATTTTCTTGAGAGGTGCGATATCGCCGTCCATCGAAAACACGCCGTCTGTCGCGATGACGCGCAGGCGCTTCCCTGCTGTCGCCTTCAACTTCTCCTCCAAGTCGACCATATCCATGTGTTTGAAGACGTTCCGCTCGGCTTTCGAGAGGCGCACCGAGTCGATAATGGATGCATGATTCAGCTCGTCGCTTATGATGACATCCTCCGCGCCAAAGAATGTTTGAAAGAGTCCTACATTCGCCATAAAACATGAAGAGTATAGGACGGCATCTTCCGTACCCACAAGCTCCGCAACAGCTTTCTCAAGGTCTTTGTGAATCGTCTGCGTGCCGCAAATAAAACGTACGGAGGCAAGTCCGTAACCCCACTGTTTGACCGCCTCTTCGGACGCTTTTTCCATCAACTCCGTTCCCGAAAGACCGAGATAATTATTTGCACAAAAATTCAGAAGTTTCTTACCCTTCACCGTGATCTCTCTTCCCTGCGGCGACTCCAGTACGCGCTCCTCCTTATATGTACCGTTCTCCCGCATCGCGGTAAGTTCAGATTCAAGTATCGTCTTCAGATCGTCGTACATATCATCCGTTGATTTTGAAGACTATTTTCGGATGCTCATTCATTGCTTTCTCAAAATTCTCCGGCGTAAATGCCGCAAAATCGAGAATAGTCCCTTTTCCTTTTTTCATAATGACATCCCACATCGCGTCCTGAATGCCGTTCGTTTTGTCGGAAAGCATGCGTTGGGCTATTTGCCACGTCTTGAAGATCTCTCGGCCGATTATGCCATGTATCGTAAGTCCGCGAACAACAATGTTGCGTGAAAAGGCGGGAATGGTCATGTCGCCATCTTTGATGCCGAACGCAACGATGTGTCCGCCACGACGTGTGCTTTCTATGCAGTTGTTGAGAGACGCAGGTGCCCCCGACATCTCCATGGACACATCTACACCTTTCCCATATGTCAGCTCCATGATGCGTTCAACGACATCATAGTCCGCTTCCCATTCACTCTTCTTTCCGGATTTTGAGATACGTATGGTTTCGTGTGCGCCAAGCTCGTTTGCCATGGCGAGATTTGCTGAATTCACATCGATTGCGATTATCTTCGCGGCACCGAAGCGGCGTAAAAGAAGAATTGAGAATAAACCTATCGCTCCAGCACCAAAAATAGCTACACGCTGGCCGCGAAAATCTACTTTTGTTGTCGCGTGGACGGCATTGCCAAAAGGATCGTACATAGCGGCAATTTCAGGACGTACGCGACGTTCATCTACGGCCCATAAGTTCTTGGCTGGGATTTTTACATATTCGGCGAAAATGCCGTCTATTGAGATGCCCAGAATAGATTCATTCATGCACACATGGCTCTCGCCAATGCGACATTGGTAACACCTCCCGCACGTCACGTGCGAATCACCGGAAACAATGCTCCCCTTCTCTATCTTCACCGGATTCTTTTCATCGGGATCGTGATAGAGACGCGAAACCATGGAGCCGGTTTCTAGGACCTCTCCCAGGAATTCATGGCCGTTTATTCGGAGCGTCTTGCCTTCTTTCTTAAGTGAGCCAAGTACCATATCCTTGAACGCATTCCGATACCACAGCCCGCGGTCAGAGCCGCATACTCCCGCATAGCGCATTTTGAGTATAACGGAGAGCGCATCTTCAGGGTTTTTCTTTTCGTCCAAAATAGGCATCGGCACATCGCGCATCACGAACCCACGGCTTTTCTCCCAACCGTCCTTCTCCGAGTCAAACGTGAGAGCTTGTATGCTATTTTCCGAGACCATATGGAAATTGATGAGAAATACCCGTACAGCTTACCAGATTATCGAAAATAACTGAAAGACACACGGTATGATGTATTTCGACCCTCTAGTTGATCTCGATGTCAATGTGCCGTATCCATACTCGAAGGATTCATCGGCTTTTTTGGTAGAACGTTTTAGTCCTATTAAGAGTGATGCTTGATTTACCGTATCCGCGAAACTATGCACCGCTTCGGAGAACATGGAGCTCGAGACGGACGTGATGGTCGCAAACAATTTAATCAGAGCTACGAAAAAATTCCCGCCAATTGCGGCGGTGACCGGCCAAAAACCCTTTGTGTTTTGAAGACTCATTTGTGCAGTATACGAGAGAATGCTTTTTTGGAAAAATGCCGGCGCCTTCAATGAAGGTTTGGGTTTCCCAACAACGAAAATCATTCTCTTCGCGGGTGGCTTTTATTGGAAAGCGGGAGATTTCCCCGAAGCTCTGCTTCGAGGATAGGATGGGTGGCCTGTTTTATGTACGGCCAAAGAATATCATTCCCCGTACCAACTTGTAAGCTAACTTCGCATGTGGATATCCCGTCCAGCAAGGTTAAACCTTGCTGGAATAATTAGAATGGGAAGTTAAACAGCGCC
>Ga0209210_1002761_pt1 | contig 12453 bp, 16 predicted proteins | sample RifGroA1_FD_183991 | JGI IMG/M metagenome (GOLD analysis project Ga0209210, IMG submission 183991) | Contaminated groundwater microbial communities from Rifle, Colorado, USA - Rifle Groundwater A1 (SPAdes) (version 2) | ecosystem: Environmental > Aquatic > Deep subsurface > Groundwater >...
TAAAGAACATAATCTTATAGAACAAATAACTCCTGAAATGCTTACGAATGATTCCTGGCGGGGCAAAAAATTCAGAAGATATAATGTTTCTCTTCCTGTCTCTGCTGTTTATGGAGGAAAAAAACATTTTGTATCACAGGCTTTGGATTATGGAAGACGTGTTTGGTCAGAGTTAGGATTCCAAGAAATGTCCGGATCGTTAATTGCAACTTCATTCTGGAATTTCGATGCTCTTTTCACGGCACAAGATCATCCTGTCAGAGAAATGCAAGATACTTTCTTTCTCGATAAAACAGAAGATTTAACTGAAAGAAAAATAGTAAAAGCTGTGAAAAAAAGCCACGAATCCGGTGTTTCCGGAAGCACTGGCTGGAAATATAAATGGGATGAAGAAGAAGCAAAACGCCTTGTTTTAAGAACGCACACAACTGTTTTATCTGCACAAACTTTGGCCGAGATTAAAGCAAAAAATCTTGAACTTCCGCAAAAATTCTTTGCAATAGGAAAATGCTTCCGGAATGAAACAATTGATTGGAGCCATGGTTTTGAATTCAACCAGACAGAAGGAATTGTTGTAGACAGAAATGCAAACTTTCGGCACTTACTCGGCTATCTAAAAGTATTCTTCGCAAAAATGGGTTTTGAAAAAGTTCGTTTCCGTCCTGGATATTTCCCATATACAGAACCAAGTGTTGAAATCGATGTTTTCCATCCTGAAAAAAAAGTTTGGCTTGAGTTGGGCGGCGCGGGAATTTTCAGGCCGGAAGTAACAGTGCCTTTGCTTGGAGAACCTATTCCTGTTCTCGCATGGGGTCCTGGTTTCGATAGGCTTTTAATGGATTACTATAAAATAAAAGACCTAAGAGAACTTTACAAAAATAATATAACTCAATTAAGAAAAATGAAGTTCTGGATGAAATAAGATGAAAGATTATAATTATAATAAATTAGCAGAGCATTATGACCTCTTAGAGGGAAATCCAAATGTTGAAGCTTTTAATAAAGTGTTAGATAAATTACTCAAGAAACATAAAGTAAAAAGCGTTCTTGATTTTACCTGTGGAACCGGCGTCCAAGCAATTTATCTCCATAAAAAAGGTTATAGCGTAACAGCATCAGACTTCAGTAAGGGAATGATTAGGATTGCGCAAAAGAAATATCCTAAAATTAAATTCTACCAAGCAGATATGCGAACAGCAAAATTTGGAAAATTTGATTCAGTAATAACAATATTTAATGCAATAGGGCATTTATCCAAATCAGATTTTGAAAAAACCATTAAGAATATATCTAATAACCTAAAAACAGGAGGAATTTATATTTTTGATATCTTTAACTTTGATTTTATGAAAAATAATTTTATATCTCACGAGTTCATTGACGAGGCTAAAGAAGTCATGGGAACAAGATATGTCCGCTTCAACAAGAATAGACTTGATAAGAAAAGAAGAATTATGAAGATAAACCAGAAAGTATATATTCAAAAAGGAATGGATAAAATGAAAATTTTTAAAGAGTCCTGGGATATGCAAATCTATTCTTCTGATGAACTTAAAAAAATCTTGGGAAAAAATGGTTTTGAGGTTATTAAATTTTTAAGCATGGATGGAAAAAAATTAGACAAAAATAAAAGTTTGTTTATCTTAACTTTAGCGAGGAAAATCTGAAATGACAAACACAAATGAAAACTGCATATTCTGCAAGATTGTCTCAGGAGAAATTCCAGCAATAAAAATCTGGGAAGATTCGGAATTTATCTCTTTTGCAGACATTAAACCTGTCGGAGAAGGACACACTCTTGTTATTCCTAAGAAACACTTCAATACATTAATGGAAGTAGATGAGCATTTTTCTAAGAGATATATAAATGCAATCAAAAAAGCAGGAAAAATTCTAATGGAAAAATACAATGCAAATGGATTTAATGCTGTTCTTAATAATGGGGAATCAGCAGGACAAATTGTGAATCATGTTCATTTCCATCTTCTTCCAAGAAAAAAGGGAGACAATAAAAGGGGGATATTTATTGGTTAATCATAAAGGATAAAAATGGCAACAATTGTTTTCAGCAAAAAAGAATTTGAAAAAGATATTGGAGCCCTAGATGAAAAAATGCAGTCTCAGATTGCAATGTTCGGAACTCCAATTGAATCTGTTTCAGATGATGAAATCCAGATAGAAGTTTTTCCCAACCGTCCTGATTTGCTTTCCTATCATGGATTCAAGCGTTCTTTTTTGGCTTTTCTAGGAAAGAAAACCGGGCTCAAAGCCTATACGGTCAACAAGCCAGAAAAAAATTATACTGTTATTATTGATTCTAGTGTAAAAGATGTCAGGCCCTTTACAGCATGCGCAATTGTCCGTGGCTTATCTCTGGATGACAACAAAATAAAAGAACTGATTGACATGCAGGAAAAACTCCATTTGACAGTTGGAAGAAAAAGAAAAAAAGTCGCAATAGGAATTTATCCTCTTGAGAAGATTAAGCTTCCCATAACATTCAAGGCTCTCGAACCTGACCAGATAAAGTTCATGCCTCTTGAGATGGACAGGGAGATCTCGGGTCTGGAAATTTTACAAAGACACCCTACAGGAAAAGAATATGCACATCTTCTTGCTGGGAAAGCCAAATTTCCAGTTTTCATAGAGGCAAATAACCAAATTTTAAGCATGCCTCCTATTATTAATTCACAATTAACAGGCAAAATGGATTCCAAAACAAAAGATGTTTTTATTGAATGCTCTGGTTTTGATTTTGAGATTTTAAAACAGTGCCTGAATATCATTGTAACAAGCATGGCAGATATGGGGGCTCGGATTTATCAGATGGAACTCCAATATGGATATTTAAAAAAGGAAAAAACTCCTGTCTTGGATTCCAGAAAGATGAAGATTTCTCTGCAAAATACAAACAAGCTTCTTGGTGTTGATTTAAAGGAAAAGCAAATTAAGGAATTTCTGGAGAGAATGGGATATGGCTACAAAAATAGTTTGGTGGAGATACCTGCCTATAGAACAGATATATTACATGAAGTTGATTTAATTGAAGATATTGCAATTGCTTATGGCTATGAAAATTTTGTGCCTGAAATTCCTGCAATATCCACCATCGGCTCTGTGGATTCCAGAGAAACAGTCAAAAAGAAAATTGCGGAAATTCTTTCTGGATTGGGAATGCTTGAAGTATCAAATTATCATCTCACAAAAAAAGAAGATCAGGGAGAAAAAATAGGCTTGCCTAAGAAAACCAGTTTCACAGAAGTTGTACAATCAAAAACAGAGTACAGTATTCTCCGGCAAAATCTTTCTCATTTTCTGTTGAAAAATCTTTCTGAAAATATTGATTCAGAATATCCTCAAAAAATATTCGAAATTGGCAGGATTTTTCCAGCAGATTCTGGAAAGATAGAAGAAAAAGAATCTCTCTGTGTAGCAACTTCTCCAGGAAATTTCACAGAAGCCAGGCAGTCGGTAGAATATCTTTTCAGAATGATTGATAAAAAAATAGATATAAAAGAGCCGGAAACAAAAATCCCTGGTTATTTTATAGATGGACGTGTTGCTAAAATAATATTTAATAATAAGGAAATTGGTTTTCTGGGAGAGATTCACCCAAAAATCTTAAAAAATTGTAGAATGAAAATGCCTGTTGCTCTTTGCGAAATAGAACTCGATGATTTATTAAACGAGCTAACAATATAATTTTTTAATGTAAAACAACCCCTATTATAATATAACTAACTTACATCTTTTTATTATTAAAATTTATGATTAATCTATCAATAAAGAATCACCCAAAATAGCCCTTATTATTTTCTTCTGTGCTTTTATTTTCCCATCTCTTTTCAACCTGGTCAAAGATTCCCGAAAGTTCTTTCTTTATTTCCTGCCACAAAACAAAAGAATCTTTTACAAACCTTGCTTCTTTGGCTTCATTAAATTCAATATCAAGATCAAGGAATTTTATCTCATTATGCACGAGTTTTTTATATGCCTCTGTTATTTTCTGTTTTTCCTGCGGACTCGCCAGTTTTATTATTGAAAAGACAAACATAGGCACATTCACTGGATTGACGAAGCTTTCCAGGAATCTTATGTAATTTGCAAGCCTGTCGCCAACCATTCTTCTTATCTCGCGAATCAAAAGATCTGTTTCATTCTCCGCAATTTTCTCTATATAGAAATCTTCATTCATTTCCTTAAATCCCGGAAGCTCGTGCTTTTTCTGCAATTCTGCATAACGTCTTTTCAACTCAGAAAGCCCCATCTCGTTTTCCATGACTTATTTTATTGTATATGTTTTATAAATGTGTTGAAAGCCTGTGCTGAGATTCGAACTCAGGACCTGAAAGCTTCAGGGGGGATTCGAACCCCCGACCTCGTCCTTACCAAGGACGCGCTCTAAAACCGAGGCTGAGCTACTGAAGCTTACAAATAAGCAGAAGAATTATAGTATAAAAATTATTTCCTTTTAAGAATCAAGAAAACTATCAGAACAATCAAAAGAGCAAAAGAAATAAATGCAAAAAGTATTGACAGCAAACCGAATAGATTAAGGAAAAGAGCGCTTGTGGAAATATTGTAAAGCATGAATGAAACTAAGAACAGCACTAAGAAAAGAAGAAAGTTCTTCCAGGCAATTGCAATTCTGTTTCCTCTTGACTGAGAATTTCTTGTATTTCCTGATTTCCCTCTCTTTTTAGCCATATTTTATTATCGTTGTTTTACTTTATAAATATTTACCTAATTATCTTGGAAGCCATTCAAATCTTATAATATATCCTGTAACATCTGCAATTTGATGGATGATGCTTGTAATCCAAGAAGAATATATATCAAAAAAAAGATCTCTTTCTGCCCCAACGCCAAGATGAAGATTTTGATTGCTTATTATGAATAATGCTCCAAGAACAATTAGTTTTACAACAACTATCTGAATTTTCATTTTATCCTGTTGAATTTTTTCCAACGCTTCCTATAACTTTTCCGGTTGCTTCAAAGACATTGACGGCTGCTCCTTTAATCCAAAGAAGATAAACTCTTAATGAAGAGATAAAATCACCAACACCTGAGAAATTAAAGCTGGTTCCTGTTACAACAAGGAAAACAACAAACAATACAGCCAACACCCCAAACATTATGAAAAAAAAGGCAAGTTTTGTCCTGAAATTGTTCCATTTCAATCCCAGGAATACAAGAGCCACGGCAGCTATGACAAGCAATATTAGTACATTCATGAAAAACCAAGGGCTTTCATATATAAAAATCTATCTTATCAAGATAGAAAACTATAGGCAAAAGAACCAAGAAAGATAGCATCTATTATGACAAAAATATAGAAGATGGTTTTGTCTATTCTTCCGCCGGCAGCCACGAGACCGCTGGAAGTTGACTTCAGGGGCCAGAAAGGCCTTATTCCCTGAGGTGTGAAGCTGTCTGCAAAAAGATGAAAGCTGTATCCTAGAAAAAACGGCAGGGCAAGAACAGGATAAAAAAATGCTATAATAATTGAAGCAGCAATGCAAAAAGTGTAGCTGTGAAAAATGCCCCTGTGCGAAGAAGCCATTTGCACAGGCCTGAATATTGGTTTTTTTCCGAGTTTTGAAAATCCAGAGTCAATATCTGGAAGAAGACTTGCAAGCAAGACAATTGGAATAAATATCAACGGCCTGTTTACCCTGGTTGAAAAATAAAGGGCAGCGGCAAATCCTATTGCAAAATGCGTCTTCCAAATCATCTTCTTTGAAATAGATATGGAAAGATAAATTATAAATCTAACTCTTGATAAAAAATTAGCTATTATCCACAACTTAAAGTTATTTAATGGTAAAAACTTATTGAGATTATTCTATATATTAATTATAATAGGACATTAATAATTGCTAAAGAGGGTTATGTTAAACCAACAGGTAATGGAATGGCAAATTTTGTAGTTTTATCGTCTATAAAAGACAGATAATTAAAGTTTAAATAATTGCCCTTTTTGGTTAATTAGAATATGCAAATGTCGTCGGTTAATCATCAATTTAATAGTATTTATCGCCTTTTAAGTTAACGCAATCTAACATAATTCCCTTATGTAAAGTAAAGTAAAGACAATCGAAATGTTTTTAATAGTATTCTTTTTATTCTTAATATGATAATACCCACTCCGCCAAATTATGATAAAATTAAAGTTCCTTTTTACATGTTGAAAAAAGGGGATTTTATTGAAGTGAAACCGGGAATTCTTGAAGAAATAGTCCGTAAGGGGGGAATACAGTCTTCAGAATCTTTTGTATCCACAAAAAACGGAACAGTGCGTATTGGGGGTTATGGAATCAAATCACATAATTTACCAATATAGGGTGCTAATTCTTCCGCCAGTTAACTTCAACATCGTCTGTTCTCTGCCTTGGTTTTATATCTAACTTGCCAATTTCTTTTTCATCGATTCTTATTCCAGAATTAAACATGATTTCACCTAAAAAAGCTATCATAGCGGGATTGTCTGTAAGAAGATCTTTAGTAGGAATAAAGCACTTAACTCCTCTTTCTTCGCACATGATTTTGCACATTTCCTGCAATCTTTTATTGCAGGCAACTCCCCCTCCAAGAAGAAGCTCTTTTTTGCCAGTATGTGCTAAAGCTCTTTCGGAAACCTCAACCAACATTGAAAATGCGGTTTCCTGTAATGAAAAAGCAAGATCCTGTAGCGTGTAATTTAAATTTGTACCTGTTAACGCCTGTATTTTTTTATGATTATTATCAATAGTAAAATCTGTTATATTGTTTTTTTTATTAAAATTTTTCTTTGTGGAATTGTGGGGCAGATTATTTAAACCAATCATTTCTAATTTTTGTCTTAAATTTGTAAGAATGCCTGAAAGAGAAATGTCCATTCCTTTTACTTTATAGGGAAGTTGTATCAACGTTTTTCCTTCAGAAGCCATAGTCTCTATTCTTGGTCCACCTGGAAAACCGATTCCTGCATATCTTGCAAAAGTATCTATAAAATTTCCTATTCCAATATCAAGAGTTTCTCCAAAAACCCTGAATTTTCCAGAGGCATATGCTATTATCTGCGTATTCGCCCCGGAAGCATAAAGCATAACAGGATCTTTTGCGCCTGTTATTCTGCCTATCTCTAAATGAGCTACACAATGATTCACAGGAACAATTGGAATTTTTAATTTTAAAGCCAGCTCTTTCGCGAATTTCATGCCTTCCAAGAGGCAAGGAGCAAGCCCGGGCCCCTGGGAAATTGCAATGGCATCTATATCCTTTTCTTTTATATTGGATTTCTCAATAGCTTCAGAATAAATCGTGTCCTTGTTTTCTCTATGATGTCTTGCAGCTTCCATCGGAATAATTCCGCTTTTCTCGGTAGTGTAGCTGCTTTTAACATTGGATAGGATTTTATCGTTTTTCACTATTGCAGCCCCAAAGGTATGTGCTGTTGATTCTATACCTAATATTATCATAGATATCTAAGAAAAAGTATATTTATAAAAATGACCAACTATATAATTTAAATGGACGAGATTAAAAAGCTTCCAGAACTTCAGAAGCATTTAGACATTTATGATGCAATATTAACCTTCAGAAAAACAGAGCAAGAAAAAGTTGTTAGTATCCATATACGCTATTCAAAAAAAGGGCGACAAAGAAAGGGGCGGCTGCCCTTCCCTGAAGATATAGACTACAGAAGTTGGAAATGGTTAGCACATCAGGGGGAAATGATTTATGTTTATCACAGAAAAGAGAAATATACATATATAGATATGAATAACTGCATTGTTCCGACGGATTTCGGCCAGAAATTAGAAAACCTCGTGCTGAAGATCCGTTCTGGAAATTCTATAGATGAAGAAATTATTTAAAAAATAAATTAAAAATAAAGGTGGCTTATCTTCTCTTTCTTCGTCCGCCCCGTGCCATTTTTGCCTCGCATACATTTCCTGCTCCGTCGACGTAGTAAAGGTGTCCAGGCTTCCTCTTAATAACTTTTTTTACAATTATCTTTCCCATTTTGCGCCTCCTTTTTGATGATTATTCTTAAATCAGTCGTTTTCCGTATTTAAATCTTTCTAATCACCGACGAGAGATTAGAGATTTAGCAAGTTTATTATATTTTTTGTTAATTGGAATCTCAATAAGCCTTGTAAATGGTTTTTTGGAACATGCTGAAATGGTAAATGGTTCAATTTTTTGTATATCAATAACTTTGTTTTTTCCGTCGAGCCATACAGCAATGAATGGAAAGAAAACAAAAAGGGAGCTGATCTTAAAATTAGTCGGTTTTTCAAATTCAAAAATGCAAGGTATTGTATTTCTTGTTTTTAAGATTAAACCGAGACTGAAAAAACTACAGGGCTTAGCATCAATCTTAACTTTTCTATTTTTATAATTAAAAAAAACCTTTTTTTGCATTCTCAAAAAGATCTTTCACCTTTTTAATATTATCCTGATTTTTCCATTTTAATTCTTTCAGCCCAAGAAAATCGCTATCTTCAATAATTCTCTTTTTTTCCCTATATGCCCTGTAACATTTATTCACGTTTGTTTCACAAACATGATCGTGATGCCTAAATCCGCCGCCAAAGGTTGTAGGTATATGCATTAATTCATGAATTATTACTTTTATTTTCTCTTCTTCTGAAAGCCGGTCAAATCTTTCTGAAAGGAATTCAAGAGCATAAAAAGCCGGAATCCCCGCCGCCTTTTGCAAAAGTTTCCCTATAGTATGGCATCTTGCAATAGTTCCTCTTGAACTTGTTCCATAACTCCTAAAACATTTCATTCTCTCTATTTTTACATGGGGAAATAAAATTCTTGAAATCTCTTCTGCGATTTTTTGTATGTCTGGTGCTTGTTCGTATTTCATCGTCAAAATTTTGCGGTGGCGCCCCAGCCGAGAATCGAACTCGGGTATCCGTGAAGACCCAGCTTATCAGGCTGGTGCGGTGCCATCTCCGCTTCTGGGGCAAACCACCGCAAAATAATCAAAAGAAGAAAGATTTAAATAGATGCCTATATTAAAAGAATAGTAGCCCGTGAAGACTTCATGCGATGTCAACTTCGCTTCATTTTCGCTGAGACTTATCATCTCAGAATCTTTATCTTATTAATAATATCTATATACTTAATGTTTTTGTAAATAATAATATCTGCTAGGATAAACATTTCCAGTGTGCTTCATATTGTTTAGGATATAATTTATGCTTCATTTTAATCAAAAACCTCAATTGTTTTTATTTTTGATGTAAAACCGGAAACGATTTTAATATATTTATGAAAATATTTCTTCAATAGTTTAATCAATTTTATATTTGCTTTATTATTAACAGGTTTTTCTTTAATCCATACTTCTAATTCTTTTTCTCTTATTCTTTTTATTTCTTCTCTGGATGAGCTAGGATGAAGTTTAATCTTTATCTTCATCTTTTCTCTGGTGGCTTCCACGGCCTGCTTAAGGCATGATAAATCTCTTCTTCTGTCCTGCCTGCGACTCTTTTGCTTCCTCTCCAGAGTCCATGTTGGTTTAATTTAAAGTCTTTTTTCTTTGCAACTACTCTTAATCCTATTCCTGCTCCAAATTCGCTGGAATATGCAAGAAGAGCAGCACCCCATTCTTCTGGAATTGTGTAATACAATTCAACTTCAACTCCGTCGATTTTAAAGTATGCTTTTTTCTCCCCGCCTAAAATTCTTTTTCCTCTTTTTTCCATGATTTTTTCTATTTTATTTTTATTTGCCTCATTTTTCGGAATGAGAACAATATCAACGTCAACAGGATTTTTCTCCTTGCGTCTTATGCTGCCAACAACCATAATTCTTTTGCACAGGGGTTTCAGTTCCTTAACTAGTTTTTTTGAAAGTCTAATAATAAATTCTCCTTTTCTTGTGGAAACAATTTTTCCTTTTTTAATAATGTGTCTTAGTTTAGCCATGAATTTATTAATATGGAAAAATTATTTAATTAAGATAACCCTCCATTCTTATATAAGATAGTTATAGATTTTTATATTTTGCTCATTAAAAACTTGTCTTAGAATTTATCAAGTCACAATCTCAAGGGCATCCCTATTCTTTAACTCATAATTCTTGCTGAGTATTCTTTTTGTCCTTGCATCTATTGCTTTCACGAAATTCTTGCCAAAATCTGTATGAAGGAAATAGGCAAAATCCAATGCTGTGCTGCCTTTTGGCAAAAGAAAACAATCCGGCAAAATTCTTCCTTTGCTGTCTTGCAGCTTGTTTGCGCCCGCAGGAAAAATTGCGATGTATTTCAAAAGATTAAAAACAGCGCTGTTCAAAACTTCTTGAACACCGGTTCCTGTTGGAAATTTGCCTAAAACAATTTCCTTAATTTTTTCCAATGCTTCTTTTTGTTCTTCGGTTAAATCTCCTTTTATCCCAAAATCATTTTCTCCGGGTATATAGTCTATTAGACCAGACTTTGCAGCTTCTCTCAAAGCAAGCTCTGAATCTGCAGAACAAGGAATAATGTTTAATCCAGGAAATTTTAATTTAAGATATTGATAGTTTGCTTGTGATTTTTCAATATCAATCTTGTTCGCCGCTATTATAGTTGGCTTGCTTTCTGTCCTTAACTCAGAGGCAAACCAAAAAATATACTCTTCTGTCCAATTTACAGGATTTTCAGGCAGTCTAAGTCTCAACAAAACTCTTTTTACATGTTCTTCTGTAACTTTCAATCCAGAAAATTGTTTTGCAACAGCCTCGGAAAAATTTGTTTCTTCTTGTTCTGCTTTTCTTGCAAAACCTTTCCACGCTTTAATCATTATTCCATAAAACCATTTGTTGAGCTCGTTTTCCAAAAATAATATATCTTTTGAAGGATCGTGATTTCCTTCTGCTAAAGTTTTTCCCTCTTCATTTGTCATCCCAGAACAATCGACAATATGAATAAAAACATCTGCCTGCCTTAAATCATCTAAAAATTGGTTTCCCAGGCCTTTTCCTTCACTTGCTCCCGGAACTAAACCAGCCACATCCATTAAATCCACAGGAACAAACCTATTTCCTCTTATGCAAAACCCATGGGCAGGCTGGCATTGAACTCCTAATTCTTTGTCAACGCATTCAACTTTTACATAACCAACTCCATGATTCGGCTTTATGGTAGTGAATGGATAGCTAGCAATTTCAACTTCTGCAAGAGTTGCCGCCTTGAAAAAAGTTGATTTTCCTGAACTAGGCTTGCCGAACTAAGCCGATAAGCATCGTCTCCCCCCTATAGCAAATACTATATTCTTTTTTCCTTGAAAATAAGTTATGTGAAAAGTATTAAATTTTTTTACCATATCTTCATCACGCCCCCTGTGAAGTCTCAAGTTTTGATTCTTCTATTTTTTCCTTAAGCCTTCTCCAGATTAATATTATTAGAATAATTATAAGGATTAATAAAATTAAGCTTACTATATATAAGACAAGCCTGCCGAAGATATTTTCCCTTCCGGGTGAAACAACTTCAAAATGCGCGCTTGATGGTGCAACACCATTGGGATATCTTAATTCAAGGCCGACAACATAATCTCCTGTTGGCAAAGAGCCAGTGTCAAAGTTCCTGTCTAGCTCAGACAAGCGGTCAACAAGGATTGTTTCTGATTTTGTCAGATATATTTTTCCAGAATAATCTCTTATTGTGAAGAATAAACCAACATCAAGCCTTTCAGGATCTCCAAGAGGAATTAAAGTGACTCTTGTTCTAAGTTCATCTCCTTTTTCAACTTTATAATCCCTGTTTAAAACAATTATATTAGAGTCAAAAAGAAGTTCTTGGGTTTTGACATTTAAAGACACAAGAACAGTTTCTCCGCCAATAGTTATTGTTCCTGCAAAAATTCCGGGTTCGCTTAAAGCAACAAATACAACATTTAAATTAACTGTCTGGCCAGGAGAAATAGTCAGTGTTATATTTTCAATAATTAAATGGCTTCCAAGACCGTGGCTTACTTTCAAAACAACCTGGCTTGCTCCAATATTTGTAACTGTGATTGTCCTTTCTGTTGTTGTATTCACTATCAGATCTATATTGAACTCTGTTGGAGTTATGTTTAGATATACTGGGGAAGGTCCGCCACCTCCCCCGCCAGGAGGTATCGTAACTCCTTCTGTCTGGCATATGTTTGAACAGCCATCTCCGGAAACAAGATTGCTATCGTCGCATGTTTCTCCCAAACCAGAATCAATTAATCCATCTCCGCATAATCCGCCGAAGAAAAATCCCTCTATAAATTGGTCCGGATTCACAATTATTTCTCCTGTGCCTGCAGTATTTACAGAAACAACATCTGCAGATGCTGTTTGAATAGAAGAAGATATTAATATAAGAAAGACGGCAAATAAAAAAATAAGTTTAATATATAATAAACTTTGGGAGTTTTTTACCATTAAATATTTCTTAGTGGCTGAAATTATCTCATTATTAAAATTTTTTATGGTGGA
>Ga0209210_1002762_pt1 | contig 12453 bp, 6 predicted proteins | sample RifGroA1_FD_183991 | JGI IMG/M metagenome (GOLD analysis project Ga0209210, IMG submission 183991) | Contaminated groundwater microbial communities from Rifle, Colorado, USA - Rifle Groundwater A1 (SPAdes) (version 2) | ecosystem: Environmental > Aquatic > Deep subsurface > Groundwater >...
GCAAATGATAATTGAGAACTGCTAATTGATAATTTGGAATTAGTATCCACCACCGTCCTTGTTCCCCCAGTAGGTTCAGCAGAAGTGCCATTGACTGCTCCTGCTGAGCGGTCGGTAGTGAACTGGTCATTTAAAGTATATGAGGGGACTTCAGACCAAGAGGTTAGGTCAGAGTCAAAGGTGGGGTTTAATAACTTGTTGGTTGGATCGGTTGATGTTTGGTCAAAAGTAACTGCGTTGGTTTCATATTTTAATCCCAAGACTTTTGTTCCTCCATTTGTTAGGCGGAAGGCATCTACTCCTGTTGTTCCTGCAAGATCAAGTAGTGCAGTTGGTGCCGTTGTGTTTATGCCAATGTAACCTAATGATGTATCCACCACCAAGTCATTGGTGTTAACTGCAAAATCACCAGTTGTAGCAAGTGAGATATTTACATTTTGTCCAGCAGTTGGGGAAAGAGTTAAAGCTCCTCCGGTTCCCACTCCCTGCATGGTTAAACCACCACTTATACCAACAGTGTTTGACCAGTAATTGCTGGCATCATACCCAAGTCTAAGTTGTTCGGTAGTACTTACAACATTAAGTTTTCCTGTTGGAGTTGTGGTACCTATACCAACATTTCCAGCTGAAGTATCCACCACTAAATCATTAGTATTTACTTTAAAGTCTCCTGTAGTAGCCAAAGACACATTAAGTCCAGAGCCAGAAGCGGGGGTTATGGTTAAAGCACCACTGGAAGTCAAAGAATTACCAGACAAATTTAAAGCACCTGCAATATCATTACTGGTTCCATTAATATCTAAGTTCCCTGCAGAAGTGAAACCACCTGTACTACTTATACTCCCTAGCACTGAGCCAGCCGAAGTGTGCCATTCTTGCAAGTTTGCAGTTTGACCACTAAAACCTTTAACTATGAGGGCTTGTAAAGAGGCCAGACCTGAATTTAGCGTAGTGGTTGATTCTACAGACAGACCTCCAAGGCCTGTGGTGGAATTGGTTACATTTAAAATTGCACCTGTTGCTTTTGTGTCTAAAGTTACCCCTGTAGAGTTCCACTTCATGGCCATCTTGGTTACGTCTGTGGTATCTGTGAGTTTTAAGCCTTCTACACCAGTAGCTACAGAAGAGGCAAGGTCACCTAGGACTGTTAAAGTTTGTGTGGGAGTGGCTGTACCAATACCTACATTCCCTCCAGTAGCAATTATGGAAATGTCTCCTGTTGAAGATATGGAGTTAATTGCTAGGGAGTTGCCTGTAAAACTGGTTAACCCTGCAGACCCCATGGTTCCTGTAGTGACAATATTATCTGCCCCTGTATCTATGTTGCCAAAGCCAGTGGCAATGGAACCAGAGCTTAGAGCACCAACAGCAGTGAGGGAAGAGCTTAAGATGCCAGCTCCCAGAGTAGTAGAACTTAGTACTGCTGTTCCTGCAATTGAATAACCTCCTGTAATATTTAAATTCCCTGAAGTATCAATGTAGGCCACTCTTGTTCCGCTATGCCCATATATGTTTAAGGGGTAATCAGTAGCTGGAGCAGATGTTGCATCTGAATAGCCTAAAATCAAATCGCCATCTTCGTCTATCAAAGCTCTTTGATATCCTGCAATACCAAAACCAAGAAGTTGACCATTTGCTACACTACTTGCTGGGTTAATGAGAACTGAAGCCTCACTAATTGTTGTATCAGTTGGTGGGTAACTAAAGGTTGTTTGACCTGAAAAGGCTTGGGAGGAGTTGGAGTTAATGTTAGCTACCCAGAGGTTGTTAAATCTCAGTCCCGATGAACCAAGGTCACTTCCCAGGTCTGTATCAGGCAGAAGGGAGGTGCCATTTGCAATCCTCCCTGTGAATGTCAGGGAGTCACTCGTTGCATTCCCCAGGGTAACATTGCCGTTGGCCAGGAGAGCCCCGTCCAGGGTAGTTGTTCCTGTTACCCCCATTGCTCCTCCTGCCGTTAGAGTGTCTGAGAAGTATCCGGTTCCCACAACATGGAGTTTGTAGGATGGGGAAGTGGTACCAAGTCCCAAAGAATCGGTAGAAGTAGAAAGGTAGACAGAAGTTCCCCCGTCGGTAAACCCGGAGAGGGTATAGTCGGGGGAGGCAGAGTTAATTGTAATTTTATCGTTCCCCGCATCTGTAGTTATTGTTATTCCACCTGAGGCAACAAGAGTTAAAGTGTCGGTGTTCCCATCAGCCACAACATCAGACTGACCTGAAACAGAAAGAGTTTTAAATATTGACTGGGAACTTCCCGTATCTGAGTTGGTTATCTTAAGTCCGTCAATAGATACTCCTGTTCCTGCTGTAAGTTCCAGAGTTACTTTCCCGGTCTTACCATTAACAGAGGTAACTATATTGGGAGCAGTAATTGCCTTTTTAAAAGTAACTGAATCATTGAAATAGGCAGGGAGGTTAACATTAAATATATATCCTCCTGTGGTTGCGGCTGCAAGAACTGCACTATTTGTCGAATTAGTCAAATTAGTCAAATTAGTCAAATTGGACAAATTTGCAGAAATGAGGCTAACTACTATTACTGACAAAAGAACAGAAAAGGCAAAGACACGGCCGATGCTTTTAAAAGGATTGTCATTGCGAGGAGCTGTGAGCGACGTGGCAATCTGTAACGGATGGGATTGCTTCGCTTCGCTCGCAATGACATCATGACTCGCAATGACATCATGACTCGCAATGACACTTTGTGATCTGTCATTGCGAGGAGTCAACGACGAAGCAATCTTAAACTCGCGAAGTTGCGCTTCGGTGTAAAACCTTTGTCCTCCAACACTTCTTTGTTCAGGAACCAGTTTCCCACTGGTATTCCACCTTCTTAAGGTCTTGGAAGAAACTTCCAAAATATCTGCAGCCTCTTTTATTCTTAGGTGGTGGGCAGACATAATATTAATTTTCAATTAGCAATTGTCAATTTACAATAAATTAGCAATTAGACTGCATCATCTGATGCGCAATTGATCGTTGATAAATGAAAATTGAATGAAAATTGTAAATTGTCAAATGTTAATTTAAAAAGTTAGACAACTTTTTGATTAGTTGTCCAAGTTTATATATCCATTTAAGCCTCTTTTATATATAGTTGTCAAGGGTGGTTTTATCTTTTTTGGCCAAGTTTTTGACTAAAAGTGGCTTGACAAGCTTTGTAGATTGTTAAATACTGATTTTATATGCGAAAGTTTGCGCTTTATATTTTGGTATTTGTAACTTATTTCGTATTTCGTGCTTCGGATTACGTAACCGGCTCCGCCGTCGAATTTGTCTCTATGGCATTTGCTCAAACCTCCCAGGGTGTTGCCATTTCTACACCCATGCAGGGAGAGTCCTTTGATGGAGCAATAATTTGCAGTGACAGTAGTGACAGTGAAGACATATATGTATCTTGCTACCGCGAATACGATCCGAATGTTTTTGGAGTCGTAACAGCCAATGCCGGAGTTTCGTTTGACGACGGGGCGGCCGGGTCTGTCCTTGTTTCCACTTCCGGCAATGCGTATGTCGTGGTGACAACAATAAACGGAGACATCAAAAAAGGAGATTACATAACAAGCTCAAAAACGCCCGGAGTTGGAATGCTTGCCAAAAAAAGCGGATATGTGTTAGGGACGGCTTTAGACGATTATTCAAATAGCGATAAAACCACCAGAGGAAAGATCCAGGTTAATTTAGGTTCCCGCCCGGCGGTTCTTACAACAGGAGCCGGGAATAATTTAATTCAGCTTATTACGGAAGGCTTTGCAGGTGCTTTTGAATCGCCCCTGGCGGCATTACGGTATATTGTTGCCGGAATTTTAGTTATAGTTAGTGTAGTATTTTCTCTTTTGCACTTTGGTAAAATCGCAAAATCGGGAGTAGAGGCGTTAGGTAGAAATCCATTGGCCGCAAGAACGATACAGTTTGGAATAGTAATGAATATTTTGATGGCGATTGTTATTATGGGAGTAGGCCTAGGGATAGCTTACGTAGTTTTAGTGATCTAAAACTACGAAATTTTCATTTAACAATTTACAATTTTCATTCAATTATCATTTTCTCAATGATTAATTGCGCATCAGATGATGCAGTCTAATTGCTAATTTATTGTAAATTGAAAATTGATACTTGAAAATTAATAGTTATGATACACAGTTATAAATATTGTCAGGAAAAGATTAAAGATATTGGCCGCGTAGTCAAGGTCAAGGATGCTTTAGTTACTCTAAGCGGCATGGCCGGCGGAGTAATCGGGGAGGGAATAGCATTTGAGGATGGCCGACACGGAATAATCCAGACATTGGAACCTGCCGAGACCCAGGTTATTGTTTTTTCCAGAGAACCAGTGGCCGTGGGGACCCGCGCCGCAAGAACCGGAAGTCACCTTAAAGTATCCGTAGGCGATGGACTGCTTGGCCACACCGTTACTGCTCTGGGCTATGATGTAGACGATTTTAAAGAATTAAGTAAAGATTCTGAGGCTAGGGTAGTTGAGGTCCCTGCGCTTGGAATATCCTTCAGAAAGAAAATTGACAAGTTTCTGGAAACCGGGGTTGCTCTCTGCGATCTTATAACCCCGTTGGGAGAGGGGCAAAGAGAGTTGATCATAGGAGACAGAAAGAGCGGGAAAACTCACTTTTTGCTTCAAACTATTTTATCGGCGGTTAAGAATAATAAAATTGTAATCTATGCCTTTATCGGCAAAAAGGCGATGGAGGGAGAAAGAATTGAACAGTTTTTGAAGGATCATAACGTGCGCAACAAATGTATAATAGTTTCTGCCCCGGCCAAAAGCCCAGCGGGCGAGATTTACTTGGCCCCCTTCACGGCTATGACGATTGCCGAGCATTTTAGAGATGAAGGCGTTGACACCGTTGTAATTCTGGACGATCTTACAACACATGCCAAATACTACCGCGAAATTTCGCTTCTTGGCGGGAAATTCCCCGGACGCGAGAGCTACCCGGGCGACATTTTTTATATACACGCGCGTTTGCTCGAGCGGGCGGGAAATTTTGATAAGGCCTCTATAACTGCCCTCCCCGTGGCAGAAACCCTGGCCGGGGATTTTACGGGTTATATTCAAACCAATTTAGCTTCAATTACAGACGGTCATTTGTTTTTTGACACAGAACTTTTCTTAAAAGGAGTCCGGCCGGCAATAAATTTTTTCCTTTCCGTGACCCGTGTGGGCAGGCAAACACAAACTCCGCTTCTAAGGAATATCGGTTTTGAAGTTTTATCATTACTCAAGAAACATGCAGACTATCAAAGATATCTTCGCTTCGGGGCAGAGGTTAACGAAAATATAAGAAAGACTGTAGATGATGGAGACAAGATTTACTCATTTTTTAATCAAACCGGGTACGATGTTTACCCATCCGATTTATCAGCCTATCTTGTGGCTCTTATTGTTGCAGGGAAGTGGAATGGCAAAAGCGCGATAGTTGACGGAAAACCGAATGGCAAAGGCGCCCTTGAGATGATGAAAAAACTGGAAGAAGATAAAAATGTCGAAAAAATAATTAAAGAATCGAAGACGTTGGCAGAGCTTGTAAGAAAGATAAAGTAATTAGCATTAATCACGAGTTTAGTAGTTGGTTAAATCATGGGCCGATGTCATTGCGAGGAGCAGTAAGCGACGTGGCAATCTAAAGTAGAATAGATTGTTTCGCTTCGCTCGCAATGACAATAAAAACATTCGTAAATGCATTAATTATGAGAACCATTAAAAAAATCAAATCGGAACTTGTAATGAATAACGACGTCAAGGGCATTGTCCAGGTCTTTGAAGAGATGAGCGCCCGGAAAATGAAAGATATCAGGGAAGGAATTCTGGTGGGACGCGCCTTTTTGGAAAGACTAACCGTTCTTTCCGGCGATATCGGAGCCGACTTGGCTCAGGCGGAGCCAAGAACTTTAAAAAAAGCCTCAGTGTATCTTTCTTCCGCAGCAGGACTTTTTGGAGATTTGCCGGAAAAGGTCTTTTCCCTCTTTCTGAGCTCTATAAAAGGAACCGATGCGGACGTCTTTGTAATAGGCAAGGAGGGAGCAATTTACATGAAGAACACAGCCCCGCGTATGTCTTTTAAGTTGATTGACATGCCCGACAGTGAACTTCCCGCAGACTCCCTTAGCGCGATATCCAACTATCTGGCCGGATATTCATCCATTTCCGTGTTTTACGGACGTTTTAAAAATCTGGTAAACCAAGAGGCGGTTTTGGGAAAACTTTCAGGGCAAATTATATCGGAAAGTATCAATAAAGATGAAAAAGAAATGTTGGTAAAAAGGGCGAAATACATTTACGAGCCGACTATCGAGGCGGTCTCGGCCAAATTCAGAAACGAAATACTTGCGGTTCTTATAGAAGGTATGGCCAGAGAGAACCAGTTGGCAAAATACGGGTCGCGCTTAATGCATTTGGACAGCGCTTACGATAATATTGAAAAGAGTCTTGAAAAATTAGGTTTTGAGTTTAGACGCGAATCAAAAAAGATGGAAGACAAAAAACAAATAGAAAGGGTTTCAAGGTTAATTGCATGAAGGAAGGAAAGATCGAGGCGGTTTACGGGCAGGTAGTTTTGGCAAGATTTCCTGGCGCGGCAAAGCCGGTTTACGGGGAAATCTGCGTCACCGACGGGGTCGCACTCGTTGCCTTTATGTCTCAAGGGGAAAATCTTTTTTATCTGATGGTTTTAACCGGAAACGAGAAGGTTTCAAGGGGGCTAATTATAAAGTCAAAAGGCGAACGTCTGTCTATCCCTCTTGGCCCTGACCTTTTGGGACGGGTTGTAGACCTTTTTGCCAGGCCCCTGGACGGAGGAGCCCCTCTTAAACTTCCTTCCAAGGCGAGCATATTTGGCGATGGCGATAACCGCGCCAAAAACGGAAAGGTTAAAAAGATAGAAATAAGAGAAACCGGAATTAAAATAATTGATTTCTTTGCCCCTCTTATTAAAGGGGGGAGATTGGGTCTTTTTGGCGGGGCCGGAGTGGGGAAAACCGTGCTTCTTACCGAAATCATGCACAATATTTTTATATCAAAAAGTTCAATCACCCCAGATGTGGTTTCGGTATTTGCCGGAGTCGGAGAAAGAACGCGTGAAGGACGCGAGCTCATGGATGAGCTTAAGGAAAAAGGAGTGTTGGACAAGACCTCGCTTGTTTACGGACCAATGAGCGAGAATCCGGCCGTAAGGTTTCTGACGGCTTATGCGTCAGTTACCGTTGCCGAATATTTCCGCGATGTTGAATCCAAGGATGTGCTTTTCTTTGTTGATAATGTTTTTAGGTTTGTTCAGGCCGGGAGCGAACTTTCCACTCTCACTAAAGTAATCCCGTCGGAAGAAGGTTATCAGCCTACACTTTTATCCGAAATGGCCATGTTCCAAGAGAGGATAAGCTCGGGTAAAAATGCAGAAATTTCTTCAATTGAAGCTATTTACGTGCCATCCGACGATTTATTGGATCAGGCTGTTATTTCGATATTCCCTTATCTTGATTCTGTAGTAACCTTATCCCGGGACGTTTATCAGGAAGGGAGATTTCCGGCAATAGATATTGGTAGTTCCAGCTCATCAATTTTTGATCCGGATATAGTGGGTTTTACACATTATGAGGCGGTAATTGAAGCCCAAAAAATATTGAAAAAGGCAAGTGATCTGGAAAGAATCGTGGTCCTTGTGGGAGAGAATGAGTTGTCTCCGGATGATCAAAAAATTTACAAAAGAAGCAAGCTTATAAAAAACTATATGACTCAGCCATTTTTTGTGGTTTCGGAGCAATCCGGAGTTCCAGGGCAAAAAGTGCCGCTTGCGACCACGATTGCGGATGTTAACGATATTTTGGCGGGTAAATATGATGAAATCGAACCTGAGAAGCTACTATTTATTGGAGCAATCGACACAATTATCAAGTAATAATTTACACCCGCCAAGCGAGTGCGAGCAATTTACAATAAATTAACAATTACCAATTGATCATTGAAAAAATGAAAATTGAATGAAAATTGAAAATTGATAATTGAAAATTATGCCTAATTCCATAAATGTTACTATCCGCAAACGCGACGGGGTGGTTTTTGAGGGGGACGCCTATGCAGTTTCTTCCACAAACGAAATGGGGCCTTTTGATATTCTTGCCATGCATGCAAATTTTGTCTCTACAATTAAAGAAAAGGTGATTATTACCGGTTCCGGCGGTAAAAAAACAGAATTTAAAATAGAATATGGAATCATATCTGCCAAGGCGGATGTTATCGAAGTTTTCCTCGGTGTGTAATTATTGTGTAGTTGGTGGGGTAGCCTCCTGAGGTAAGGGGATGGGTGGGGTGATATTGCTGTTTTCGATTGTTTTTGGAGTTGTCAGATCTTGTCCGTCCGCAGTTTTGTCGGGTGATATGGATTTATTCTTCTCAAGATCGTCAAGTTCTTTCTTGGCTAAATCGTAATCGCTTGAATCTTTTGCCACAAGCGTAAGAACGGTATTCATTTCGGTAATTGCTTTGTCATAATCCTTCTTGGCCTTATATGCAACCGCCAAATTGTAGTGAGCATTGGCAAAGTCCGGTTTGGTGAGAACGGCAAGTTTAAAAGTATCAATGGCGTCATCGTAGCGTCCCAGCGCGTAATAAACCCCCCCCAATACTATTCGCAGGTTTGGACTTGTCGGGTCGAGTGCTACCGCCTGAGAATAAGATTGAATCGCAAACTGATCGGCGCCGGTAGCAAACGGCATTACACTTCTATAGATTTGCGCCAGGACCTCCCAATTACCGGATCTTTGAGGATTAAGGTTAACTGCGGCCTTGCCTTCGGAGATCGCCTGCTGTATTAGTTGAGTAACCGTATTTTTGTCAGAATCGGTGATATCTTTTTTGTTTGCAATTGACTGGGCAAGGGCCATGTCAACTTGGGCCAGGGAAGCATGGTATCTATCCACTTTCGGATTTTCCCGAACAGACTTTTGCATTAGATCGTAAGTTGTCTTTGCGTCGTTTTTGCCAAGGGCGTCAAGAGATTTTTTGAATGTTTGCTCCGCCATAACTGCTTTAGCTCCAAAAAAGTCGGCAACAAGAACTCCCATTCCCAAAAGAATACCAATTACAACTGTTGCAAACTTTGTATTTGAGGCGGAAAAGATTTTAACTTCCGACTTTGAAAATAGACTCAAAAGAATATAAAGCGGGAAGATTACAATGGGAGAGGCGGGATAAAACACCAAGATAACAATAATGGCGGCTAGAGCCAGCTTTTCCACGCCATCGCCAACCGTTTCACTTCGGTAAAAGAATTTAAAGATGCCAAAGAGCAGAAGAGTCAAAGCAATTACGCCCAAAAAACCCGTTTCTGTGATGACGGTCAAATAAAAATTGCTAGCCGTTGAAAATCTGGTCAACCAAAGATCTGTCTGATTATAAGAAACCGGTCTAAACAGATTAAAAGCGGTCAGGTAGTTACTTGGGCCAATACCAAAAAGCGGACTTTTTGTAACAACCCCCACCGTTACTTCCCACGAAGTTTGCATACTCGGAAATTTTGGCGATTGAGATTTTCCCGGAAGAGAGTTCCCAATTAAGATTACCATTGCCATAATAATTAATGCGCTTGCGGCACCCCAAAATATTTTTTTAACAAAATCTCTTTCTTTTATAATCAACAAAATTCCAATGAATATGATCGGGGCGATATAAATAATCGATGAAAGAGCGCCTCCAAGAGGGTTAAAAGAGACATCTTTTACAAAAGCGGGGAGCTGGGGGATTTTTGCAAATACTTCAAGCTTGCTGAAAATGATAGATAAAGAAAGGAATATTCCGGAGACGAAAAAAGAAATTAAGGCGCCCGTTTTGGCTTTTTTGTCAAGTTGGTTTAACAAAAAATACATTATTGCCAAACCAGCTATTAAAGAAGCTGTTCCCGGCATAAAAAAAGCTTCGGATTTATTGGCGGCTTTAAAAATCCCCGAAAGGATGTAAGCCATAGCCAAAAGGAAAACACCCAAATCAAATTTACCAACGGAGAAGGAAAGACTGCCTGTTGTGACCATTCTCACTACCCAGATTATTACGACTAATGTAATGGCAATTGCCAAGAACGTCAGCTTGGGAAGAAGTACGGGCGAAGTTGAATTTGCAAGTACAAAAACCGGAAATATTGCCACTGTCGTGTATAGTATGTATTTTTGAATTGTCTCCAATATTTTTATAATCATAATTTAATCACTTGATCTCTATCGTAGATATCAGATATCAGTATTTAATATTTTACAAACCTTGTCAAGGCCTCTTCAGAACAAAATATATAGATAGATATACTTATATCTCAATCCTGTACTGGGACAGGCCAGTTATTGAACCTGCACAATCCACCAGTTAAAGTTGACATCAATATCAACCGCGTTGGCAAATCCTACCGTAAATTGCCCGGCTTGTTTGCTTTTAACATAGAGAACATTGTTATTTGTTGACGATGTAGGTGTGACATAAATCAAGGTATAATCGGTAACTTTTTGATTTTTTATCGCAATTTCGTCGGTTCCTGCCGGAATCTGCGCGTGTCCTATTGTGGAGTTTGTGGTAATTACTCCGTTTACGACGGCTCCGGCGACAGTCGCGTCGGACCCTGCAATTACCAATTGGGGAGTAAGAATTGATCCGAACTTGGCCGATCCGCTGGCGTCAATTGAGGCCATGTCGTTGAATCCGGAATCTTGAACCTTGAATCCGGTTTGCGTTCTAATTTCACCGGCAACGAATAGGTCTCCTGCAATATTTACATTCCCGTGAGTATCGATTGTCACAAGACCGGCCATGATTTCCAATGGCGCCATGGCAAGACTTTGAATCTCAAGAGGAGCAGATAAACTATTAATGCTGTTGACTGTTGACTGTTGACTCTTGACTGAAGAACCAAAGACCAGATCAGATCCGATTGTTACCGTTTGGGCGACAGAAAGTGAATTTATTGCAGCCTGGTTGGTTATATAAAGATCGGTTGCTGCAATATTTGTATTCCAGCTTTGAGCCTCTTTCAGAAGATCTTGATCGGACTTGACCTCTGTCAGAAGCGCCTGAATTTCATCCAAACTTTTTGATTTGATATTGTCTGCAAAAAGAGTACCGGAAATAGTTGCCTCAGTTGTTACTTGTAGCTTGTCACTTGTAACTTGACCGTCAAATGTCGCGTTGCCAAGATTGTCGATCGCTGCCATCTCTGTTCCTGTAATATCTTGAACTGAAAATTTTCCCGATGGTGTTGCTTCGCTTCCCAGTCTTATGGCAACATCGGTTTGATCGGGTAGAGGTGTAATAATCTGAACTTTAAATATTTTTGAAGCGATATTTTGGGCAATAAGATCGTTGACTTCAATTGCTCCGGCCTTGATATTGGCGGCGATCATTTTCCCAAATGCGCCGATTTTGTTGACTATTTCTCCGGTGATTAATTTCACTCGGTAGACTATATCAGCACTATCTGAAGCAAGTGACTGGGTAATGATCAGATCGTCGACAGAGGTAAGATTTATGAATGGATCGTCCCAGGTGGGGTTGACGAAAACCATGATTTTCCCCACAATCGTTCCGTCGGGTAGAGTGAAACAGGGCTTAGCCGGATTGGTGCCGTCATCTTCCGGCCAAATGATGCTTTCCATGCTATCAACTGTTGGGCATGAGGACTCATTCCAATTAATAGTTGATTCTAAGGCTTTACCCACAACGCGTCCGGCATTGGTTGCCTTCATGCCGACGCCGGATAAGGATAAGCCGGAAGAGGTGATGGAGTCACCATTTAGAATCTGTCCGTTTTGAGTAGTGACAATGACGGGAACCTGACCGGAGAGAGCGACTCTCGTTGTTTCCGTTTCCTGTTTTCCCATGGTGATGTAAGGCTTGGTGGTAACAATGCCGATTAAATTATCGTCGTAGTTTTGGGTAGATAGATTAACTTTAGGTTGGTTTTCATTGATGCTAACCAGTTCACCTGCTTGGGGACTTTGACCAACATACGGGAACCATTCAGCCAAGTCTGCTCCAAGATTAGCGGTGGTGGCGGCGGCTAAATGCCAGACGCTATCGGTACGGGAGATAATATATGTTTCTCTGGCGCTATCGGCAGCGGGGGTGGTGAGGGTTTCGACTGAGGACTTTTGAACGCCGTTGATCTGGATATTAACTGTTTCTATCCGCGGACTTCCTGTTATTCCTTTTTCTACTTTCGAATAAATAAAAGCGAAGGTGCCGTCGGTATCTGGTAAACCAGTAATATTCCAAGTAGTGGTGGTAGAAGTATTGGTAGTGCCTGTATTTTTTTGCAAATCATACATTAAGGCTTTGGTGGTAATGGTTCTGGTTTCGGTAACGGCACCGCTGGTGTCAACTACTACATTTCCTCCCCAATTACCAACGACATCCAAAGTCCTGCCAGGAGTTGCTGTTCCAATTCCAACATTACCATTGTCTCC
>Ga0209210_1002763_pt1 | contig 12449 bp, 10 predicted proteins | sample RifGroA1_FD_183991 | JGI IMG/M metagenome (GOLD analysis project Ga0209210, IMG submission 183991) | Contaminated groundwater microbial communities from Rifle, Colorado, USA - Rifle Groundwater A1 (SPAdes) (version 2) | ecosystem: Environmental > Aquatic > Deep subsurface > Groundwater >...
AACAACACTTCGGCAAGCTCAGGGCAGGTATCCATCTGGGTGTACACAACAGCAAAAATTTATTTTAAATTCGGCAAAATTTGTTTATTCTAATCTTTCTTCAATACATAGAACGTTGATCTACCTTTACCTTTACGTTCAATAAGATCCAAATCAATTAGTTTTTGAAAGTCTAACGTACGTGTTGCTTTCGCTCTGTCAGTTAATTTCGCATAATTACGATCGGTAATAAAGTTATTTTTTTTAATATATTCCAAAATGCTCAAATGATGTATTTCGAGCTGAGTATCCGGTGTAACGCCAATATTCGGTAACAATTTTTTGACCCGCATCAATTCATCAATTAATCCTCCGGTAAAATATTCCAGCCAATCAGTAAAATCAATTGATGTTGATATTTCGTTGTAATCACCATATTCTCCGACTGTTTGAAAATACTTGGTTACATTTTGATTATAATAATTTTCAAAACTAAAAAGATTAAAAGTATTTAGTCCCATTTTGGCAAGTAAAACTTTGGTTATAAGACGCGTAGTGCGACCATTACCATCCATAAACGGATGAATAATAACCATTTGTTTATGAAAAATACCTGCAAGAATGAGTGGATCAACTTTTTGACTATTTTCATTCACATAGGTAATCAGATCAATAGTGAGATCTTTTGCCAATTCTGCATCAGGAGGCAAATACACAACTTTCCCAGTTCTTGGATCATTTACAAAAACCGGCTTTTGTCTGAGTTTTCCTGATTCAAAACTTGGTAATAACCCTATCGTTATTTGTTTATGAATATATAGAATCAGATTAAGAGATAATTCTAATCGGTTAGTTTGAAGCTGTTGATGTAAAGTCTTAATTGCCTGATTATAGTTAATGACTTCTTTTTCACTATTTCGAATATTTACAGGTTTCGATCTAAGCACCTTTTTCACTTCAGTTAAAGGTAAAGGATTACCTTCAATACTTGTTGAAGCAAATGTTGAAACTTCCCGAGCAATTTTTTCAAATTCTACTAAAATAACTTTAGGAAAACGGCGTTCATTAAAGTCTCTGATCAGTGTATTAATTTGAGTAATATTAGTAAGAAGTTGATCAGTTATAGTATATTTTGGAATAAACATATATAGTCGAATATTAGGCGATTATTAGGCGATTGTCAAGACGAGCTTAATTTTCTAAAAATCATTTATGAGATATAAATATGTAAATAATACGTTCGAACAAGATCTATTTGAGGGTACATACAAAAACCGCTCGGATTTACCGAGCGTTTTTTGTATCCAGTGATGGATGAGAACTGGGTACCGGTACGCAATCCGGCAGTTGACGATACGTAGTGAGTCTTACTGTTGGTGAGTGGCCATGGCTAAATTCCTGGTATCCGAAAATTCATTGAAGGATACCGGCACGGCGTACCAAATAATGAAGCTAAAAAGTTTAAACACAGAAAAACTCTCTATCTTACTTTCCGTATTTATCAACACAATAACCCAGTAATGAACCTAGAATTAAAGTCATTATAAAAATAGGAACAAGTGAGATTGGTTCTTTCCAACCAATAAGTATAGCTGAAGGAAATAATACCAAAAAGGAAATAATTAACCCTTTTACTACACCTTTAACTTTAAGGTTTGTATTTGCAATAAAAAATCCGGAGATAATCCAAAAGAAAAAAGCAGATAAATTAGCATCCCAAGTCAATTTTTGGATAATCATAGGAATAACATCAATTATTCCGGCAATAGCTCCAAAAATAATACCGACTTTAATTTTTGTCATAAATATATTATAAACTTTTTTAAAAGCAATTCATAGAAATATACAGAAAAAGCTTTTTCCAACATGTGTATTAAATAATTGAGACTAAATACGTTCCAATATCGTCCCAACAGGTGTACACCTATTTGATTAATCCACCCCAAAGATATTTTGTAAATCTAATCGATTTTTCTTTACCGATAATTCTGCTTTGAGAAATATCCAGGTTTTGGATTCTGCGTTTGAGAGTTTCGTCATCTGACCGGGTAGGTGTTTCTTTTACTTCAAATGCTAGGGGATTACCATGATAATTTAAAATAAAATCCACTTCACCATCACGATTAGCATAGTACGATAAATCTCCGTATAAAGATAATTGATGAGCTATTGTGTTTTCAAACTTACTTCCACTGGATAAATCGGCATTCACATTTGCTATTCCAGTATCGACAAAATACGGTTTTTTTAATAATCGGTTTTGTACATCCTGGGAATATGAGAATACAGGAATAGTACGTATCAAGTAAGTCTGTTCCAAAAATTCAATATAATTATCAACTGTAATTCTACTTAAACCGGTAATGTTGGACAATTCACTTACATTTAGTCTGCTCCCAATTCTTGATGCCAATAATTTGATGACTTTTCTTAGATCATTTGTAGATTTAAAGTCTGAAAGAGTTTGAACATCCAGATTGATATATGAGCTGAAGATTTCTTCAAGTAATTGTTTTTTTCTTTCCACATTTGCTGTTAAAACTACTTTCGGTAAACCTCCAAATTCAATATATTGCTCGTAATGATCTTGAAGCAGCTCGAAAGTACTAATCGGAAAATCCATATCAAGAGAAAGATTTTCAGGAAGCACATGTTTTATGCCTTTAAAATCTAAAAATTCCTGAAAACATAATGGGAACATCTCATATACTATTTTTCGCCCAGCCATTGATTCTGAAAATCTGTTTTTAATATAATAAGAACTTGAACCTGTGAGAAAAAATTTAATTTTGTAATGATCGTATAAATACTTAACTACACTGGGAAGATTGGGTAATAATTGAATTTCGTCTAAAGCAATATACAGTCGTTCATTGGTGGATAATCCTCTAGTTTGGAAATCATGAATCAAAGAATCATAATTTTTCGTTTCAAATAATTCTCGATCAATCAGGTTTTCCAAGTCAAAATAATGCTTATTTTTGGAAGGAATTTTGTCAAGCAACCAGTGGAGAGTGGTAGTTTTACCCACTTGACGAGGACCGGTAATAACTACAATCTCTTGTGTGTCTATTTCAAGTTGCAGCTTCTTCCAAATGTGCCTATATTGCATACTTATACTATACAATAAGTGTCTTATATTGTAAAGTGGTATAATTGTAAAAGATTTAAATAGCCTCGATTTGTAAATAATATGTTTAATCTAGGAGTGTCAATGTTATGAGAAAATCGTCAGTGTATTTATGAAACTATATAGTTCATAAAAGTGTTCGAACATAGTTCGTATCGGAGTACACGTAAAATTTATGGATGCTGTAAAAACCAAATTAGTTTTTAAGAAAATAATTATAAAAACTGGCAAATATGTAACCAAGTAACCAACTTCCAACTATAGCAGTAATAAATCCTAATAATAAAGAACCAGGATTGGTTTGTGTTGACAGTGTAATTTTACTGATATCAATTCCATGAAACCAAGAACGGGCTACGGTCATGGAAATATCCGGAAAAAGTAATACGCCTATCGCACAAACGACATAAACTAAAGAAACAGTAGCGGCTGTAGCATTTGCTGTAGAAATAGGTAAATGTTTCATAAAAATCACCCCCTTCTATAAACAAAACACAATTATTTAACGAATCGTCCAACCTCCATCGACAACAATCGTTTGTCCTACCACAAATTCAGACTCGTCAGAAGCTAAATAGACCGCCGCATACGCTATGTCTTGAGGTAATCCGACTCGACCAACTGGTGTTTTATCAAGAAATGCCTTTTTTGTCTGCTCATCTGCTAAAAAAGATTTAGTCATATCAGTATCAATAACTCCCGGTGCAATACCATTCACAAAAATATTTTTCGGTGCATAATCCAAGGCCATTTCTCTGGTTAAATTGATGACTGCGCCTTTAGCAGCACAGTAGGCTGGGCTTTGTTCAAAACCGATAAGTCCTGCAATTGAGGAAATATTAATTATTTTTCCTTGACCTTGTTTTAACATGTGCGGTATAACCGCTTTTACTGTATACCAAACACCTTTTAAATCAATCGACATTGTCATATCCCATTCCTGATCAGTTAATGTAAGCGCGTCATGTGGTATATACACTCCTGCGTTGTTTATGAGAATATCAATTTTTCCAAAAGAACTTAACGTCTGGTTAACAAGTTGTTGTACTTCGTCCGCTTTTGATACGTCGGCAGAAATTGCAATTGCTTTGCCACCGGCTTTTTCAATTTCTATTACTGTTTGAGATAGTGGTTCCATTCTTCGACCTGAAACGACAACTTTGGCTCCTTCTTGGGCAAACAGCAAAGCAATACCTTTGCCAATTCCGGTTCCGCCACCGGTGATAATTGCCACTTTATCTTGTAATCGCATATTTTCCCCCTTCTATTTAAAATATATAATAATTCCAAGCTTTATGCCACTCATTCATTTGACTTATTTTTAATGACAAGATTTTTCATTAGTATTTTTTCTTGCTTGTTTTAATGCAAAATATATAAAAGCAATTGCACCAACTACAATCAATATATCAAAAATCGGATTACGGAAATAGCCTGAAAGATTATATATAAACGTCCGTGATTCATTACTGTATTTATTACTGGTTTCCATTTGGATTTTTCCGGTTAATGCCATCACTGCGATAACGACTGAAGAAACAATAAAAGTTCCGGCTGCAAGTAGTTTGAGGGGCTTTTCTGTCCGTTTTTTAATGTTATATAAATATTGATTGGTAATTTTTTCATAAAATAATGATAAAAGAAATAACGGAAATACGATTCCCAGAACGTACACAAAAGACACGATTAACGAAGTCAGAAGCGTTGGTGAGAGTGTTGAGAGTGTAATTGCAGCAAATAAAACCGGAGCACAGCAGGACGATGTGATGCCGGAAAAAATTCCCAGTAAGAATGTTGAACCAACAGTGGTTTTTTGCGGCATGGTGTAACGGGGTAAAGGAAGCATAAGTTTGGTATCAAAAAGTGTCATTAGTCCGACTAAAAACATAACCAATGCTCCCAATAGGTAAACTGTGGTATGAAATTGGTCAAAAAATGAAACGATGAAGCGGAAACCTAATGCTATAGGAACTAAAATAGATCCAAGCCCTAACGCAAAAATTAAAGTCAGAAATACCACACGGCTGCGTTCTTTGAAAATTGTACCTAAATATGAAGGAAAAAGAAAAGTTATACAACAGGGAGCAAATAAAGCTACCATTCCGCCGATAAAAGCCGCTGTCAAAGACACGCCAAACAATAAATTTGAGTCCATTTATTTACTCCACGAATGCTTTAATACTAAAAGTTAAATCTTTGTTGTAAGGATCATTAGTAGAAACATATATTGCTCGGGTTACATCACCTTTGACCGGCATGCTGCTGGGATTATAAGTGAGGGTTACAATGGCTTTTTCAGACGGTAAAAGTGTTCCTGTCCAATCGTTTTTAACGTGCATGGTAAATTTTGGACTTTTTTGACCATTTATAGTTACTGTGCCAATAGTACAACCGCATGATGATGTAATATTATAAAGTATAAGGGGCTGGTCTCCTTTATTTTCAATTGTAAATTCTGCAATTTTTTCATCTTGAATTTTTATTTTTCCTACATCTGTAAAATTGAAAGCAATAAAAGCTATTGGACGGGAAATACTAGTTGCATCATATTTAGTAACTTTAGCCTGACTTTTAGATTCACTAAAAGCTACAAAACCAATAGCAATAATTGCAATGGCTGTAATACCACCAATAATCCAATAAATTGATTTATGATTAATTTCACTATTTTTTTGATAGTTCAATATATTATTTTTTATTTATAAAAGAGATTGTTGTTCCAACAGTAGATGTAGTTTTTGTCATGTTTGTGCTGAGACGACTAAATTCGAAGAATATCAAGGTAAATAAAATAGTCATCACAATAGGTGCTACTAATGAGACATAATTTCTTTTTCCCGGCCGGAAATATTTGATCAGTAATGAGTTGGTAACAACTGAAACTGATGAAAGTGCCATAGCAAGACCTGCAAGTTCAGGTTTCAAAACTAAACCGATACCCATAAATACCCGGGCAGCAATCGGAATACCAATAATATTATAAAAAAGGGCAAAAAACATATTTTGTTTAATTTTTTGCATGGTTTCTTTTGATAAATCAAATGCAGTTACCACATCACGTAAATCGTTTCTAATAATCACAATTCCTCCGGTTTCCATTGCCACATCAGTACCGCTACCCATGGCAATTCCAATATCTGCCTGAGCTAAAGCCGGAGCATCATTAATACCATCACCAACCATGGCGACTTTTTTACCAGACCCTTGAAGCTTTTTTACTTCAGCTGCTTTATTTTCCGGTAACACTTCTGCAAGAATATTGGCAATACCGACTTGAGTCGCTATAGCTTTTGCTGTCCGTGCATTATCACCGGTTATCATCCACACATCTATTTTACGTTTTTTAAGAGCTTCAATTGCTTCACGAGAAGTATCTTTCACAGTATCAGCTACAGCTACAATTCCTAAGATTTTTTCTTTGGAAGCCAAAATCATGGCTGTTTTTCCTTGTTCTTCCAAACGCTCTAATTTTCGGTTAATTCGCCCTACCTCAAGTTGAGCAATATCTTCAATAAGTTTTCTATTTCCCATAAAATAAACACTTCCATTAACTACTCCTTGTACACCATGTCCGGGAATGGCTTTGAACTCTTCGACTTCGCTCATGGTGTAATTTTCTTCTTCGGAATAATTTACAATTGCCTCAGCTAAAGGATGTTCAGAAGATTTTTCAAGTGATGCTGAAATTTCAATTACATCATCTTCGTTAGTTTCAGAAAAACTTAAAACATCTGTTACCACTGGTTTACCGTTTGTAAGTGTTCCGGTTTTGTCAAAAACCACTGCGTTAACTTTACATGCTCCTTCCAAAGGTTCTCCGCCCTTAATAAGTATTCCTTGTTCAGCGCCCTTACCTGTTCCTACCATCAAAGCTGTAGGAGTTGCCAGTCCTAATGCACACGGACAGGCGATAACAATAACTGCTGTAAAGGCCATAAGAGCAAAAGAAAGAGAAGCACCAAGAACCAAATACCAAATTCCAAACGTTAAAAAGGCAATACTAATAACAACTGGAACAAAATAAGCTGAAATTTTATCTGCAAAAGCTTGAATGGGTGCTTTGGATCCCTGTGCCTCTTCAATTAGTTGGATAATTTGGGCAAGTGCAGTTTCAGAACCAACTCGAGTAGCCATAAATTCAAAACTGCCTGTTTTGTTAATTGTTGCTCCAATTACTATATCACCAATATTTTTTTCAACCGGTAAACTTTCACCTGTAAGCATGGACTCATCAACAGCTGATGCCCCTTTTATAATTTTTCCATCAACAGGTACTTTTTCACCGGGACGAACCAGGATAATATCGCCGTTTACTACCTGTTCAATCGGAATATCTTGACTGATTCCATCTTTAATTATTCGGGCTGTTTTAGCTTGTAGTCCCATAAGTTTTTTAATGGCGTCAGAAGTTTTTCCTTTGGCACGTTTTTCCAACCATTTACCCAATATGACAAAAGTAATTAAGAAAGCTGCAGTTTCAAAATATAGTTCTGGAATTTTTTGACCATTGATACCAATTAACGAATTTTTCGTAAAAACATACATTACAAAGTTAATCAACGAATAAAAATATGCAGTTGAGGTTCCTATTGCAATCAAACTGTCCATGTTAAAAGTTTTCATCCGTAATGCTGACCACATGCCTTTATAAAATGAAGCGCCAAATATAAATTGTACCGGAGTAGCCAAAATTAAGGAAATGATTCCAATAAAGGGAGTTAAGAAGACTCTGCCGGGAATCCAAGAAAAAAAATCAAACAACATAAAAAACAGCATTGGGGAACTCAAAATAAAACTGCCTAAAAATTTGTTAAACAAGGTTTTAATTTCTCTGTGTCGCTTTTTACGTTCCAATTCAGGATCCTCTTGTGTATTGTAATTTGCTTTATATCCGGCTTTTTCCACAGTTTTGACAAGATCGTCAATTGAAGATTTATTTTCATCAAAAACAACACTGGCTTTTTCTGCAGCAAAATTTACATTTGCTTCTTTGACACCATTAACTTTTTTTAACGACCGTTCAATAAGTCCGGCACATGATGCACAGTGCATACCAGTAAGACTTAATCTAATACGTTTGGATGTTTCTTTTGAAATATTTTTATTGTTCGAGCGAGTCGAATACGAATCGAGAACTTTATCATGATTTAGATCATTTCTCGAATCAGTCGCTAACGCTCCTTCTCTCGAAGAATAAAAACCATTAGTAATTCCATTAATACCTGTAGTGAGCTTTGCCGAACTATGCCCGTTAGTATTGGTGGTGAGCGTGGTCGAACCATTTTGAGGGACTTTCGAATTGAATATTTCAATCATACCAAAGCTATTAACCAATTGACCAACTTTTTCGGGAGAACCTAAATCTTCTTTATGAGCAGATATGACAGTTTTTCTGTCATTTTTTATAGCTCCGTCAAAATATGCTGTGCCATTTTCGTTTTGCAGAATTTTACCTTCAGCTTTAATGTGAGATTCAAACTGAATTCTCATGGGTTTAGTGCTTAACTGATTCTTCAAAGTGACAATTGATGTCTTATTTGTTATGGGTAGAACAAGATCAGATAAAGTTGCTTGGTATCCGGCTCGTTTGACTGCGTCAATTACTGTGTCAACCGGTGTTAAACCAGTATCAAGCATAAGTTCTGCTTGACCATTTTTTGCACTTACAAAAATGTCAGATACTCCAACAGTTTCTTTTAATTCTTCGCTGATCAGTTTTTCACATGATGCACAATGCATGCCATCTATTTTTAATGTAATCGGTTGTTTCATATAATTCTTTCCAGTCTGCCCTCAGGCATGTCTTATGTAACAGAAATAACTGTAAAGTCGGTCCCTGCAAGTGATTCCTGAAGTGTTTCTTTTGTATAAATTTCACTGGAAACTATTTGCATTTTTCCACTCATGTCTTTTGCTATTACGTCTGTAATTGTCGGTAGTTTTTCAAATTTTCGTTTAATCAATTTAATACAAGCTTCACAGGTGATTCCTTTTATTTGTATTGTTTGCATAGATTTTTCCTTATTTTTACATGATCCCTCGCTAAAGCTTCGGGATTAATTCGACTAATTAAAAATTCTGCATTTCATTTGAATTTTTTATCAAGATCCTTCGGTTTAAACCTCAGGATGATCTGTTAGATCACTTTTATACTTCCTCGCGGCACTCCCATTGCGCAAGTGATAGGAAAACTACCACTTTTATCAGGTGTAAATTCAAATATTAAAGTTTTACCTTTTTCCAAAAATTGCGGTTGGGTAATCCGAGGAATCATTACAGTACTCATGCATCCGAAACCCTCATCTTTAACATCAATCTCAAACCGAACAGGTTTACCTTTGTTAACAGAAAATGTATTGGGACTGATGTCGTTTACAGTTGTATATACTGCTTTAATAATTTGCACATCGTCGCTAACTACAGCTGGTAAAGGAGTAGCATTAGTGTCAATTGGTTTGTTAACACCTCCACCGCAACCGCAACCACCGCTTCCAGCACCGCATGAACCAGCTTGCGGATTAGCTGCAATAGTAGTATCTGTCCCTGTTACTTGTGCTGCTGCGGCAGTAGGATTGCCATTATTTTCAATTACCGTAAATGACCCCCGATACATACCCATCATACAGGAGAAAGGAATATTACCAGTTTCTTTTGGTGTAAATTCAAATATATTTTCACCAGGCTGCAATACTGTTCTGACGCCAATTTTTGAAGCTAAAATGCTGGCTGAACAGGAACCTGGATCTTCTGATGTTATAATCCATTTAACCGGAACACCTGCTTTAATCGTGAAAGAATTGGGTTCATAACCATAACTTGTTTGTTTCATGCGGACAATCTGCAAATTGCCTTCCTGAGTTACATTACTATTATTGTTAGTAACGGCTAATGCATTATTACCGATATTGATTAAAGAACTAAAATCCCATCCAAGCAAATTTAACCCATTATTTAGATTGAATAATGATAAAGCCACAACTATCACTCCGGCAAACTTAAAAAACTTTTTAGCAAATACGCCTTTAACAAGTGACGTAATTCCACCAATACCTAAAAGTCCGGGAGCAGTACCTATGGCAAACATACCCATGATAGCAGCACCAGCGAGTAAATTACCGGTCGAAATTGCATACAACTGCATGGCCTGTGTAAAACCGCAAGGCAAGAAAAAAGTGGTGGCACCCAAAATAAATGCGTTTTTATGACTGTATTCTTGATTTTGCCGGTCCTTAATGCCAATCATTCTGGCAATGCCTGCAGGTAACGTCAATTTGAAATTTTCCAAACGGGGAAATAAACCTGTAAGCTGTATGCCCAAAGTTAACATAACTAATGCTACAGCCAGAGTCATCAAACCTAAGGAAAAACCGGAAAATTGAAATATAGAGCCTAGAAGTCCGATAATTCCGCCAAAAAATACAAAAGAAGTAATTCTTCCGGCATTGAAAAATAAGTGAGGCTTAAATTTTTGTAAGCCCGAAGCAAGAGGATGAATTTCGGAAAATCTGGCTGATACTCCAAGAATTAAACCGCCGATAAGCGCCATGCATGTGGAAAAACCGGCTGTTAATCCGATCATCACAACAGTAACTAAATTTGTCGGCTGAGAAATATTAGTTGTAAGTAGTTTAGACAGTCCTAAAATATCAACGCCTAAATATATAACAGCTAAGGCAAATAACGCGTAAAATATATCGAGATAGTCATCAAAATTATTAGAAAACCAAGGTTTACTTTCATTAAATCCTACTTCATATCCGGCTTTTTTAACTGCAGTCTCAACATTCGTCGCATTAAGACTATTTTCGAAATGAACAATTGCACAAGCTTTTTTTTCGCTAACTTCAACTTTGGTAACTCCGGGTATTTGGGTTAATTCATCTTCGATTAATAACTCGCATGATCGGCAGTGCATGCCTTTGATAGGAACTATAGTTTTTTGCATATAAAAGTATCCTATCAACAACAAGATTAAGATTTGATGAATAATACATGAGGAGTTCTTAATCCTTAGGTTACACTCATGATTAACCCTGAGTAAACCGAATGGGTTAATGAATTAAAGGGAAAACAGCCGTTATAGTAACACCTTTACCATGATTATTTTTTACAGTCAGTTTACCTTTATAGGTCGTAATGATTGAGTAAGCGATTGCCAGACCTAAGCCGGAACCATCTATTAGTTGCGATTTTCTTCCTCTGTAAAAGCGTTTAAATATATGTGGTATATCAACATTTGAGATACCTTCCCCAGTGTCTTTAACTTTAACAATGACGGTATTTATGTCATTAGTTAATGATAAAACAATCGTGCCATTTGGAGTGTATTTAATTGCATTATCAACGATATTTAGAAGTGCACGAAGTAATTTATCCCGTTTACCTGCAACTAAAAGATTTTTAGTAATGTGCTTGGTTATGGTTAATTTCTTAGTTTCAGATAGCTTTATTGCAATTTCATATAGTTCTTCCGTAAGATCAGACAGGTTGGTTGTTTCTGTATTTAATTGTGTTTTATCCGCTTCAGACCATGCCAATTCAAGTACGTCTTTAACAATATTTGTCAGATGTTGATTGTCGACCAATAACTCATTTAAAGTCTTTATGTGTTCTTCATTTGATCTTTGCTTTGACAACATCACCTCAATCATGGTTCTTTGTGTAGCCAGTGGCGTTTTTAGTTCATGAGCTACATCTCCGATAAACTGTCGTTCTCTGGAAAATGCAGTTTCAAGTCTGACAAGTAAATTATTAAAGGTATGTACCAGTGTTTCTATTTCATCATGAGTTTGAGGATTATTTATCCGTTCTTTTAAATTTTTCGATGTAATTCTCTGCATCTGCTCACTAATAGAATCAATTGGCTGCATAGCCCGTTTGGCCAAAATCCAACCACCAAAAATAGTTGGGATTACTATCAAAGCAAAAAGTGAAATAAGATTTGTAAGTAAACTGTTTAAGGATTTTTGAATTACATCAATTGGATGACCCATCATCAGTGTGCCTAATAGTTTATTATCTTTGTATAGCGAAATGAGAATCATGCGTTGTGAAGTGCCAAGGAAATCACGGTTTAAAATTGTTTCCTGATTAGCCTGTTTACTTTGGTTAAATAAGTACGATATATCATTTTGAATTGATTTATATGGATAAGTTGAGTAAAGAATTGCACCGTCTTTATCAGTTATGAATAATAACATTCCTGGAATCACACCAAATTCGTTATACGGAAGAGAGTCAGCAACAAAAATACCACCATTTTCTAATTGTTTTTGAACGTATGATGCAACCTGTTTAGCGTGTGAGGTAAGAATTACGTCGGTATGCTGATATAGTTCTT